>Ga0194129_10008488_pt1 | contig 11860 bp, 6 predicted proteins | sample TA2KigCa35mmetaG_FD_150862 | JGI IMG/M metagenome (GOLD analysis project Ga0194129, IMG submission 150862) | Freshwater microbial communities from Lake Tanganyika, Tanzania - TA2015038 Kigoma Deep Cast 35m | ecosystem: Environmental > Aquatic > Freshwater > Lake | place: Tanzania: Lake... | reverse complement strand
CATCTTGAAGTAAAGTTTGAAGAGTATTTTTTTATGTTTATTAAATTCTTTTTTTTCTTGGAATTATTATTACTTTTTCCTTTTATTTTATTTTTTTTCATATTTTATAAATATATTTCATTTGAAATTTTTTTACAAAGTAAAAATTTTATTTATATTTTTTTTATACTTTTAAGTCTTGTAATAAGCCCACCTGATTTTCTTATTCAAAGTAGTTTTATCTTGACGATTATTTTTTTAATCGAATTCTGTTTTATTTTATTTATCTTTTCAAAACATTGGCAGACATCGGCTTAATAACATAATGGTAATGTAAAAGATTGCAAATCTTTTAATAGGAGTTCGATTCTCCTTTAAGCCTTTATTTTTAAATAATATTTTAAAATCTTTTGTTTTAAAATATTAAAGATTTTCCAAGCTTAATTTTCATAAAGTACGACATACAAATGCAATCTACTGTACATCATACTTCTTGAAAAGATTGATTTATAAGATGATTTATGTCTACAAATCATAAGGATATTGGAACACTATATCTTATTTTAGGATTATTTTCTGCGGTATTAGGAACTTTATTATCTGCAGTAATGCGCCTAGAATTAGCTGCACCGGGAAATCAAATTTTAAATGGAAATTATCAATTTTATAACGTTATCGTAACTGCGCACGCATTTATAATGGTTTTTTTTGTAGTTATGCCTATTTTAATGGGTGGATTTGGAAACTGATTTGTTCCTATTATGATTGGGGCACCAGATATGGCATTTCCACGTTTAAATAATATTAGTTTTTGATTATTACCACCAGCACTAATTTTATTACTATCATCAAGTTTAGTAGAAACAGGAGCTGGTACTGGTTGAACAGTATATCCACCACTATCAAGCGTACAATCTCACTCAGGGCCTTCTGTAGATTTAGCTATTTTTAGTTTACATTTAGCAGGGGTTTCTTCTATTTTAGGGGCAATTAATTTTATTGTTACCATTTTAAATATGAGATGTCCTGGAATGTTTATGCATAAAATTCCTTTGTATGTTTGAGCAGTTTTCATTACAGCATTTTTATTAGTATTTGCATTACCTGTACTAGCAGGTGCAATTACAATGTTATTAACAGATCGTAATTTTAATACAAGCTTCTTTGATCCTGCTGGAGGTGGAGATCCTGTATTATATCAACACCTTTTTTGATTTTTCGGACACCCTGAAGTTTATATCATTATTATTCCTGGATTTGGTGTAATTAGTCAAATTATTCAAGTACGTGCCAATAAGCCTGTTTTTGGATATTTAGGAATGGTTTATGCAATTATTTCTATCGGGATCTTAGGTTTTATTGTATGAGCCCATCACATGTATACCGTAGGTTTAGATGTAGATACTCGTGCATATTTTACTGCAGCAACAATGATTATTGCAGTACCTACTGGAATTAAAATTTTCAGTTGATTAGCAACATTATGAGGTGGAAATATGGATGTTAATAATACAGCAGTTTTATATATGTTAGGGTTTTTATTTTTATTCGTAATGGGTGGTTTAACTGGAGTTGTTTTAGCTAATGCAGGGATTGATGTTGCAATGCACGATACTTATTATGTTGTAGCACATTTCCATTATGTATTATCAATGGGAGCAGTTTTTGCAATTTTTGCAGGATTTTATCACTGATTTCATAAAATGACTGGATTAAATATTCCTGAAGTTTGCGGACATATTCATTTTTGAATTACTTTCGCAGGGGTAAATATAACTTTCTTCCCAATGCATTTTTTAGGTTTAGCTGGAATGCCTCGTAGAATTCCTGATTTTCCAGATGCATATGCAGGTTGAAATTTTGTTTCATCTGTAGGTTCTATTATGTCTTTAATAGGATTATTTTTCTTCTTAGTAACTGTGTACGTAACTTTCGCAAGCGAGCCTTCTAAAAAAGAATTGTCAATCTAATAATTATGGTAAAAGCAGCTTTAAATATTAGTACTCGTCGTGCACAAACACACCCTTTTCATATTGTAGACCCAAGCCCATGACCTTTATTAGCTTCTTTAGGAGCTTTTTTTACTTTGTTTGGTTTTAGTTTGTATATGCACTTTTATCAAAATGGATTTTTACTATTTATATTAGGACTACTTACTGTAACAGGGGTAGCTACTATTTGATGACGTGATGTTGTACGTGAAGCAACTTTCGAAGGTTTTCATACAACTTACGTTAGAAAAGGTTTAAAACTTGGTATGATTTTATTCATTGCATCAGAAATTTTCTTATTTTTTGCATTTTTCTGAGCATTTTTCCACGCAAGTTTAAACCCAACAATTGAAATCGGTTGTGTATGACCTCCAAAAGGTATCATTGCAATTAATCCTTGACATGTTCCTTTATTAAATACAATCGTATTAGTTACTTCTGGGGCATACATTACTTGATCTCATTATGCATTATTAGCAGGTGTTCGTAAAGATGCAATTGAAGCTTTAGCTTACACAATCGGTTTGGCAATATTCTTTACCTTTTTACAATATTATGAGTATTCTGTAGCACCTTTTAATATTTCAGATAGTGTTTATGGTTCAGTATTTTATATGTTAACTGGATTACATGGATCACACGTAATTATTGGAACAATTTTCTTAAGCGTATGTTTATACCGTTTAGTTTCACACCATTTTTCAAAAACACACCATGTAGGGTTTGAATTAGGTGCATGATACTGACACTTTGTTGATATTGTTTGAATTTTTGTATATTTCTTTATCTATTGATGAGGGTTTCCAAATGCATAGTTTTTACTATGTATAGTTAATTTCTTTGTACAATAAGTCCTATAAAAATTTATTTCAAATTATTTTAAATTTTTTATTAAAACATGTTTTTTAATTATCAAATTTTTTGTCCTTTTATACCCAACGTTGTTTATAAATTCTATTATTGATTAATTACGAATGCAAAAATATTATATCAATTTTTTCTTAATTGAGATATTTTAATTCAAAATCCTTTTTTTATAAAATCATGTCTTTTTTTTTTACTAGTTTTTCCATTGGTTTGTATTGGTATGATTTATTTTTTTAAATTTTTTAGCCTGCAAACAAAATTATTAAACTTAGCTTTATATTTATCAACAATTTCATTTATAGTTTCTTTACTAACTATAGTTGCATTTAACAGCTCATTAACTTTTCAAGCAATAATTTCAATAACTTTAAGCCCTTTATCTAATATTTATTGATTAACTTTTGCTTTAGACAGTATTAGTTTGAGTTTAATTGTTTTAACAAATTTATTTATTTACTTATGTATATTAAGTATTCGTTTTCAAGAAATTCGTGGAAAATTTGAACTAACTGAATTATTAAATAAATTATTTTTTATTCAATGAGGTTTAGTTTGCGCATTTAGTGCTTTAGATTTGTTAGGATTTTTTATCTTTTTTGAAGCAACTTTAATTCCTATTTTCACAATTATCTTACAAGGGGGGTCTCGCGAACGAAAAACACGTGCAAGTTACTTAATTGCCCTTTATACATTATTTGGATCAATTTTTATGCTATTTAACATACTATACTTATCAAATAAATATGGTACAACAAATTATATTATTTTATATAATTCACAAATCTCTCCTTTAGACCAAAAAATATTATGAATTACATTTTTCTTAGCGTTTGCAACAAAAATACCGGTATTTCCATTTCATTTATGATTGCCAGAAGCTCACGTAGAGGCACCTACAATAGGTTCTGTACTGCTAGCAGCGCTTTTGCTTAAATTGGGAATTTATGGAATGATTAAGTTTGGCTTACCACTATTTCCATTTGGTCAAGAATATTTCAAACAAATCATTGTTATATTAACCGTTGCTAGTTTTTTTTATACAAATTTAACAGCAATTAGACAAGTTGATATAAAAAAAATTATTGCATATTCATCCGTAGTTCACATGAATTTAATTGTTCTTGGAATTTTATGTTTATCTGTAGAAAGTTTAGATGGAGCTATTTATCAAATGTTGGCTCATGGTATTGTTTCTGGAGCATTGTTTTTTTGTATTGGTATTATTTATGAGCGCGTAAAATCTCGCTTTTTATGATACTATGGTGGATTGGCATTTTTAATGCCTTTATATTCGATTTTTTTATTCATTTTTATTTTAGCAAATATAAGTTTTCCTACAACAAGCAATTTTATTGGGGAGATGTTATTATTTGTAGGTATTTTTAAAGATAATTTTATTATCGGATTTTTTGCGATGTTTAGTATGTTCTGGGGAATTATTTATAATGTTTGAACATATAACCGTATTTGTTTTGGTAATATTAAATTTAACTACAATCGTTTAGCCAAACATTCTCATATAAGTTATTCAGATCATTTTAAACGCGTAGTTGAGTCTGAATTATTTAAGCGTGATGTAGATTTTGTTGAAAATCATGTTCCAAAAGAAAAACGTGATAAAATTTCACCGGATTTATTTTGAAATAAAATTAATGAGTATTATTTTGGTAATACAAAAACAAATTCACATATAACTTATTTTGATATTGATAAAAAAGATTTTTATATTTTATTTTTATTAACTTTTTTACTATTTTTAACAGGTATTTATTCAAATTGTATTTTAAATTATATATCTGTTCAAAATGAAATTTTAATTACACACGTTGAATTTTTACTTAGAACATAATTTTTTAAAAATTCATTAATTTTTTAAAAGTCCTATAAAATTATATTTTTTCTGGCGGATATAGTTCAATTGGTAGAACATCAGTCTGTGAATCTGAGGGTCATGGGTTCAATTCCCATTATTCGCCCATTAAAATTTTATCATGATTCTTAATACATTTAAATTAAATTTAAACGAAACATCAACATTAAACAAATTTTTTTCTACAGATTTAAAAAAAAAAGGTAAATCTAAAGAAAAAAAAACAGTTTTGAAAAACTTAAAAAAAAATTTACAAAAAAGCGATAAAAAAATCGTTTTAAAACCAATTTCTTTTGGTATTGTAATTCGTGTTAAAGACGGGGTTGCTTTTGCACGTGATTTAGGTTTTGCAAGCTTTGGGGAATTAGCACAATTTATTCCATCACCATCACGCTTAAATGCTTTAAAATCTGCAAAATCTGTTAATTATGTTAACGGAATGATCGTAGGTATTGAAGAAAAATTTACTTCAATTGTTATTTTTGGAAACGAACGTTTAGTTAAAGTTGGTGACCGTATTGTTACAAAAGGGGGGGTTGTAAGTATTTTAGTTGGAGTAGGTCTTTTAGGTCGTATTGTTAATCCTTTAGGACAAACTTTAGATAATACTGCACAAGCTTTAGATATTAATAAAGATCCTTTAGATGCACGTTTACGCGGATATTTTATAGGAACTCCTAAAAAAGGTTACAAACGTCCTGTAGAATTACCTGCACCAGGTATTATCGCACGTCGTTCAGTACACAGACCTTTATTAACAGGAATTAACGGTATTGATAGCATGATTCCAGTAGGATTAGGTCAACGTGAATTAATCATTGGAGATCGTCAAGTTGGAAAAACTGCAATCGCACTTGATTTAATGATTAACCAAGCATTCTTAAATGAAAATTTAAGAAATAATTTATTAAATACTTCAAAATCAAAAAATGAAAAAGTTAATAAATTAACTCCTAAAGAGCCTTGTTATTGTATTTATGTAGGAATTGGTCAAAAACAATCAACTATTGCACGTATTGCTAAAATTTTACGTAAACCAAAACATTTATATGAACGTCAATTAACTCAAGAACGTACACCATACTTTGCTCCAATGAATTATAGCATTATTGTAGCTTCAATTTCTTCTGATTCAGCTCCTTTACAATTTTTAGCACCATATACAGGATGTACTATTGGGGAATATTTTAGAGATAATGGATCAAATGCGGTTATTATTTATGACGATCTTTCTAAACAAGCTGTAGCGTACCGTCAAATGTCTCTATTATTAAGAAGACCACCAGGACGTGAAGCATACCCTGGAGACGTTTTCTATTTACATTCACGTTTATTAGAACGCGCAGCACAATTATCTCTAGCTTTAGGAAATGGAAGCTTAACCGCTTTACCAATTATTGAAACACAAGCAAATGACGTATCAGCATATATTGCAACAAACGTTATTTCAATTACCGATGGTCAAATTTTCTTAGAATCAAGCTTATTTTATCAAGGTATTCGTCCTGCAATTAACGTAGGTTTATCTGTAAGCCGAGTAGGTTCAGCTGCACAATATAAAGCTATGGGTAAAATCGCAGGTACTTTAAAACTAGAATTAGCACAATACCGTGAAGTTATGGAATTTGCAAAATTTGGGGCAAGCTTAGATGCAGAAACTAAACAACAGCTTCTAAGAGGATCACGTCTAGTTGAATTATTAAAACAAGGTCAATTTAAACCTTTTGATGTTGCTTTACAAGTTATTTATATTTATTTAGGTATTTCAGGTGCTTTAGATAATAAAGAATTAAAAGAAATTAAACGTTTTCAAGAAGCTTGCTTAGCATACTTTAAAAAAAGTTATGAAAATGAAATTACAAGTTTAGAATATTTACAACGCGAAGCTATTATTGATCATAAATTTAAAACTTTATTAATGTATGATTTAATTAGAATTGAACAAGAACTTCTATGCGCATAATTTCAGATTTTTTATTATTTAGTCCTTTAGAACAATTTGAAATTAGTTCTTTTAATAATTCTTTAAGCTATACATCTACATTTGGTTTAGAAAATTTAGAAAACAAATTTTTTTCTAATATAATTTATACAAATATTTATAATATTTTCAATTTAATTTTCTTATTAAGTTTTGTTTTAATTTTACAAACTAATATCAAACAAAAAGGATTTTTATTTTTATTTGTTTTCATTTATATCTTAACTGTAGGTTTTAATTGAATTTCGTTTACGGATTTTTTAGTAAATAAAATTCATTTTGAAAAAGTAGAAAATTCTTATATTAATTTGGTTTCAGATTCTTTTGAATATGTAACTGTAATTTCTTCATCAATTAATATTTATTCAGTATTTTTTTGTTTTGTATTTGCATATATTGTAATTTATTTAATCTATAATAAAATGTTGTCAAATAATAGCAACACTTTAATCCCAAATTTATATCAAATTTTGGCAGAAAATTTATACAAAGTAAGCTTAAATTTATTTTACTCTATTTTAGGAAAACATATAACTATTCCAGAATTTTTTATCAAAATTAATACAATCTTTATTTTTTTAATTATTAGTAATGTTCAGGGAATGATCCCATATATGAGTACATTAACAAGTGCGTTAACTAACACATTTTTCATCGCATTAGCATTATTTATTAGTATTATTACTACACTTTTAGATAAAAAGGGTATAAATTATTTTTTAAATTTATTTATGCCTTCAGGATGTCCAATCTTATTAAGTTTATTAATCATTCCAATTGAAGTTATTTCATACAGCTTCCGTTTAGTAAGCTTATCTGTACGTCTTTTTGCAAATATGATGGCTGGACATACTTTATTAAAAGTAATTGTAGGTTTTAGTTGAGTAATTGTATTTTTAGGAAATACTTTTATTATAAATTTATTCCCTATTTTAATCTTGTTTATTTTAACTTTATTAGAATTTGGGGTTGCACTGATTCAAGCTTATATTTTTACAGTTCTAAGCTGTATTTATTTAAGAGATATTTTTGAAGGACATTAATTTTTAATAATTTTATATTATAGGGTAATTCGCTTAAATGGAAAGCCGAATAATAAAGTAATTTTATAATTCGATATTGGCACCGATCAATATTACCCCTTCGGACAAATGGCTGAGTGGCTTAAAGCATTAGTTTTGAAAACTAACATATTTAAACAATATCATGGGTTCAAATCCCATTTTGTCCTTTATTTGAATTTTAAGATATCAAATAATAAATATATGATTTTTTTAAAGAAAAAAAATTCAACACAAACTTTAAAAACATTTAAAATGAATTTTGGGCCACAACACCCTGCAGCACACGGAGTTTTACGTTTAATTTTAGAATTAGAAGGTGAGGTTGTTAAAAAAGCTGATCCACATATTGGACTATTACACCGCGGTACTGAAAAACTTATTGAAAATAAAAATTATTTACAAGGTTTACCTTATTTAGATCGTTTAGATTACGTATCAATGATGGTACAAGAACACGCATATTCTTTGGCAGTAGAAAAATTACTAAAAATTCAAGTGCCTTTACGTGCGCAATACATTAGAGTTCTTTTTTCTGAGATAACCCGAATTTTAAATCATTTATTAGCGGTAACCTGCCATGCTCTAGATGTAGGGGCAATGACTCCACTTCTTTGAGGGTTTGAGGAGCGTGAGCGCCTTATGGAATTTTATGAACGCGTTTCTGGTGCGCGTATGCATGCAAGTTATATTCGTCCAGGGGGGGTATCTCAAGATCTTCCGCTACAACTTTTAGAAGATATCTATCAATTTATAAATAAGTTTAGTATACGTTTAGATGAATTTGAAGAATTATTAAGCAATAATCGTATTTGAAAACAGCGTCTTGTAAATGTAGGGATTGTTACAAAAAAAGAAGCTTTAGATTGAGGATTTAGCGGAGTAATGTTACGTGGTTCAGGAATTCCTTGAGATTTACGTAAAATGCAACCGTATGAAGTTTATGATAAAATTCCTTTTGATATTTGTGTAGGGTCTCACGGAGATTGTTTTGATCGTTATTTAATTAGAGTTCAAGAAATGCGTCAAAGTTTACGTATTATGAATTTCTGTTTAAATGAAATACCACACGGATTAATTAAAACAGATGATAAAAAAGTTACACCGCCATCTCGTTTAGAAATGAAAAATTCAATGGAATCTTTAATACATCATTTTAAATACTTTACCCAAGGTTTTGATGTTCCTAAAAATGTAACCTACGTTGCAGTGGAAGCACCAAAAGGGGAATTCGGGGTATTTATGGCTTCAAATGGTACTAATCGTCCATACCGTTGTCATTTAAAAGCTCCAGGGTTTGTACATTTACAAGGATTACCTTTTATGTCTAAAGGACATTTAATTGCAGATGTTGTAACAATTATAGGTACACAAGATATTGTTTTTGGAGAAATTGACCGTTAATAATTAAAAAAAAAATTTAGATTTAATTTAATATTAAGCTAAAAAAGTTTTTAACCAGCGCAAGTTCGTGAATAATGAAGGATTTGAACCCTCAGCTGTTTCGGTGTAAACGAAACACTCTACCGTTGAGTTAATTATTCTTAAACGTTTTTTATTTTTTATCAAAAGAGGGACTTGAACCCTCACCTTTTAAAAGAATAGATTCTAAATCTACCATGTCTACCAATTCCATCATTTTGATATCCCTTTCGGGTTTTAAATTAAAATTTTATCAAATTTATTAGTATTAATATGCTACAGAATTTACATTCTTTATACATTTAACCTATCTACGTAATAGTCTTTTACGATTTTTAAAGAAAATTTTTTTTGAGATTAATTTCTTGCTTATATGCTTTCAGCAATTCTTTCAAAATAACGTAGCTACTCGGCACTGCTTTTGATAAACAACCGATACACCAGAGGTTACCCCTCCTCAATCCTCTCGTACTAAAGTCGGCTTCTCTCAATTTTCTTACACCTATAACAGATAGGGACCGAACTGTCTCACGACGTTCTAAACCCAGCTCGCGTACCACTTTAATCGGCGAACAGCCGAACCCTTGGAACCTTTTTCAGCTCCAGGATGTGATGAGCCGACATCGAGGTGCCAAACGACTTCGTCGATAAGAACTCTCAAAAGTCATTAGCCTGTTATCCCTAGAGTACCTTTTATCCGTTGAGCGATAATTTTTCCACGCAAAATTACCGGATCACTATAACAAACTTTCGTTTCTATTTGACATGTCTGTCTTATAGTCAAGCAAGCATTTACTATTGCGCTCCACAACTGATTTTTAAATCCAGTTTGAACTTACCTTTGTACTCCTCCGTTACTCTTTAGGAGGAAACCGCCCCAGTTAAACTACCAATCATACACTGTCTTTCCGTTGGAAATTTAGTTCAAAATTCAAAAAAAGTGGTATTTCACTGATGTTTTATTTCTAAAACTCCCACCTATTCTACATAATTTGAATTTAAGAACAATGTAAAAGTGCAGTAAAGGTTCATAGGGTCTTTCCGTCTAATTATAGGACGTCCGCATCTTCACGGACAATTCAATTTCACTGAGTTCATGTTGGAGACAGTAGAGGAGTCGTTACGTCATTCATACAGGTCGGAACTTACCCGACAATGGATTGCGCTACCTTAGGACCGTCAGAGTTACAGCCTCCGTTTATTAGGGCTTAAATTTAATGCGTTAACATTTCCTTGTCGCTTACTAACACCGGGAAGACGTCAGACCTTATACATCATCTTACGATTTGGCAAAGTCTTGTGTTTTTAATAAACAGTCGCCCCTCTCTCTTTAATGTTATCTTTTTAAACAAAAAATTGCTTAATTAGACACTCCTTATCCCGAAGTTACAGAGCTAATTTGCCGAGTTCCTTCAACATGATTCTCTCAAGCGCCTTAGTATATTCAACCTATTCATCTGTGTTGATTTTAGTACGGTTATTTTATTTAAATTTTCTTGGAAATTCATTAATTTAATATTTTAAATCATATTTCTAAAATAAAAACTAAATTTTATTTCAATTTTTAAATAAAAATTACTCATTGAATACAGCGTTCGCTTTTTTCTTAGAGCCCGTTTAATTCATAAGCGGATTATCCTTGCTTAGAAAACCTTAAATTTTCGGCGATAATGTTTTTCACATTATTTATCGTTACTCATGCCAACATTTTTTGTTTTGATATATTAATAAACTTTACAGCTTATCTTAATATTTACAAAATATTCTGCTACCGTAAAAATTTTTGTTCAAAATTAATACTTAACGCTTCGGCATTTTTCTTAAGTCTCTATACATTTTCGGACTAAAAAATCTAAACAAATGAGCTGTTACGCTTTCTTTCAAAGATGGCTGCTTCCAAGCCTACATTTTAATTGTCACTGTTTTTTTAAATCCTTTATCACTTAGAAAAAATTTAGAGGCCTTAGCGATTAATCTGGGCTGTTTCCCTCTCGACAATGAATCTTTGCACTCACTGTCTGTTTATTATTTTTTAAAGTTTAGTATTCGGAGTTTTCTTGAATTTAGTAAGATTTGACACCCCCCTTATTCATTAAGTGCTCTACCCCTAAATTTAATAAAATAACACTCTACTTAAATAGATTTCGCAGAAAACTAGCTATTTCTGAGTTTGATTAGCCTTTCACCCCTAATCACAAATTATCCCCATATTTTTCCACATACGTGGGTTCGGTCCTTCAATCTTTTTTAAAAAATCTTCAACCTATTCATGATTAGATCACTCAGTTTCGAGTCTAATTATATTAACTTAAATGTTCTTTTAAAACTTGATTTCTCTACGCCTACTTTTACTAAATTAAGCTTGCTAATATAATTAAGTTGTTGGCCCATTATACAAAAGGTACATTGTCATTTGAAAATTTTCAAACTTCAATTGAATCCAGCTTTAAATTTCAAGTTCTATTTCACACACCTTTATAGGGTCTTTTCACCTTTCCCTCACGGTACTTGTACGCTATCGAATTTTTAAAAATATTTAGATTTTGAAGGTGGTCCTCCAATATTCAAACAAAATTTCACGTGTTTTGTTCTACTATTTTGAAAAAATCAATTTTTATTTTACAGGACTATTACCTTTTTTAGTAATTTTATTAAAAAATTTTCAAATAAAAATTGATTTTTAATCTGT
>Ga0194129_10008486_pt1 | contig 11860 bp, 9 predicted proteins | sample TA2KigCa35mmetaG_FD_150862 | JGI IMG/M metagenome (GOLD analysis project Ga0194129, IMG submission 150862) | Freshwater microbial communities from Lake Tanganyika, Tanzania - TA2015038 Kigoma Deep Cast 35m | ecosystem: Environmental > Aquatic > Freshwater > Lake | place: Tanzania: Lake... | reverse complement strand
GCTGTCCCCCGGGCCCGGCGAGCTGACCGGGCGCCAGTCCACCCTGGCGATCGACCTCCGCAACGACCTCACCGGCGTGGTCCTCGTGCAGCCCCCGAACGGGCCCGCCTTCGAGATCCCCGAGGACCAGCTCGACCGGGTGGAGCCGCTCGGACAGCTCAGCTGGCGACCGGGCCCGAACCAAGAGCTCGAGCGGTTCGCGCCGGGCACGTACACCCTGACCGTCTACTACTGGCCCCAGACCAAGCCCCGACCCGAGAGCCCGCCCGGCTACACCTGGAGCTTCCGGGCCACCGCCTGACCGACGGGGCGCCGCGGCTCACCCGAGCCCGGCGGGTCCCTCGGCGAGCAACCGCACGAAGCCGGGCTCGTCGAGCACCCGCACCCCGAGCTGCTCGGCCTTGGCGAGCTTGGAGCCGGGATCGGCGCCCGCGACCACGAAAGTCGTCTTCTTCGACACGCTCCCGGTGACCTTGCCGCCGCGCGCCTCGATCTCGGCCTGCGCAGCGTCGCGGGTGAAGCCCGTGAGCCCACCCGTGAGCACGACCGTGCACCCGACGAGCGGACCGTCGGTCGCGGCCGGAGCGGCCAGGGGCGCACGCAGGTCCACCCCCGCCGCCCGCAGCTTGTCGAGCACGTGGTGGTTGTGGGCGGTGGCGAAGAACGCGGCGACGCTCTGCGCGATCACCGGGCCGATCCCCTCCACCGCGGTGAGCTCCTCGACCGACGCCGCCCGGAGCCGGTCGAGGTCCCCGAAGGTCCGGGCGGCGGCCTGCGCGGCGGCGGGCCCGAAGTGGCGGATCCCGAGCCCGATGAGGACCCGGGCCAGACCCCGGTCCCTCGACGCGGCCACGGCCGCCACCAGGTTCTCGGCCGACTTCTGGGCCATCCGCTCCAGCGGGAGCAGTGCCTCCACGGTGAGGGCGTAGACGTCGGCGGGATCGGCGAGCAGCCCGGCGTCGACGAACTGGCGCACCCGCTCCTCGCCGAGGCCCTCGATGTCCATCGCGGCACGCCCGGCGAAGTAGACGATCCGGGCGACCCGTTGCGCCGGGCAGTCGACGTTGACGCAGTGGGCGTCGGCCTCGCCGTCGAGCCGTACGAGCGGACCGCCGCACGACGGGCACTCGCTCGGGAAGACCCAGGGGCGCGACCGCTTCGGTCGCTTCGCTGCGATGGACCCGACCACTTCGGGGATGACGTCGCCGGCCTTGCGGACGACGACGGTGTCGCCGGGCCGGACGTCCTTGCGCGCGACCTCGTCCTGGTTGTGCAGCGTCGCCATCGCCACGGTGGACCCGCCCACGAACACCGGCTCCATGACCGCGAACGGGGTGGCCCGGCCGGTCCGGCCGATGCTGACCATGATGTCGTGGAGGAGCGTGGTCTTCTCCTCGGGCGGGAACTTGTACGCGATGGCCCAGCGCGGGGCCTTGCTGGTGTGGCCCATCTCGACCCGCTGCGCGAGGTCGTCGACCTTCACGACCGCGCCGTCGATCTCGTAGCCGAGCCCGTGCCGCTGCGCCTCCATGCGCGCGCAGAACGCGGCCACGGCGTCGATGTCCGCGAGGGGCTCGATCTCGGGGTTCACCGGGAGGCCCCAGTCGCGCAGTCGGTCGAGGGTGGCGTGGTGGCTCGGCGCGGGCACGGCGCCGTCGGCCACCTCCACCTGGTACGCGAAGAACGACAACGACCGTGCGGCGGTGACGCGTGGGTCCTTCTGGCGCAGGCTGCCCGCCGCCGCGTTGCGGGGGTTGGCGAAGCGCCGCTCCTCGGCCTCGTCCTGACGACGGTTCAGCGCCTCGAACGCGTCGAGGCGCATGAACACCTCGCCCCGTACCTCCATCCGGGCGGGAAGCCCACGCCCGCGCAGCTCGCGGGGGACGTCGGCGATCGTCAGGACATTGGCGGTGACGTCCTCGCCGGTGGTGCCGTCGCCGCGCGTGGCGCCCCGGACGAGCCGCCCGTCGACGTAGAGCAGCGATATCGCCAGGCCGTCGAGCTTGGGCTCCCCCACGAAGCGGATCGGTCCTGCGACCAGCTTGGCGATCCGGTCGGCCCAGGCCTGGAGCTCGTCGCGGTCGAACGCGTTGTCGAGCGACCACATGCGCACGTCGTGGGTGACCGACGCGAAGGTGGCGGCCGGCGCATACCCGGCGCGCTGGGTCGGGGAGTCGGGCGTGCGCAGGTCGGGGTGCTCGGCCTCGAGCGCCGCCAGCTCGCGCACGAGCACGTCGAACTCGGCGTCGGACACGGTGGGGTCGTCGAGCACGTAGTAGCGGTAGCTGTGCTCGTCGAGCTCGGTGCGCAGCTGCTCGGCCCGGCGCCGGACCGGTTCGGGTGCGGGCATCGACCCGAGGCTACGCGAGACTGCCGTCGTGGAGCGCTGGGTGCTGACCCTCGTGTGGGCGACGCTGCCGCTGACCGCGGGCGGGGTGCTCGCCGAGGCGACGGCCGACTGGTCGACGGCGCCCCGGATCGTCCTGGCGGTCCTGGCCTGGGGCGCCTGGGCCGGCGGACTGCTGGCGGTGCTGGTGCCGCGGCCGGTCGGCCTCACCGCGCTGCGGGCGGTGGCCCCGGCGTTCCTCGTCGGCGCGGTCGTCGCCGCGTGGGGCGTCGGGGGCGTCGCAGCGGCCGGAGCCGTCGTGGCCACCGCGGTCGCACAGGTGCTGGTGGCCCGACCGGGACCGGCGGCGGCCGCGGCGAACGCATCCGCCTACGGCGACGAGCTGCGCTTCCCGCTCCGGGTCCCGCCCGGTCTGTTCGCCGGACCGGTCCCGCTCGCCCGGCTGGCCCTCGCGGGCGCGGTTACGGCCGGACCCCTGCTCCTCGCCGACCGGCGGATCGTCGCCGGCGTGGTCGCGCTGGTGTTCGGCATCCCCCTGGGGGTCCTCGCGGCGCGGGCCCTGCACTCGCTCTCGGGCCGTTGGGCCGTGCTGGTCCCGGCTGGGTTCGTGATCGTCGACCCCCTCACCCTCGCCGACCCGGTGCTCTTCCCCCGCGCCCGGATCGTGGCGCTGCGCCCCGCCCCGGCCGCCACCCCGCTCACCCCCGACGGGCTCGACCTGCGCCTCGGCGCGAGCGCGGGCGGCCTCGAGCTGCGCCTCGACCTCCCCGCCGAGCTGTACCGGACCCGCCGGGGAGGTCGGGCGACGACCACCGTGCGCACCACCCAGATCCTGATCGCCGCCACCACCACCGGCCGCCTGCTCGCCGAGGCGTCGGCGCGCGCCATCCCCGGGACGGGTCAGACGGCGTCGCCGCCGCCCACGAGCTCGTCGCCGTCGTAGAGCGCGACGACCTGCCCGGGTGCGACCCGGGCGACCGGCGCGACGAAGCGCACGGTGTCGCCGTCGAGCACACCCGGCGCCGGACGACCGTGAGCCCGGACCTGGACCCCCAGCACGCGGTCGGCGGGCGGACGGGTGTGGGTGAACACGAGGTCGCGGAGGCCGACCGCGTCGCGGAGCAAGGCGTCGGATGGACCGACCGTGACGGTCCCGGTGGGCGCATCGACGTCGACGACGTACCGGCGCTCCCCCAGCGCAACACCGAGACCCCGGCGCTGTCCGACGGTGAAGCGGGCGATGCCGGCGTGGGCCGCGAGCTCGCGACCGGTGTCGTCGACGATCACGCCGGGCCGCGCCCCGACCCGGGCCTCGACGAACGCGACCCGATCGGCGCGCCCGACGAAGCAAACGTCCATGCTCTCGGGCTTGTCGGCCGTACGCAGGCCGAGCGCTGCGGCCCGGGCCCGCACCTCGGCCTTGGTGAGGTCGCCCACGGGGAACCGGACCGACGCCAACCGGTCCTGGGTGAGCCCGACCAGGACGTAGGACTGGTCCTTGGCCGCATCGACCGCCCGGAGCAGGCGCACCACGCCGTCGTCGCCCCGGCGGACCCGGGCGTGGTGGCCGGTGGCCAGCGCGTCGACGCCGAGCGTACGGGCCCGGTCGAGCAGGCGCCCGAACTTGAGGTGGCGGTTGCACGCCACGCACGGGTTCGGGGTGGCCCCGGCGGCGTGGGCCGCGGCGTAGGGCTCGACGACGTGGGCCTCGAACTCGTCGGCCTCGTCGAACACGTAGTGGGGCACCCCGAGCTGCGCGGCCACCCGCCGGGCGTCCTCGACGTCACCGACGCTGCAGCACCCCGAGTCGGACGGCCCGCCCCACAGCCGCAGGGTGACCCCGGTGACGTCGTGGCCGGCCTCGACCAGCAGGGCGGCGGCGACCGAGGAGTCGACCCCGCCGCTCATGGCGACCATCACCTGCACGGCGTCACCCCGACACACCCGCTCGGGCCCCGTCCGCGACCGGTGCACCCCGAAGCCGTTCGATCGCGCGCGGCACCACCGCGAGGGCGCGGTCGACGTCGGCGTCGGTGGACGCGTGGCCCAGGCTGAAGCGCACGGCCTCCTTCGCAGCGCGACGCGACCAACCCATCGCGGTCAGGACGTGCGACGGCGCCGACGCGCCGGACGCACACGACGACCCAGCAGCGGCGCACACTCCCTCACGGTCGAGCGCGACGAGCAGGGTCTCGGCCTCGACCCCTTCCACGCGCACGTGGTGGCTGCCCACCACCGCGCGCGCCCGGTCACCCGTGGGCACGACGCCGGGCACCGTCGCCAGCCCCGCCGCGAGGCGGTCGCGCATGCGCCCGATCCGGGCGACGTCGACCGGACGGGTGGCCGCGGTGACCCGGAGCGCGACCGCCAACCCGACCGCGCCGGCCACGTCGACGGTTCCCGACCGCCGCCCGCGTTCCTGGCCCCCGCCGACCAGGTCGGGCTCGAGGCCGGTGCCGTCGCGCACCACCAGCGCGCCCACCCCCTTGGGCCCGCCGAACTTGTGGGCCGAGACCGCGACGAGGTCCGCCGGCGCGGTCGTCGCCACCGGATCGAGCCACGCCACCGCTTGGACGGCGTCGGTGTGGAGGACCGCCCGGGGGGCCTGCGCCCGCACCCGTTCGGCGACCGCGACCAGCGGCTGGACGATCCCGGTCTCGTTGTTGACACCCATCACCGAGACCACGACCACGGTGTCGTCGAGGACGGCCTCGAGGTGGTCGAGGTCGATCACGCCGTCGGCCCCGACCCGCACCGTGCGGACCGTCCCACCCGCCCGGGCGACGCGGGCGGCGGCCTCGGCCACGGCCTTGTGCTCGATCGCGCTCACGACGACGGTCCCGACTGTCCCGCCGGTGCCGCCGGTCCCGCTGCGGGCGGCCCGGGCGGCGCCCCGCACGGCGAGGTTGTCGGCCTCGGTGCCCCCGCCGGTCAGCACGACCTCGCCCGGCGCGCACCCGAGGTGCTCGGCGATCTCCTCGCGGGCCTCCTCGAGGGCGGTCTTGGCCCGCCGGGCGACCGCGTGGATCCCCGACGGGTTGCCGTAGACCTCGTCGAGGAACGGGGCCATGGCCGCCCGGACCTCGGGCCGCACCGGGGTGGTCGCCGCGTGGTCGAGGTAGGCGACCTCCGTCATACCGGGAGTGTACGAGGGAACCGATCGGACGATCCGGGCGTTGTTGAAGGTGTCACGAGCCCCGGCGGGAGGCGGAGCCCGCCATCGGGTCTTCCGTGTCACACCCTGCGGAGATACTCATGACCGTGAGCACCCAACTCCGACTGATCAGCAATCCGAAGCACCGGGGGCGGATCCGGGCGACCCGCCTCGACGCTCGCACGCGGGCCATCGGCCAGGCGGGCGTGGCCTCGGCCCGGGCGGCGCTCGCGGCGGCCCACCGGCCCGCTCCGGACACCGACCTGCGTCAGGCCTCGTAGCCCGAACCCTCGTTCCCGCCCCACCCGCCTCGGGTTCGTCGACCGACCCGACCGGTCAACCCGGCGGAGCGGGCCCGGTCGGGATGCGCGCCACCTACGTGGTCGTGGTCGTCGACGGGGGTGGCGCGATCGTGGGGGCAGTCGTTGGCGCCGTCGGGGGCGCAGTCGTTGCGGTGGTCGTCGACACGGTCGGGGCCGGGATCGGGGCCGGGATCGTGGTGACCGTCGTCGACGACGTCGACGACCGGGGTGCGACGGTGGTCGGGGTCGACCCGGTCGGCGCCGCCGCCGGACCCGCGGAGGCCGCCGCACCCGGGGCCGGACCGAGCCAACCCACCCGCGGCTGCACCGCCGCCCGCAGCGCGGCGAGGCGCGGGTAGAACGAATCCCCGGGGCAGGCCGTGAAGCCGAGGTCGCGGTGCCCCAAGATGCGGTTCGGGAACGACACCCGCGTCCCCGCCGGCCAGCGGGCGCCCCCCGACCCGGCGCTGGTCGTGCTGAAGCCGGTCGCCGGGTCGCGTCGGTGCACACTCGCCTTCCAGGCCAGCAGGTCGACCAGCGCGTTCCACGCCTCGAGGCTCGGCTGCACCGAGGTGAAGTCGCCCAGCAGGGCGACCCCGCTCGACGCCCAGTTGAACCCACCGGCGTGCGCCGCCACCACGGCCCGATCCACTCCCCCGCGCCGGCCCTCGAAGATCTGACCGAAGCGGTCGATCACGAAGTTGTACGCGATGTCGCAGTACCCGAGGGTCTGCACGTGGTAGCGCCAGATCGCCCGCACCATGTTGCGGCTGTCGGCGGGCCCGTAGGAGTTCGAGTTCACCGTGTGGTGCACCACGAGGAACTCCGCGTCGCCGGCGTACTCCGGTCCGGCGCCGCAGTCCGGATCGGGGTTCCAGGGGAGGTCGCCACCCCACGACCCCTGCATGGTCATCGCGGGCTGGGCGGCCACGACCGGGTTCGGGGACGGGGGCGGGTTCGGGGTGCAGGCCGTGACCGCCAGGAGCGCACCGACGCCGAGCACGGCCGCGGTCCGCCGCGACCGCCACGGGCTCCATCCGAGGGCCATGGCTGCGAGCAGCGCGGCCACGAGGACGAGCGCGAGGGCAAAGGCCTCGTCGTCTCCGGCGATCGTCCCGCCGAGCGCGCCGGCCGATCCCGCGGGGGCCCGGCCCGCGGTGGCCGTCACCGCGGCGACCCCGACGCCACCGACCGCGCCGGTCTCGACGGTCACGCGGACCTGGACGGCGCCGCCGACCCACACCGGGTCGGACGCGTTGGGTCGCCCGGCCGCGGCGCGGGCGTCGGGTGATCCGTCGTCGGGCGCCACGTCGGTCGCCCCGACGACGACCGCCGGGCTCCAGGGCCCGGAGCGCTTGCGCCGGGCCTCGACCCGGAACTGCGCGGTCGGATCGCCCTTCCATGTGACCCCGACCAGGTCGGCCGGGACGACCGCCACCGCCTGGGCCCCGGCCCCGGCGCCCTCGGGGATGGCCAGCGGCACCGACATCGATCCCGGCGGCGGGGCCGGGGTGCCGTCGAGGGCGAGGGCGGGTGCCCCGAGCACGGCGAGCGCGACGGCCGGGACCACCAGGAGCCGTCGGGCTCGTGACGGTCGACGTCCCCGGAGGGGGCGGAATTCAGGCGCGCTGCTCATCGGTCGATCGGCTCCACCGGGGTCTCCGGTCTCGGCTCCGCCCCTCCCCAGTGTGGCAGGCCGGGTGCGGCGGGCCGGGTCAGGCGGGCCACTCCGGGCTTCCACCGGATCCCCGGCCTCCCCGGACCCCCGGCGGCCCGGGGAGGCCGTCGCGGGTCCGCACTAGCCTCGGCGCGTGCCCGACGACACCCCGACTCCGAACGTCCCGATGCCCGAGACCTGGCGCAGCCTGGCCGAGAAGGAGCTGAAGGACGCCCCCGAGACCCTGATCCGCTCCACCCCCGAGGGGATCCCGGTCAAGCCGCTCTACACGGAGGCCGACCTCGAGGGCCTCGAGGCGCTCGGGACCCTCCCCGGCCTGGAGCCCTTCGTCCGGGGGCCCCGGGCGACGATGTACGCGAACCGGCCCTGGACCATCCGCCAGTACGCCGGGTTCTCCACCGCCGAGGAGTCCAACGCCTTCTACCGCCAGAACCTCGCCGCGGGACAGATGGGCCTCTCGGTGGCCTTCGACCTCGCCACCCACCGGGGCTACGACTCCGACCACCCCCGGGTCGTCGGCGACGTCGGCAAGGCGGGCGTGGCCATCGACTCGGTCGAGGACATGAAGATCCTCTTCGACGGCATCCCGCTCGACCGCATGAGCGTGTCGATGACCATGAACGGCGCCGTGCTCCCCGTGCTGGCCGGCTACATCGTCGCCGCCGAGGAGCAGGGGGTCGCCCAGGACCAGCTCGCCGGGACCATCCAGAACGACATCCTCAAGGAGTTCATGGTCCGTAACACCTACATCTACCCGCCGGCGCCGAGCATGCGGATCGTGACCGACATCATCGAGTACACGGCGGCCAACATGCCGAAGTTCAACTCGATCTCGATCTCCGGCTACCACATGCAGGAGGCGGGCGCCACGGCGGTACAGGAGCTCGCGTTCACCCTGGCCGACGGGCTCGAGTACGTGCGCCACGTGCTGGCGCGCGGCGCCGACGTCGACGCCTTCGCCAGCCGCCTGTCGTTCTTCTTCGCGATCGGCATGGACTTCTTCATGGAGGTCTCGAAGCTGCGGGCGGCCCGGCTGCTGTGGCACCGCATCATGAAGCAGTTCGACCCGAAGAAGCCCGGGTCGCTGATGCTGCGCACGCACTGTCAGACCTCGGGCGTGTCGCTCACCGAGCAGGACCCTTACAACAACATCGTCCGGACCACGATCGAGGCGATGGCCGCGGTCCTCGGGGGCACCCAGAGTCTCCACACCAACTCGTTCGACGAGGCGATCGCGCTGCCCACGGAGTTCTCGGCCCGCATCGCCCGCAACACCCAGCTCATCCTCGCCGAGGAGTCCGGCATCACCCGGGTGGTCGACCCCCTCGGCGGCAGCTACTACGTCGAGGCGCTCACCCACTCGCTCGCCGCGCACGCGTGGTCGCTGATCGAGGAGGTCGAGGCGCTCGGCGGCATGACCAAGGCGGTCGAGTCGGGGATGCCCAAGCTCCGGATCGAGGAGGCCGCCGCCCGGCGCCAGGCTCGCATCGACCGGGGTGAGGACACCATCGTCGGCGTCAACCGCTACCGCCTCACCGACGAGCCCGAGGTCGAGGTCCGCGAGATCGACAACACCGCGGTCCGCGAGCAGCAGCTCGCCCGCCTCGCCGCAGTGCGGGCCGGCCGCGACGAGGTGGCCTGCCGCGCCGCGCTCGACCGGCTCACCGAGGGCGCTCGGGGCGACGGGAACCTGCTCGCGCTGAGCATCGACGCAGCCCGGGCCCGGGCCACCGGCGGCGAGATCTCCGACGCGCTCGAGTCGGTGTTCTCCCGCCACCGGGCCGTCGTCCGTACCATCGCGGGCGTGTACGGCAGCGCCTACGAGGGCGACGCGGGCTACGACAAGATCCGGCACGAAGTCGAGGGGTTCGCCACCGCCGAGGGGCGGCGGCCCCGCCTGCTCGTGGTGAAGATGGGCCAGGACGGCCACGACCGGGGCGCCAAGGTCATCGCCACCGCCTTCGCCGACCTCGGCTTCGACGTCGACGTGGGCCCCCTGTTCCAGACGCCCGAGGAGGCGGCCCGGGACGCGATCGAGAACGACGTCCACGTCATCGGGGTGAGCAGCCAGGCGGCCGGCCACAAGACGCTGGTGCCCGAGCTCGTGGCCCAGCTCCGCGCGCTCGGCGGCGACGACATCATCGTCGTGTGCGGCGGGGTGATCCCGGCCCAGGACTACGACTACCTGCGGGCCTCGGGGGCGGCGGCGATCTTCGGTCCCGGCACCAACATCCCCGAGGCCGCGTCGGAGGTACTCGCCCTCGTCCGCCGCCGGGCGGCGTGACCGAGCTCGCCGACGCGCTCCGCCGCGGCGACCGGCGGGCCCTGGCCCGGGGCATCACCCTGGTCGAGTCCACCCGGGCCGATGACCGCGACGCCGCCGATGCGCTCCTGACCGCGGTCATGCCCCGGACCGGTGGGGCCGTACGCATCGGGATCTCGGGCGCCCCCGGCGCCGGGAAGTCCACGTTGATCGAGGCGCTCGGGCTCCACGTGGTGGAGACCGGTCACCGGGTGGCGGTGCTCGCCGTCGACCCGTCGAGCGCCCGGACCGGCGGGTCGATCCTCGGCGACAAGACCCGCATGGAGTACCTCTCGCGCCACCCCGATGCGTTCGTGCGACCGTCGCCGGCCGGGACCACGCTCGGGGGCGTGGCCCGGCGGACGCGCGAAGCCATGCTGCTGTGCGAGGCGGCCGGCTTCGACGTGGTGATCGTCGAGACCGTCGGCGTCGGCCAGTCCGAGACCGCGGTTGCCGCGATGGTCGACTGCTTCGTGCTGCTCATCGCCCCGGCCGCCGGCGACGAGCTCCAGGGCATCAAGCGGGGCATCGTCGAGCTCGCCGACATCGTGGCGGTGAACAAAGCCGACGGCACGCTCGAGCCCGTCGCCACCGCGACCGCCTCCGACTACGCCGCCGCCCTGCACTTCGTCCGGCCCCGCTCGGCCGAGTGGACCCCCCGGGTGGTGATGATCTCGGCGCTGGAGCAGCGCGGGATCGACACCCTCTGGTCGACCGTCGGGGAGTTCCGCGACGCGATCGCCGGCGATGCGCTCGCCCGGCGCCGCCGCGACCAGGCCCGGGCCTGGATGCACGACGAGCTCGCCGACTCATTGCTCGACCGGCTGCGCACCGACCCCCGCACCGCTACGGCCGCCGCGGCACTGGAGCGCGACGTCGCCGAGGGCCGGATCGCCCCCACCACCGCGGCCCGGCGGCTCATCGCCGGGTTCCTCGGACAGGCTCCACCCCCGGAGTGAGCGGCCTCGACGACCTGTGGTTCCACGGCGCGCGCTGGATCCACATCGCCGCCGGGGCGTTCGCTGCGCTCGTGCTGTTCCCGCTCCAGTTCCTCGCCGCACCAGGGGGACCCCGCCATCGGGCCCGCCGCCGCATCGTGACGATCACCGTGTGGGTGATCGCGATCGCCGGCGCCGCCATGCTCGTCAACCCGGAGTTCTCCGGCTTCTGGACCACCGACTCGACCGACCTCGGGTTCCCGACCTTCTTCTCGACCCAGGTCTACGAGCCGCTGTTCTTCGTGTACCTCGACGTGATCCTCCTCTACCTCGCCCTGACCGGGATGCACGTCTGGCGGCGCGACCGGGGCCCCGACGCGCTCCCGGCGCTCCCACGCCCGTTCGACATCGTGCTCGCCCTGGGGCTCCTCGGCTGCAGCGCCGGTGCGATCACCCTCGGGATCGTCGACTGGGACACCGGCTTCACCTGGACCCGGCCGTTCGTGGGTGTCGGCGTGCTGCTGGTGGTGATCGTGGTCTGGGATCTCTCCACCTGGCGGCCCGGCTTCCGGCCGCGGACCCACACCTGGCAGCACCACCACACCACCCGACTCGTCGTCGCCTGGAGTGGACTGTTCTACGCCGTGGAGCTGCGGGCCCGGATCCGGTTCGACGCGATGGCGCCGTGGTCACACCGCATCGACCTGGCCTGGGTCCTGCTCGTCGCCGTGGCCGTCGTGGCGGCCAACGCCCGCTTCCGGCGCGAAGCCCGCCGAGCGACGGCGTCAGCCCCGGGGTGACGAGCCCGGTCGCCGCCGGGCTCGGCGGCGCGACCCGAGCCGGACGGGCACGGGCCATCGCGGGTTGCGGAGTCGTCGAGCGGTGACGCGAGCAGCGCCCGGCGGCGGCGGTCGTCGAGCAGCGTCCCGTTGGTCGAGATGCCGAGGTTCGGGACCCCCCGCCCCTTGGCCCGCTCGATCTGGTCGAACAGCGGTGGGTGCATGAGCGGCTCACCGAACCGGTGGAACCAGCACGGCTCCTCGAAGAACCGGACCTCGTCGAGCACACGGTCGAACACCGCGTCGGACATCGTGCCGAGCGAGCGCTCCATGACGTCGGGCTCACCGCGTGGGCACATC
>Ga0194129_10008485_pt1 | contig 11860 bp, 12 predicted proteins | sample TA2KigCa35mmetaG_FD_150862 | JGI IMG/M metagenome (GOLD analysis project Ga0194129, IMG submission 150862) | Freshwater microbial communities from Lake Tanganyika, Tanzania - TA2015038 Kigoma Deep Cast 35m | ecosystem: Environmental > Aquatic > Freshwater > Lake | place: Tanzania: Lake... | reverse complement strand
CTGGTCGACGAGCTCAAGGCGCAAGGACGCAGCGCCCAACTGGTGGCCGGCCACAGCGCCGGGGAACTGGTCGCCCTGTATGCAGCGGGCGCCTTTGATGCGACGACGGGGCTGCAACTGATCAAAACCCGCAGCGAACTGATGGCGGCGGCTGGCGGTGGCGCTATGACCGCTGTCATGGGTTTCGAGCGCAGCGAGCTGGACGCGCTGGTGGCCGCAACCGACGGCGTCGTGGTTGCCAACGACAACAGCGAGGCCCAGGTGGTGATCTCGGGCAGCCCTGAGGCGGTCGCCCAGGTGAGCAGCCAGCTGCGCTGCAAGCGGGCGATCCCCCTGGCGGTGAGCGGGGCCTTTCACTCCCCATTCATGGCTGAAGCCGCCACGCGTTTTGCCGCGGTGCTGGAGAGCGTGGCCTTCGCCGACGCCACGATCCCGGTGCTCAGCAACACCGACCCCAGCCCGGCAACCAGCGCCACGGTGCTCAAACAGCGCCTCAGCAACCAGATGACCAGCGGCGTGCGTTGGCGCGAAACCATGCAACGGCTCGCAGCCGAAGGGATCACGACCGCGGTGGAAATCGGCCCCGGCAACGTGCTCAGTGGCCTGATCAAGCGCAGCTGCCCAGGCATCGCCGGCGCCCAGATCGCCAGCAGCGCCGACCTGGGCTTGTGACGCGAGCGATGAACCGACCGGTCAATGCTGTCAAACGGGTGCTGCGGCGGCGCAAACGCGCCGAGCCCCCGGCCCTGCTGAGCACGCCCAAACCCAGCCTGACCTACCGGCTGATCAGCTACCTGCTGGTGTTCCCGATCTACAGGCTGCTGTTTCGCGGCCGCACCGCCTGCAACGCCCACGTGCCGATGGAGGGCGCGATGGTGGTGGTCGCCAACCACGGCTCGCACCTCGACCCGCCCCTGCTGGGCCATGCCCTGGGCCGACCGGTGGCCTTCATGGCCAAGGCTGAGCTGTTCAGGGTGCCGCTGCTGGGACCGATCATCCGGGCCTGCGGCGCCTACCCGGTGGCCCGCGGCGCCAGCGACCGCGAGGCGATCCGCACCGCCACCGACCGGATCGAGGAGGGCTGGGCGATCGGGGTGTTCATCGATGGCACCCGCCAAAGCGACGGCCGTGTCAACACACCCCAACCCGGTGCGGCCCTGCTGGCCGCCCGTGCCGGCGTGCCGCTGCTGCCAGTGGCGATCATCAACAGCCACCGGGCCCTGGGCAGCGGATCCAAACGGCCGCGACTGGTGCCCATCCACATCCGCATCGGCACCCTGATCCCCCCTCCGGCCAGCAAGCGTCGCCCCGACCTCGACGCCACGACGGCGGCCTGCCAACAGCAGATCAATGCCCTGCTGGAGCAGGGCCTGCTCAGCGGGCCCGAGCCCCAGCGACTCCCCCCAGCCAAGGGGGCAGATGCTCTGCCGCCCAGCCCCGCAGATCGTGACCGGTGATCACCCACAACAGTGAGCGCAGTCCGTCAAACCAGACCTTGCGACGGGGCTCGCGCTGGCAGCGGTCACCGCAACTCACCGCCACCGGGCTGAGCTGGATCCCACGGCTTCCAGCCACGAGACGGCCCACCAACAGCGCCCGCTCCATGTGATCGCTGCTGGTGACCAACAGGGCATGGCGGATGCGGGCCCGCCTGAGGTCATCGACCAGTGACGTGAAGTTGGAGACCGTGTCCTGGGCGCGGTAGTCGAGCAGCACCTGGCCGCGGGGCAACCCCTCCCGCTGGGCGAACAGCCACTGGGCGTATTCAGGATTGCTGCCGCCGCTGACCACGACCGGCAACCCCCGCTGACGCGCCAAGACGGCCGCCGCCCGCTCACGGGCAACATCACCCCCCAACACCAAAATCATCTGGGGCTGGGGCGGCGCCGGCCACCACCAACCGCGCGACAGCCACAGCAGGCCAAGCCCAAGGGCCAGCAACAGCCCAAGGCGCCAGGGCAACCGCGCAGACCGCTTGCGGGGCCGCCGTGGTCGGGGTGCGGGGCTCCGCATCACGACTCGACCGGACTGGTCGGATAGATCGGCAGCACGGTCTGCCAAGGGGCCGCGCTGCGGCCGTCGCCAGCACGCCGGGCGCTGATGCGCAGCAACGCCTCGACATCGCCGGGGAGTTGCACCGCGGCCTCGGCAATGGCCACGGTGCCCACCGCCTGCTGCAGCTCGATCTCGGAGCGGAACAGCCGTGGTGGCTGGAGTTCGGCCAGCGCGCCGGCAGCCGATGGGTCGGGACCGTACAGCCCTGCCACCACGCCGCGGCGGGGCAGGGTCTGCTGCAGCCAGGTGGGTTGGCTCAGCTGCAGGCGTGTCGCGATCAGCTGGAAGCTGCTGATGCCATCGAGCGGCAGTCGCAACTGCTGAGCCAGGGTGCGAGCCAGCACCACCGTGAGCCGGGTGCCCGTGAATCCACCGGGCCCGGTGGCCACCGCCAGCCGAGCCAACGCCGGCCACTGGGAGGCTGGCAGCACCTCCTCAAGGCAACTGAGCAGGCGATTGGAGAGGCCACGGCCCAGATCAAAAGCCACCGCCTGGGGCGGCTGCTGCGGCCGGTTCAGATCGAGCAGCCCGACTCCCAGAACGGGGCTGGAACTATGCAAGGCCAACAGCCAACTCATGTGGGCACCGCGTCACCCGGGCGCAGCCGGCTCCAGCGGCCCCGATCGGCTTGAAAGCTGCCGCAAGCCTGCACATCCCACTCGACCCCCACGCTGATGGGCGCAGCCGCGTCGGTCAGCTCGCGAACCTGCACGTGAATCCGGGGTGCATGGGGCTCGAAATCAGGGGAGGGGTTGAGATGGGACACGCCATGTTGGCGCTCGACCGCGTGGTAGGCCTGGCAACGGTCGATCCAGTGGCAATCCACACAGATGCACATGAGGCCGCAGCCAAGCCAGATCCCCATTGTGCCGGCCGATGCCAGGGGAACCGCCACCGTGGTGGCCCAGCTGTGGCAGCGGCTGAATCCGGCTGGCTGGCCCCTGCCGCCCGATGCCCTGCCGGCGGGCACGGCGTTGGTGGGTGGCGCCGTGCGCGACGCCTTGTTGGGCCGGCTGGCCCCCTGCCCCGACCTGGATCTGGTGGTGCCGTCTGGCGCCATCGCGCTGTGTCGACAGCTGGCCCGCGAACGGGGCGGCAGCGCCGTGGTGCTCGACCGCGATCGCGACATCGCCCGACTGGTGCTGGGCGGCTGGAGCATTGACCTGGCCGCCTGCGAGGGCGGCGACCTGGTCACCGATCTGGGCCGACGCGACTACTCCATCAACGCCATCGCCCTGCCACTGGAGCCGGGAGCCGCGCTGCTCGACCCCACCGGCGGATTGCGCGACCTCGCTCAACAACAACTGCAGGCGATCAGCGAGTCGAACCTGCTGAGCGACCCGCTGCGACTGCTGCGGGGCTTGCGACTGGCCTGCCAACTCCGGTTTGCGCTGGCCCCCCAGACGCGGGCCTGGATCGGCCGGCACTGCGGCCGCCTGGCGACCGTTGCCAGTGAGCGCGTGCTGGCCGAACTCGAGAAGCTGGCCTGCGCTCCTGACGGCAACCAGGGCCTGCTCGCCGTGCTCGAGCTCGGTCTGCTGCAGGCCTGGCTCGATCCGCAGACCACGCTGAGCGCGCGGCTGCAGCAGCTGGGTCCAGCCCAGGCCGAGAGGCTCGGGCTCAACCCCGCTGAATGCGCCTGGGCTCTGCCGTTGGCGCGGATGACCTGCCTGAGCGATGCCGCCGGTCTGGAGCGCCTGCGCAGCAGCCGCTCCCTGCAGAAACGGGTGAGCCAACTGCGCCAGGCACTGGCGCTGGTGGGCGATCGCCGCCTCGACGACCTGGCCGAACCAGAGCGCTTTGGTCTGCACCGGCAACTCGAAGCCGAGCTGCCGGCCCTGCTACTGCTGCTGCCAGCAACGCCGGCCCTGCCAGCGCTGCTGCAGCGCTGGAGCGACCCGGACGATCCGCTCTGCCATCCGCGCCCGCCCTTGGACGGTGCCGCCTTGCAGCAGGAGTTGGGAGTGGCGGCAGGACCGCAACTCGGTCAACTGCTGCAAGCCCTCAGCCGCGAGCGCGCCTTTGGGCGTCTGCCAACCCAAGCGAGCCGTGCAGCGGTGCTGGCTGCAGCCGAGCGATGGCTGCGCCAGGCGGGCGAAACCCGCCCAGACGAACCGGCGCCGTGATTAACTTTGAAGCGCAAAGGCGTTACAGCAAGACAGTCCGCCCCCTGCAAGTTCCTTTTCCCTCTCCCTATGAGCGTTCGTCTCTATGTCGGCAACCTGCCGAATGCTTTTGATGCCACCGAGCTGGACGCTCTGTTTGCGAGCGTGGCAGAGAGAGTGCGGTTCAAAGCCGTCAACGATCGTGAAACCGGTGCCTGCCGCGGCTTTGGCTTTGCCAATGTCAACGATCAGAGCGTGGCTGATGCCCTGATCGAACAACTCAATGGCAAGGACTTCGGCGGCAATGCCCTGCGCATCGAGGTGTCCGAACGCCGCGACACCCGCAGCAGCGGCAACGAGCGCCGCGGCCCTGCAACCGCCGGCAGCGTGGCCTCGCGCAAGGCCGTCAACAAAGTGGTGCATGCCGACAGCGTCGACAGCGAAGCTCCCGACCCACGCTGGGCCGGTGAGCTGGCCAAGCTGAAGTCCCTGTTGGCCAATCAAACCGCCGCTGTCTGAACGCCGCGGGTCGAGCCAATACGACTCGACGAGCTGGGCCCGATCTCCCGGCCCAGCTCGTGATCCAGTTGCCTGATTCACCCGTCGGTGGATCAGGCAGCTGTTGTTCTATGGGTTCAGCGGACTTGGGCCACCACGAACGACCAGGGCAGATCGAGCAACTTGCCGGCGGTTGGCACATAGGCCCGCTTGTTGAAGACGTCGTAACCGTGCTGCTCGATCACATCGAGGATGCCCCGATACAACCGCAGCGAGGCCCACACAGGCCAGCGGGCATCGGGCGCCAGCCAGCGCACGCCGGCTTCACTACGGGCAAACCAGTCGCGGGCACGCTGCAACTGAAAGGCCATCAAGCGGCGCCAGTTGTCATCGACCACGCCAGCCATCAGCTGCTGTTCGCTGACTCCAAAGCGCGCCAGTTCGTCGAGGGGCAAGTAGATGCGGCCACGGCCCCGATCTTCGCCGACATCGCGCAGGATGTTGGTGAGCTGATTGGCGATGCCCAGTGCCACCGCCGCCTCAGAGGTGTCGGGGGCGTCGCTCCACGGCGCCGTGGTGTACGCGGGATCGATGCCCATCACCTCCTGGGTCATCAGCCCCACCGTGCCCGCGACGCGGTAGCAGTAGAGCTCCAGTTCCTCGAAGCTGCGGTAGCGCTGCGTCAGCAGATCCATGCGCTGCCCCTCGATCATGTCGAGGTAGGGCTGCAGCGGTTGGGGATAGCGCTCGAGCGTGTCGGCCATCACCAGGTCCAGCTGATCGCGCACCGTGCCCGCAAACAACGCACGCGTGCGCTCTTCCCAGGCATCGAGGCGCGCGGACAGCTCCTCGACAGGACGGGCCTGGGCCTCGGCACTGTCCATCAGCTCGTCGGTGCGCCGACACCAGACATAGATGGCCCAGATGGCCCGGCGCTTGGCCGGAGGCATCAACAACGTGCCCAGGTAAAGGTCTTGGCCCACTGCGCCGTTTCCTGGCGACAGGCCTCGTAGGCCTGCTCCAGGGTGGGCAGGGAACCAACCACAGCAGAGGTGGCGGCAACCACCACGGTCAGGCGACCGCCGCAGCCACAGGGGCTTGCGACTGGGCAGCGTTGACAGCTTGGGCGCAGAGCTTGCCGCTCAGCACGGCCCCTTCCATCGACGCCAGATACCGCTGCATCGTGTAACAGCCAGCCAGGAAGAAATTGGGAATCGGCGAGGCCTGATCCGGGCGCAGCTGCTGGCAACCGGGCACTGTCTTGTAGACCGACAGGGGCGTCTTGACGACGATGGCCTTGCGCAGGCTGGCCTGGTTGTCGCCGGTGAAGTGCATCGGGAACAGGCGCTTGAGCTCCTCCATGGTGGCGGCAACGATGTCGTCATCACTGCGGCCGATCCAGTCCTTGGCCGGCGCAAACACCAGCTCGAGCATCGAGCGGTGGGGGTCTTCGTATTCGCGACAGGTGTTGCTCATGTCGGCATAGACGCTCAGCAGCGGGCTGCGGCTGAACAACAGATGATCGATGTCGGTGAGCTTGCGGTCGAACCACAGGTGAATGTTGATCACCGGCACGCCATTGAGCCCATCCAGTTTCTGGAAGTAGGGCAGCTGCTTCCAGGGCTCAGGCAGCAGCAGCTTGAACGGATCCACCGGCATCGCGCTGACATAGGCGTCGGCGGTGGCGGTGAAACCCTCCTTGCCCTTGATGCCACCAATCTTGAAGCCGCTGACACTGCCATCAGGGTTGAGTTCGATCTCGCGCAGGGGTGTGTCGAGGTGAACTTCGCCGCCGCGGGCCGTGACGTAATCGACGATTGGCTGGCAGAGGCGCTGGGGCGGGTTGCCATCCAGAAACGCCATTTTTGAGCCGTCGCTTTCCTGCAGAAAGCGGTTGAGGGCCGTGAGCACCACCGTGCTCGAAATCTCATCGGGATCGATGAAATTCAGCGCCTTGGCCATGGCGATGAACACCTCATCGTTGACCCGCTCAGGGATGTTGTGCAGCCTGAGCCATTCGCTCCAGGAATACTGGTCGCATTCCTCGACGTACTGCTGACCCCGCAGCATCGCCGGCACCAAGCCCAGGCCGAAGCTGATCTTCTCGCCCCAGGTCAACATGTCGTTGTTGCCCAGAATCGCCGCCACGCCGTTCAACGGGGCCGGGATGTCGGGGAAATCAAAACGGCTGTAGGTGCCAGGCGTCTCCTTCTGGTTGAAGATCATCGAGTGGCTTTTCCACTGCAGCCGGTCCTCGATGTTCAGCTCTTTGAACAGCTGGCGCATGTTGCGGTAAGCGCCAAAAAAGATGTGCAAACCGGTTTCGTACCAGTCGCCTTCCTCGTCCTGCCAGGCGGCCACCTTGCCACCGAGCACATCACGGGCCTCGTAGACCACTGGCGTGTGACCCGCATCGCACAGGTACTTGGCGCACGACAGCCCGGCAAGACCTGCTCCGGCAATGGCGACGCGCATGGATAGGGGACTGGGGATTGCAGGCAACCTTAAAAGGCAGGCCCCGCGCCAGGGTGCCCCTGCGACCGAGAGGGGTTCCTAAAGTTGTGTCTGAAGCCGTCCGTGTGGATCTGCCACCAGGGCGCCCATCCCCGCCGCGCGCACCGCTCGAAGCCCCATGCCCGACGCCACGCTGCTCAAGAGCACCACTCGCCACATCCGCCTGTTCACGGCGCGGGTCGAGGGGGCCGACCTGGTGCCTGACGCCAATCAGCTGACCCTGGATGTGGATCCGAACAATGAGTTTGTCTGGGACAGCGCCACCCTCACCCTGGTGCAGCAACGCTTCCAAGAGCTGGTTGCGGCGAGCGCCGGTGCCGAACTCAGCGACTACAACCTGCGTCGCATCGGCTCGGAGCTCGAGGGATACCTGCGCGAGCTGCTGCAGGCCGGCAAGCTCCGCTACAACCCCGACTGCCGGGTGCTCAACTATTCGATGGGCTTACCGCGCACCCCCGAGAACCTGTGACCCGATCCCGCAGCTCCGCTGACCGTTATCGGGAGTCGCGTTACGACCCACGCGCTGATGACGAACGCGGTTACGACGCACGCGGCAACGAGGGCCGTGGCGGTGATCCGCGCGGCTACCAACGGGGCTACGGCAGGGGCAACGGTGCCGGTGGCGGTGGCGGCAAACCCCCGGGCGGAGGACCCGGTGGCGGGCCACCACTGCAGTTCAACGTCGGCACGATCGCAATTTTGGCGGGGGTGCTGGTGGTGGGCATCGGCATCGGCACCGGCATCTCCAGCACCACCCAGGGGGACCAGGGCAACATCGCCAGCTCCCAGCAGCTCGACATGGCCGTGCCCGATCCCGAGTTCTGCCGTCAGTGGGGGGCCAGCGCCTTTGTGATGGACATCGAGCTGTACACCACCATGAACCCCAGCTCGAGCTTCGTGACCCAGCCGGCCCTCAAGCCCGGCTGCGTGATCCGCCGCGAGAACTGGAGCGTGCTGCAGAAGGAAGGGGCCGTGACCGCCGAGCAGATGCGCCAGTGCAAGCAACGCATGAACACCTTTGCCTACATCGGTTCGATCAAGGACAAGCCGATCGTCCGCTGCGTCTATCAGACCGACACCAGCGAAAACAAGTTCCTCACCAAGGGCGTGGCCGACGACACCGTGGGCATCACCCCGGAAGCCGACCAGTTCTGAGCCCTCTTACTGCTCCTGCTGGGCCTGCTGCTGTTGCAGCGGGCGCCGCAGCGGGCTGTCGGCGCTGGCGAACACAGGCAGGATCTCGCGACGGAAGGCCTCAGAGGCCCGCGAGCAATAGCGGGCCGGGTGGGTGATCAGCTTGAGCTGACGCCGCACCAGCAGGTCCGCCACCTGGGGACGGTGCAGGCTGCCGGCCGACAGTTCCCGTTCGATCGACACCACCGGCAAAAAGGCCGCCCCCAGCCCGCTCTGCACAGCGTTCTTGATCGCCTCAAAGGAGTTGAGCTCCATTTCGATCTTGAGCCGGCTCACATCAAGTCCAGATCGGGCCAGCAACTGGTCGACCATCTTGCGGGTGGTCGATTGGGCATCGAGGCAGACGAATCCGAGGCGGTACAGGTCTTCCTTGGTCAGCTCATTGAGCCGGGCCAGGGGGTGCTTGACCGGCAGGACCAGGGCCAGCTCATCGCTGGCATACGGAATCACCTGCAGCTGCTCGCCCAGTTCGCTGGGCAGCTCGCCCCCGATGATCGCCAGATCGACCTGACCATTGGCCACGCTCCAACCGGTGCGGCGCGTGCTGTGCACTTGCATCTGGACCGCCACATCGGGATACTTTTGCCGGAACAGGCCGATCATGCGCGGCATCAGATAGGTGCCGGTGGTCTGGGACGCCCCCACCACCAGCGAGCCCCCCTTGAGGTTGTGCAGGTCGTCGAGGGCGCGGCAAGCCTCCTGGCACTGGCTGAGGATGCGGTCGCAGTAGCTCAGCAACAGGTGGCCGGCTTCGGTGAGCTGGGCCTTGCGACCACCCCGATCGAACAGGGACACGTCGAGCTGTTTCTCGAGGTTCTGGATCTGCAGGCTGACCGCCGGCTGGGTCACATACAGGCTGTCGGCCGCCTTCTTGAAGCTGCCCTCGCTGGCGATCGCCCGCAGGATGCGCAGCTGATCAAGGGTGAAGGGCAGATCAGCCATTGCGCTGGGAAACCAGGTGCCCCCGAAGGTGCAGCAGGCGTAGGACCAGAACTCTAGGGGCAGTTCTTGGGGTTCTGGTCCAGCTTGTTCAACCGCAGGCCCCAGGCGCCTCGGCTGCAGAATCGACGGCACGGCGACCCATTGCCAACGCACCGATGCCCAGCTCCGAGCACCACAGCAGTTGGGTGATGCTGGCGCTGCTGGTGGCCTTTGCCGTGCTGCACAGCGGCGGCGCCTCACTGCGGGCCTGGGGGGCGGCGCGCCTCGGCGAACGGGCCTGGCGAGTGTTGTTCGCCGCCGTGAGCATTCCTGCGGCAGTGGTCGTGATCGGCTATTTCCTGGCGCACCGCTACGACGGCGTCCGCCTCTGGAACCTTCAGGATCAGGCCTGGATCGTGCCGGTGGTCTGGACCGGCACGGCGATCAGCTTTTTGTTTCTCTATCCGGCGACCTACAACTTGCTGGAAATCCCGGCGGTGCTCAAACCCCAGGTGCGCCTCTATGCCACGGGCATCATTCGCATCAGCCGTCATCCCCAGGCGGTGGGGCAAATTATCTGGTGCGCCACCCACCTGCTCTGGATCGGCAGCAGCTTCATGGTGGCCGCCTGCATCGGCCTGATCGGCCATCACCTGTTTGCGGTCTGGAACGGCGACCGCCGGCTGCGCAACCGTTTTGGTGATGCCTTTGAAGAGCTCAGGGCCAGCACCTCGGTGATCCCGCTTGGGGCGGTGCTCGACGGCCGCCAGACGCTGGTGTGGCGCGAGTTCCTGCGGCCCGCCCAGCTGGGCATCGCGATCGCCATCGGGATCTTCTGTTGGGCGCACCAGTTCATTGGCTTGGGCGCGACAGCCTTCAGCCGCACTGCCCTGGCCCACTGGCTGGCCTGAGCTGGCAAGAGAGTTGCTGAACACCTGTCGACGGCCTTCCTACACTCCGTCCAACTCGCCGCTCCACGGGAGCGCCGCCGGATGCCATCCGCAGCCCAATTCGCCTGGTTGATTCCGGTGCTTCCCCTGATTGGAGCCCTGATCACGGGGATGGGGCTCATCAGCTTCAACCGCACGATCAACCGCCTGCGCAAACCGGTGGCGGTGCTGCTGCTGACCTGCGTGGGTGCGGCAGCGGTGCTCAGTTACGCCGTGCTGGCCGAGCAACTGACCGGGGCTGGCCCCACCGAAGTGCTGTTCAACTGGGCCAGCGCCGGCACGTTCAACCTGCAGATGGGGTTTCGCGTCGACCCCTTGGCCGCGGTGATGCTGGCCCTGGTGACCACCATCGCCCTGCTGGTGATGGTCTATTCGGACGGCTACATGGCCCACGACAAGGGTTATGTGCGCTTTTTCACCTACCTGGCCCTGTTCAGCAGCTCGATGCTGGGCCTGGTGATCAGTCCCAACCTGCTCGAGATCTACGTGTTCTGGGAGCTGGTGGGCATGTGCTCGTACCTGCTGGTGGGCTTCTGGTATGACCGCGATGGGGCCGCCAATGCCGCCCAGAAGGCCTTTGTGACCAACCGCGTGGGCGACTTTGGCCTGCTGCTGGGCATCCTCGGCCTGTTCTGGGCGACCGGCAGCTTCGGCTTCGAAGACATCGGCAGCGGCCTGCAGGCCAGCATTGCCAATGGCACCGTGCCCGGCTGGGCGGCTGTGGCCCTGTGCCTGTTCGTGTTTATGGGACCGATGGCCAAATCGGCCCAGTTCCCCCTGCACGTGTGGCTGCCCGACGCCATGGAAGGCCCCACGCCGATCTCGGCCCTGATCCACGCCGCCACGATGGTGGCCGCTGGGGTGTTTCTGGTGGCACGGCTGCAGCCCGTGTATGCCCCCTTCCCCGAGGTGCAGGCCACGGTGGCGGTGATCGGCACGATCACCCTGGTGCTGGGCGCCTCGATTGCCCTGACCCAGATGGACCTGAAGAAGGGCCTGGCCTACAGCACCGTGAGCCAGCTGGGTTACATGATGCTGGCCATGGGCTGCGGTGCTCCCGTGGCCGGCATGTTCCACCTGGTGACCCATGCCTTCTTCAAGGCGATGCTGTTCCTGGGCTCGGGCTCGGTGATCCACGCCATGGAAGAGGTGGTGGGCCACGAGCCGGTGCTGGCCCAGGACATGCGCCTGATGGGAGGCCTGCGCAAGCACATGCCGATCACCGCCAGCACCTTTTTCATTGGCTGCGTGGCGATCAGCGGCATCCCACCCCTGGCGGGCTTCTGGAGCAAGGACGAGATTCTGGGGGTGGCCTTTGGCCAGTTCCCGCTGCTGTGGGTGGCCGGCTTTGCCACCGCGGGCCTGACAGCCTTCTACATGTTCCGGTTGTACTTCCTGACCTTCGAAGGGCCGTTCCGGGGCGGTGACAATGCGATGGCAGCCCAGCTGCTGGCCGCAGCCGGCAAGAGCGCGGGCAGCGATGACGACGGCCATGGCCACCATCACGCCGACCACCCGCACGAGAGCGGCTGGCAGATGGCCATGCCGCTGGTGGTGCTGGCTATGCCCTCCGTGCTGATCGGCCTGCTGGGGGTGCCCTGGAACAGCCGCTTTGGCCTGCTG
>Ga0194129_10008482_pt1 | contig 11868 bp, 9 predicted proteins | sample TA2KigCa35mmetaG_FD_150862 | JGI IMG/M metagenome (GOLD analysis project Ga0194129, IMG submission 150862) | Freshwater microbial communities from Lake Tanganyika, Tanzania - TA2015038 Kigoma Deep Cast 35m | ecosystem: Environmental > Aquatic > Freshwater > Lake | place: Tanzania: Lake... | reverse complement strand
AGAATTTAATTTTTCTAATAATCCTACATTTGTAAGTGGCTCAGATGGTACATTTAAAGAACCATCATTTGAATCTGATCCTAGAACATACATAACATCTGTTGGATTATTTAATGATGCTAACGAACTTATGGCTGTGGCAAAAACTTCACAACCAATAGCGAAATCCTTTGATAAAGAGGTATTAATTAAGGTAAAACTTGATTTTTAAATTTAATTTTTAAACCTTAATTTTAAATAACCCGCTTCGGCGGGTTTTTTAATATCATATATTTATAGTTGATATGTTTAAGTCGATTCAAAAATCAGATATTACGATTAGACCATTTAAGGCCTATAAAAATTGGACTTTAGATTATACAACTGTTCCTATTCTGGCAGTAGAACAATTATCTGGCTCATTTGAAAATAATAATGAAAATAGTGAAGTAGGAGGATTTAAACAATATTCTCTTTATAAAGGAGTAAAGCAATTATTTTATTCAAATTCCGCAAAAGTACGGGGAAACGTTACAAATTGGAATCCTAGAAAACATAATGCAAATCAAATAAAAGAATATAGAGTAAATCTATCTTTAAATTTGGCAACACCTGTAACATCATCGTATTCAAATTATTATTCACACTCTGAAAAAAAATATATAAATGAATTTCAACAATTTTTGGATGCGAACAACTATTTTGTAAATGATACAGGTATAATTTTTGAGGGAAAATTTACAGATGTAACAAAGGTTTATGGTGTAATGGATAATTATGCATCAGTTACTGAGAGGGTTTTAGGTAAAAGATTTTTATTTCTAAATATCCCTCAAAGATATATTGGTGAAGGTATGAAACCTAATTCTTTAAGAATTACTAATTACACAACTGATAGTGTAATAGTTGATAATGGAAAAGGTAATTTAGTATTTGATGGTATAAATTTTGTTAATGTATCGAATATTGATATTGAAAATAATACAATTTCATTTTTAATGATTGATGGAATAGAATATGTAATGGATTTAATATCATTTTCTTTTGGAGATGAAGAGAGCGATACGCCCGCCAGTTTTGTAGTAAGTTATGACGGAAGTCCAAATGTATCAACTGAAATATCTAGCTATGATGTAAGTCTTGGAATTTTATATTCTGAAGGTTTATTTAATTTTCCTACGGAATTAGCCAGATATAATGTAGCCACTACGGTCGGTAATATATTTTATTCAAATGGTATAGTAGTGCTGACACGTGGTGTAGGAAGACTGAATGATACATTAGAACAAGAGGAAAACTATGATTTTGGTAATGATAATAATTGGGATATACAATTTCAATCAACTAAAACAATTTACGAAAACGAAATATTTTTGGAGGTTAATTCAAATGAATTTAACTATTCAACAAACCCATCAGCAACAAAATTTTATAATGGAGATGTGTATGTTAAAAAATATATCCCATTTATACCTGCTACTGCGACATCATCTATTAATGAAAATGATTTAGATTTTAGATTTAGTAGTAGTCATTCATTTAATGCAGGATACACATTTAGAGGAAATGTTTTAACATCTTCATTAGGTGTAAGTGCAAAAATAGGTTTTGATGAATATGAATTTAGTTCTTCAATAGACCCCACTGGTTCATATTTAGCACCTTACATTACAACAATAGGATTATATGATGAAAATTATGATATGGTTGTGGTTGCAAAAATACCATCTAAACCTAAATCAACACCTGATTACCCAATGAATTTTGTTATTCGTTTCGATACTTAATATTTATATAAAACTAAAAAACAATGAAACAAATTATAGACTTGTATAAAGATTCTAAAATCGCTGAAAAAAACGCTCCAAACCAGAAAGTTGATTTTATCAAAACTAAAGTTGGTGGAAAAATCGCAGTTAAAGGATTTACTTCTAAAGCTATACCAGGTAATACTGATTATAATTTAGATGAACAAGTTCTTAGTGCAGCCAGAAAGGGGCAAGCTAATTTATCAAAATATACTGATAAAGTTAAACGATAATTAAGAATAAGGTTACATTTATGTGGAAATATAAAGAATCAAATATTTCAGATATTTCTGAAATACCAGAAGGAGCATTTGGATTTGTGTATGAGGTTATACATCTTCCATCTAATAAACGATATGTGGGTAGAAAGCAACTCATATCAGTTACTACAAAAGCATTGGGCAAAAAAGAATTAGCCGAACTAACAGATAAGAGAGCCAGTAAAAAGAAAAAAGTTCACAAAGAAAGTGATTGGAAAACTTATTACGGATCACATTCTGAAATCAAACAATTAATTAAAGATGGGAAACATGAAGAATTCGAAAGAAGGATTCTTCAGTTTGCCTATAATCCAAAACATCTCACATATTTGGAAACTAAATATCTATTTTCATTAGGTGTGTTAGAAAAAACTGAAATATATTTTAACGATAATATTTTAGGTAAATTTTTTAGAAAAGATATACCCATATAATGACAAATTTACTATTAACATTCGGTTGTTCGTTTACTTATGGTGAGGGTTTAGAATTTCACTATTGGAGAGAACATTATCCAGATACTTTTAATTTATATAAAAATAAAGTAACTTATTACCCATCCAGTTTAATAATGATTTCTTTAGATGAATTAGTTCAATATAGAGAAAAAAACAGATGGTCAGGAATATTAAAGAATTTTTTAGGGTTTAATTTGATGACAAAAGCGGAAAATGGTGGTATTAATTATAGAAACATAGAAAGGTTAGAACTATTAATAAAATATTTAAAGGAAGAAAAAAAATATGTACCAAAGTATTGTGTTTTTCAACTCACAAGTATAATAAGAGATGTTGTTGAATTTACAAATCAAAATATCAATGATGGTTTAATGTGGATAGGTAAAGAAAAAAGAGATGAATTAATTAAAGATATAGAATTATTAGATGACCCAATGAGAAGAGGTAATTTGAATAGAACGATAGCAGATGTGTTTTTTATCGTTGTAAATAGATTGGTAGAGCAATTCAATAAGTTGGAAAAAATCGGGTGTAAGTGTCTTTTCTTTATTGGAATGGAAGATATTTATTCACATCCTTTAATTATTGATAAACTAAAAGAGAATCCTTATTATTTTCCAATAATTTTTAATAGAACTGAATATTCAAGTTGGGATAAAATGAATAGTGATAACTATCTTACTTTAAGACAAAATATAGATGTAAATGATGACCATCCTTGTTTAGATTCCCATAAATGGTTGGCTAATACATTATACAAAAAATATTTGGAAATGACCAGATAATTTCTTACATTTGGGTATCATAAAATTGTATCTAAGGTGGATAAACATTTTAATGAAAATGGAATGAATTGGTATATACAATTCTTAAAACAAAGATATGGTCTCGGAAATAGATAAGCAATTTGTAAAAAATAAGATTGATGATGTTTTAGGGAGCGGTAGGAATTTGGGTAAAGATGAAATTCAATATTATTGCCCATTTTGTTCACATCACAAACCTAAACTTCAAGTTAATTTAGAATCTCAAAAATGGAGATGCTGGGTATGTGATTCCAAAGGTAAGAAGATATACACTCTTCTTCGTAAATTACAAGTTGATAGAGAGATAATTGTAAAAGTTAATACAATTTATAATGAAGCCAATTTTGGCGGAGATATAAAAGATGAGGAACAAATTGAACTTAAACTACCCTCAGAATATAAAACGATATTAGATAATCAGCATATTATTGAATATAAAGTGGCTTATAACTATCTTAAAAAGAGGAGTATAGGTGACAATGATATCCTTAAACATCGAATAGGATATTGTGATAGTGGATTGTATAAGGGTAGAGTTATTATCCCATCTTACGATTCTGATAGTAGATTAAATTTCTTTATCGCAAGAAGTATCTATCCAAATGAAAATATGAAATATAAAAACCCACCGGTATCCAAAAATATTATTGGGTTTGATTCAACTATAAATTGGGATATGCCTATAACACTTTGTGAAGGAGCATTTGATGCAATAGCTATTAAACGAAATGCTGTTCCTATATTTGGAAAAACTTTACCAAAACTATTAAGTGATAAAATTTTAACAAAAAAGCCACCAGTTAATATTGTATTGGATAAAGATGCGATGGGAGATGCTGTTAAGCATTATCAATATTTAACTAATAATGGAATTGACTGTAAAATAATAACTTTAAATGGAAAAGATCCTTCAGAAATAGGATTTGCCGAAGTAACAAAACAAATAGAAACAAACACAACTTCATCTTTTGAAGATTTAATAAAACTTAAACTATCATTATAGTGAATAAATTAATTAATTAAATATGGCATTCAAACCTAAAAAAGTAGATAAAAATTGGGGATATGAGTTATGGATTCATAATGATGAGCAGTATTGTGGGAAACTTTTAGTATTTCCAAATGAAGGTAATCGATTTTCAATGCATTATCACATGATAAAAAACGAAACTTGGTATGTTCAAAAAGGGGTGTTTGAATTTAATTGGATAGATACTTATGAAGCAAAACTAAATAAAGAAATTCTTAATGTAGGAGATTGTGTTTACATTGATAGAGGCAAACCACATCAGTTAATAGCATTGGAACCTGAATCAATCGTATTTGAAGTATCAACCCAACACTTTGATGATGATAGTTACCGAATTTACCGAAACACTCCAAATGATTTATTATGACATATATAACAGCACATCTTCCACCATTAGAAGATTTAAAAAAACAATTAGAAAACTATCCTAATAAATTGAAAGTATATGCAAAATATATGGGATTTGAAGGCCCACCAGAATCAATTTATTATTTAGAAGTAAAATTAAAAGAATATTTCGAAGCTAAAAAATTAGAAAAATAATTTGTATATATCCTATTTTTTTCTTATCTTTACACTAAGAGATATACTATGATTAAGTTAGATAATGTCAAATACATCTATCACTTAGCCGATTTGCATATTCGTAATCTAAAAAGGCATAAGGAATATAGAGAAGTATTAAATAAATTTTTGTCCGATGTGGATTCTCAAAACTTAGAGGATTCCATAATTTATTTAGCAGGTGATATTGCCCACGCTAAAACTGAAATGTCGCCTGAATTAGTAAGGGAAATCACTTGGTTTTTTACTGAATGTGCAAAAAGAAAACCTACATTTGTTATCACAGGAAACCACGATTGTAATTTAAACAATAAAGATCGTTTAGATGTTCTTACTCCTATATGTGATAATCTTTCACTTCCAAATTTAGTTTATTTAAGAGATACCGGTGTATATCAAATCACCAACGATATTACTTTTACTGTTTACTCAATTTTAGATAAGAAAGAAAATTGGCCGAAGGGAGTTAATGTAAATGGTAATAAGAAAATTTGTTTCTTCCACGGGCCTGTTGACGCGGCAAAAACTGATATTGGTTATGTGGTATCTTCTCACAATTTCACACCCGATATGTTTGATGGGTTTGATATGGTATTGATGGGAGATATTCACAAAAGACAAATTGTTCAGCAAAGAGATAAAGTAAATGGCAAACCAATAGTAGTTTATGCCGGTTCAACTGTCCAACAAAATCATGGAGAGTATTTAGAAAATCACGGATATCTTTTATGGAATGTAGAAGAAGAAACATTTAAAGAATTTAATATTCACAACGATTATGGTTATCTAACAATTGATGTTGTGAATGGAGTGATTCCACAATGGGTAAAAGATGAAATAGGAACTAAATTACCTAAACAACCTCGTTTAAGAGTTCGTTTCTCTGATACCGAAGTGAGTGATATTAAATTAGTATCAGCTGAGTTGCAACAAATGTTTAAGATAAATGAAATTACAATTACTAAACAGGATACTCTTAACTCACTTAAATCAAAAAACCGAAACGCTAGAAACTTAGCTGGTAATGTAAAAGACCCAAATGTTCAGAATGGGTTGATTAGAGAATATTTGGAAAGACAATTTTTATTAGATGGCCAAACATTAGATAAAATTATTGAGATAAACAATAAAGTAAATCTGAAAATTACACATGAGGATACCGATAACATCCTTTGGATTCCAAAAACATTTGAATTCAGTAATATGTTTTCTTATGGAGAGGGTAATAAAATAAATTTTGAAAATGCAAGAGGTATAATAGGTTTATTTGCACCTAATACACAGGGTAAATCATCCTTATTTGATTCTCTTTCATTTTGTATATTTGATAAATGTAGTAGAGCATTTAAAGCTACTCATATTATGAATAATCAAAAGGATACTTTCAGTTGTAAATTTAATTTTGAAATTGATGGTGTTGATTATTTTATTGAAAGAGATGCTCATACAACAAAGGGTGGGAATGTAAAAGTAAATGTAAACTTTTATAGAATAGTAGATGGTATAGAAGAATCATTGAACGGAGAGGAGAGAAGAGATACAAATGATATTATCAGAAAGTATTTAGGTACTTATGAAGATTTTGTGATGACATCTTTATCATTGCAAGGTAATAATGCTTTATTCATTGATAAATCTCAATCTGAAAGAAAAGATATTCTTGCACAATATATTGGAGTAAATGTATTTGATAAATTATTCGATGTAGTAAATGAAGATAATAAAGAGGCGGCTATACTATTAAAGAACTTTAAGAAGGATGATTTCTCACAAAGATTAGCAGAATTAGAAGGTATTATATCAAAAGAAGAAAACACATTTAATATTTTAATTAGGGAAAAAGAAGATTTAGAATTAGATAAAACTGAAATAGAAAAAAAGTTATCTAATTTAGAATCTCAAATTATTCAAACGACTCTTACATTAGATTTAGATGAGGAAACAAAAAGATTAAACTTATTCACTTCATCTTTAGAATCCCATTCTGTAAAGTTGAAAAAAATGGAAACTCAACTTTCCCACGCAGAAGAAATAGTATTGGAATTAATAGAAGAAGAAAAGAATTTATCCAAATTTATTATTAATAATAATGTAATAGAAATTGAAACTGCCTATTTAGATTACAAATCAAAAAAAAGTGATTTAATAGAAGCTGAAAAAGTTTATTCAAATGCAAAAATTTATTTAGATAGTGCGATAGAAAAAATAAAACATTTAGATAATCACAAATACGATCCTAATTGTGAATTTTGTTGTGATAATGCATTCGTAAAAGATGCGACAAACGCAAAAAACATTTTACCTCAGTTAGAAATAACAGCTAATAAAGCATCAAATGATGTAAATAGTATTTTACAAACCTTACATGTATTAGATGGGATAGAAGAGGCGTATAAATCATATCAGATAAAAAATAAAGAAATAAATGATGCTAAAACATTAGTCAGCAGAATTAAAGAACAAATATCTAAAACTAAATTAGATATTAGAGATTTTGAAGATGTAATTAAATCTGCAATGACTAATATAGAAGAATATCATAAAAATAAAGAACAGATTGAAACCAACAAACAACTTCGTAAAAATATTTTTGATACTACTAAAATAGTTGAGGCTATTAAAAAAGAATTAAAAAGAAGGGGAGATGAAATTTTAGATATTAATACAACTATTTCAAAAGCCAGACAAGAAAAAACAACAATTGAGGATAATATTTCTAAAATTAAAGAATTAGAAGAAACCAATAAGTTATATGAATATTATTTAGATGCGGTTAAGAGAGATGGTATTAGTTATGAATTAATTTCTAAAACTTTGCCATCTATTGAAGGTGAAATCAATAACATTTTAGGTCAAATAGTAGAGTTCAGTATGAATCTACAAATGGATGGTAAAAACGTAAATGCTTACATCAACTATGGAGATAGTAGAAAATGGCCATTAGAAATGTGTAGTGGCATGGAAAAGTTTATTAGTGGATTAGCAATTAGGGTTGCATTAATCAATATATGTAATTTACCCCGCCCAAACTTCTTAGTAATTGATGAAGGATTTGGAACATTAGATAGTGAAAACTTACAATCTTTATTTATGGCCTTTGCTTACCTTAAAACACAATTTGAATTTGTGATTGTAATTTCACATATTGATTCTATGAGAGATGTGGTGGATACTCTTTTAGAAATTAAGAAAGACAACGGATTTAGTTCCGTTAAGTTTTAATTTTTTCGGCAGGTAATATATTTCTTACTTTTGATGTACTTCTTATTTTTTCTTTAATAAGATTAGATACAAACCTACTCATTTTGTAACCTCTTTCATCACAATATTCTTTTAATGTTATATGAACTTCCTTTGGTAGCTGTAACATTGCGTATCGTTCTGATTTCTTTATCATTCTTTAGATTTCTTTAGTTTTTATTTATATAAATACATATAATGGATATTTATTTTAAATAAAGATTTTGAAAAAATGTCTAGAATAAAAAAAACTTCCCCATTATTAAATTTATCTAATTTTCAAACCTTTATAGTAGATAATAATCCGTTATCTCAGTATTTTAAAATTTCAGAATTATCAGATTTATTTACTGCGGGTAAAAACGGGTTTTTGATAGAGGGTTCTACATTTTTACAACCCACTACTGAAATAAAAATTGAGGTATTAGATACGTTGGGCAATCCTTTATTTGTTATACCAGGTGAAGGTATTCCAGAATATTATGAAGGTTTATCAAAACTAATTGGTGTTTATGTTTATGAAGATACTCCAATAGGAGTTGGTAAAATTACAATATTAGGAGAATTAAAAAATTATTTAGATGAAAATGGATTTACTCAGCCAATACCTGAAGATTGGCGTGGTATTTACAATGTAAAATGGGAAAGAGATATTAAAATAAATAAAAATATCCCAAATGAAACTAGAGTTAGATTTTTAAAAAAACCAGAATTAATTATTGAAGAATTAGATGAAAGTTTTTTTTCACGTACTTTGACTAATTCTTCACAAACAAATGGAACAGTAAGAGGTATAGCTTTAACACCATCAGAAGGGACAAATTTAAGGGAATTTAGAGGCGGTGTTAAATATTTAATTCAACACGAAAATGTGAATGGATTTTTTGATGGTGGCACATTTATTTCTGTTACTGGTACAGGAATTCAAAATGCTGAGGTTGTTGAATATTTGAATAGCGGTTCAATTATTGTAGAAACCCCCTTTACATCATCAGCAGGATTAATATCTAATTTTAAAAATAAAAATTATTCTCTATCGTATCAATTTACACAAAATCCTGTTGAATCTTCCATTTTAGGTTCATTTGGTAGATTCGAAATTAATAGATTACAAACATTTGTTGGTGATGTTGAAAGAGTTAAAGTATTTAAAAAATCTAGAGCTTCAAATACAGATTTTGAGGTAATACAAGATACTAGAGTTAATGCATCGGAAATACTAAAAACAATTGTATCAGGCTCTGAAATAGAAATAGGATATTTTAGTTCTTCTTATGAAAATGGACAAAATTTTAATTCGTTTTGGACTACACAAAGTAATGCAGGAAACATTTTAGATGCTTCAAAAATATATAGAGCAGTAAAATTACAAAATAATAAAATATCGACAAATGTTGGAGATGATATTAGATTAGAAAGTGGTAGTGAATACACATTAGAATTTTATAATTATTATGATACATCTTCAAATAATACAAACGATAAATTAAATGTTTTTTTATCTTCAACGTTAAGAAGTGGAAGTGGTATTGCAAATTATGTTTTGACCGAAAGTTTAGCTGTATTAACTGGATCTAATGAATTTAGAACTGCTAATAAAAGAAACTATAATTTTATACCATCAATAACTGATAATTGGACAATTAATTTTCAGGCAATAAACCCAACATCATCTTCATTTTGGCATGTAGGAAGTGTAAGTTTAAAAGCGGCAAATGAATTAGGATTTTCACCAGATGAATTTTCTTTTATTATACCAATCGATAGAGAATTAGAAAGGGAAACATTTGATTTTAAATTTGAATTTTTCGATATCAATAATAATTTTGTTCCTATAACTTTATCAACCGCCAAAACTTTTCAAAGTGGAAATATAGGAACTATTGATAAAAATATTATTATTGATACAGATAAACAATTTTTTAATTTTACTTCTAGTTTGGAGCCTTCTCCTTTTGATACAGGTGGTATTGCTATACCAGCAGCCACTTATTCTAACGCAGGATTTTCTTATCCTGGTGCTTTATCTAATTTTACACAAGATACATTTAGTTTATCCGCATCTTTGAATATTGCAAATTTTACGGGTTCTTTACATACATCATCATTAGTAGATAGAGTAACTTACACACTTACGGAAGTATCATCATCTTTACCATTTGTTAAAAGATTTACAATTAATAGATTAGTTGCTGGGGCAAATGGAGAAGATGGTACTGATGCAAGAATATTAACCGTTTCAGCCAATACAAATCAATTTATATATGAACCAACGGGGCCAGGACTCAAACCATCCGGACAAATTATTCTCATAGATGTTAGAAAGCAAAATTTAGTATCCGGTTCTCTAACCATAAATTCTGGATCAGGAGTACCTGCACTTAATTTATTATCATCTGATGTAAATGGTGTGACAACTTTTAGGTTAAGTGGAAGCGCGTATTCACACTCATTGGGTGAAAAGATTTATGCATTTACTGGTTCAGATGAATTTGGAAATACTTATTCCGATTCAGTAAAAATTACTCCTGTTATGAATTTTGATGGGGTATCGGTTGTACTTACAAATGAAGCAACTTCGTTTCCTGCATCTTCTAGTGGAGCAGTAAATTCATCTTTTTTAAGTTTAGGAAATGGAAGTGTAAATGTGAGAGTTGGTTCAAATATTATTTCTTTCGTTGATGGTAATGCTAGTGCTAATAGTTTTGATATCCAAAGTGTTAGTGGAACGAATTGTACTCCTACAAGTACTTCACCTTCTTCAAATTCTTATGGAATATCGGCAATTGATGTGAATTCAGATTCAGCATCATTGAATTTAACAATCAAATATTTGGCGGGTGATAATCAAACATCTGCTAGTTTTAGTAAAGTTGTTTCATATTCTAAATCAAAAAAGGCTGCTCCCGTTTTAAATTTTAACATTGTAAATGGAAATCAAACAACCGATGCTAGATCAACAGGAGTTCAGGTTGGAACATTTGTGCCGGTTACAATGAGTATTGCAGATACTTACGATGGGGTAACAAATAGAAGGTTAGCAAATTTTTTAAGTGTTACATCTATTCCAACAAATGCAATTATATTTGGTAAAACGGTTTCAAATGAGTTTATAACCGCATCGTTAGCTGATAATTTTGATTCAGGAGATTTACTACTTAATGGTACTGTAATTGATTCCGAAGGAACAACGAGAAATATTTCAGGTAGCATATCATTGGCGAAAGTTAAAAAAGCTGCACCAGTATTAGAATTTATCATTACAAATAATAATCAATCAACTGATGCTAAATCTACCGGAGAACAATTAACCGAATTTCAAACATCATCTTTATCTGTAAGAGAAATATATAATGGTGCACCATCGATACTTACATTATCCGCCGCCCCTACCGTTAATAGTAGTTCATTCTATGGAGTGGGTAATAGAACAACAACAACTATTGCTCTCCCATCATTATCAAATGCAAGCGGTTCAGTTGAATTATTCGTTACTGGATCTGTAACTGATAGTGAGGGGACAGCAAGAACTGTATTTGGGGGAATATCTCTCACAAAAGTAAAAAAGGCAGTTCCATTGGTAGTAATATCTGCTAGTCCTCAAGCACAATCAGTATTAGCAAATGCAGCCGGTACTCAAACAGGAACTTTATCAAATGTAACTATAACTGCATTAGAAGGAACTACTAGTAGATTTACATCAATGGCGATCGCATCTTCTAC
>Ga0194129_10008480_pt1 | contig 11871 bp, 12 predicted proteins | sample TA2KigCa35mmetaG_FD_150862 | JGI IMG/M metagenome (GOLD analysis project Ga0194129, IMG submission 150862) | Freshwater microbial communities from Lake Tanganyika, Tanzania - TA2015038 Kigoma Deep Cast 35m | ecosystem: Environmental > Aquatic > Freshwater > Lake | place: Tanzania: Lake... | reverse complement strand
CAGTCGCCGGGACGCAGCATCGAGACGCAAAAGGAGCAAGGGGTCCTTGCTAGCATCACATCGACTCGGACCCACGCGGCCCTGACGCCTAAATCTGGTCAGGACCGGAAGGGAGCAGCCACACGGATTGCTCAAGGCAGGCGTGGATTCCGGGTCACCCTCTTCGCCAACCGTGGTCTGGGCAACGCTGACCTCGGCAAACTGGTCAACGCCGGCCAACCGGTCAATGCAGGTTGTTGCACCGCTCCGGGGCGGTTGGATTTGATCAACACCACACGGCAGCAGGCCCTGCGACGGCAAGCGCAACGCCCTGCTGTGGCTGTCGATCAGGTCTGATCGGCCGGCTTGCCCTGACGATTGAGCAAAAACGGTGGGATCTTGGCGCCGCGCTCTTCGGGGGCGGCATCGAAGCTGCTGGTGGTGAACAGGGTGCGCTCAGCGCGGTACGGGGTTCCGCTTTCGAAGCCGGTGGCGATCACGGTCACGTGGATTTCACCCTCCATGCGCTCATCGACAACCGCACCGACAATGATGTTGGCGTCGGGATCCACGACGTCGTAGATCACTTCGGATGCCGTGGTCATGTCCTCGAGGGTCATGTCCTTGCCGCCGCTGATGTTGATCACACAGCCCTTGGCCCCGTCGATGCGGGCTGACTCGAGCAAGGGACTGGTCATTGCGGCCTGGGCGGCCTCGACCGCCCGTGAGCGACCCGAGCCGACTCCAATGCCGAGCAGGGCGGTGCCGGCGTCGGCCATCACCGAGCGCACGTCGGCAAAGTCAACATTGACCAGACCCGGCCTGGTGATGATGTCGCTGATGCCCTTGACGCCCATGCGCAGCACGTCGTCGGCGGCGCGGAACGCTTCGTTCAGCGGCGCGCCAGCGATCGCATCACGCAGGCGGTCGTTGGGGATCACGATCAGGGTGTCGACATGCTCGGCCAGGCGGGCGATGCCCTCTTCGGCCTGGCGCATTCGCTTGCGACCCTCAAACCCGAAGGGTTTGGTGACGATGCCCACGGTGAGCGCACCCACCTCCTTGGCCACCTCGGCCAGGATTGGCGCCGCACCGGTGCCGGTGCCGCCCCCCATGCCGGCGGCGATGAACACCAGGTCGGCCCCCTGCAGCGACTGCTGCAGCTCGGCACGGGATTCTTCGGCGGCCTTCTGGCCGATGACCGGGTTGCCGCCGGCCCCGAGGCCACGGGTCAGCTTCTGACCCAGTTGCATGCGTTCGCTGGCTGCTGACTGCAACAGGGCCTGGGCATCGGTGTTGAGCACCCGGTAGCCGAGACCCTTGAGGTCAGAGCTGATCATGCGATTGACCGCATTGCTGCCACCACCGCCGACGCCGATCACTTCGATGCGGGCCGTCTGCGAAGGCACGATTCCCGCTGAATCACTGGCCGAGTGACTGGGTGCGGCTTTGCTCATCAGCGGCTCAATGCCATTGCTATGCGGCTGCATTATGTCGCTCAAAGGCCTAAGGAGTGCCATACCTTGGCGCGTTTACCGCCACGGCGCAACGGCCGTATCCAGGGTTCACCACCAGCGGCTGCGGGCTCAACGTTGGGGAGCTGCCAGGACGGCTGGATTCAAAGGTCCCGGCAAGGCGATTTCGGGATGATCCGGATCGCTGAGATCGATGGACTGCAGGCGAGGCCCCTTGAGCTTGGGCGGCAATTGGGCGATGAGGTGCTCCAGCACCTCGAGTCGGCGCAGCAGTCGATCGTCCACAGGGCCAAAACGAACCGCCCCAAGGCTGGTGGTATCAAGCCAGAGGCTCCCACCCGGCTCGAAGCGGATCGCCTGCAGGCTGCCCCCGAACTGGGGGCGGCGACTGAGCAACAGGGCCAGCGACGGGCGGTATCGCGGCTGCCAGCCCTTGACCACCAGTGTCAGCTGACCCAGGGCGGGGTCGGCCACCAGACCGGCCTGCTGGCGCTGGGTCATCCAGTTGCCAAGGTGATCGACATAGCCCAGCTCGCTGCCCTGCGGGCCGCGGCGTTCGGCCCGGGCCACGGCCCGGCGGTCGACCAACTGAATGCGCAGACGCGCCGGCGCCATCAGCCGTTGCACCTGAACCTGATCGACCGGCAAGGCCTGCGACAGTTCGGCGGCCAGGCGTTTGGGCTGCAGGCTCAACAGCGGCTGCGGAAAACGCAGGCCGGTGACCTGAATCACCTGGTCGGGCAGCACCTGGCGGCTGCCGATCACCTCAACCTGTTGGGGACCTGTGAGCACCCAGCCATAGCGCAGCAATGCATAGCCCAGACTGAGGGCGGCAGCCGTGAAGGCCGTGAACCGCCAGAGCTGACGCAATCGCTCACCACGGCGCTGCTGACGCAGCTGACGCCGCCGCTCCGACTGATTCACAGGTCACAACGGGAGCGGGACATCAGCTCCTCGATCCAGCGGCGCGCCCGTTCGGCATCGGCAAAGGGCAGATCCATTTGCAGACCATCACCAACGAGACGCAGGCGGCAGGCTCCCTGGCTTTCTTCGGTCAACGGTGCCTCGCCCGAGCCCAGGGAGAGCAGCTCGACCAATTCGAGCCTTTTGATCACAAAGGAATCAACGGGCTTGAGCTGCCCCGCTTCAAAGGTGCTCCAGGTGAGCACACCATCCACCAAGCGGGCCGCGCTGAGACCATCGAGCTTGGCGAGTTCGGAGCCTTCGGCCCACTCGCGGAACAGGCGCTGCCGCCGCCGCTCGAGCCAGCCCAGGGCCGTCAGCAGCACAAACACCAGAAGCAGCGGCAGCCACAGCAATCCGTGAGACATGGCGGTTCAGGCGACAGCCCGGCTCTGGTGCCATTCTCTCGCCCCCTGCAGCAATTCGTGCAAAAGCGTTTCGAGATCGACGCCGCTGGCGGCCCAGAGCATGGGGTACATGCTCAGGCTGGTGAACCCCGGCAGGGTGTTGATTTCGTTGAGCCACAGGGCTTCGTTCGCGGCGTCATAAAAAAAGTCGACCCGCGCCAGCCCCTGGGCCGCCACGGCCCGAACCGCGGCGATGGCCATGGCCCTGGCCCGCTCGACCACGGCCTCGGGCACTGGGGCTGGAATCACGGTGTGGCTGCGGCCGTCGCTGTACTTGGTCTCGTAGTCGTACCAATCGGCATCGAAGCAGATTTCGCCGAGCACCGAGGCCTCGAGCGGCTGGACACCGCCACCGCGCACGGCGCATTCGAGTTCGCGGGCCACCACGCCCTGCTCGACCACGATGCGCGGATCGAGAGCCGCAGCCAGCTCGAGGCCGCCGCGCAGCTCCGATCGGTTGCTGGCCTTGCTGATGCCCACCGATGAACCCAGGTTCGCCGGTTTGATGAAGCAGGGGTAGCCCAGCTCCTGCTCGAGGCGATCGAGCAGGGCCTCACCGCTGGGCGCCGTCAGCGCGCTGGCCTCAACGGCGGCGTAGGCGACCTGGGGCAGCCCCGCCGCCGCAAAGGCGGCTTTCATGGCGAGCTTGTCCATGCCTAGGGCCGAACCCAGCACCCCCGAGCCCACAAAGGGTCTGCGCATCAACGTGAACAGGCCCTGGATGGTGCCGTCCTCGCCGTTGGGGCCGTGCAGCACCGGAAACCAGACCTCAACCGCCAAAGCGCCCGCCGGAAAGCCAGCAAACCCGTTGCCCGGCTGGGCCTCTCGGCCCGCAGCATCGAGTTGGGCCTCGCTGGCCGCAATGCCCTGCTGCAGGACCTGATCGGCCAGATCGCTGCCCCACCAGCGCCCCTGGCGATCGATGTAGAAGCTGGAAACGCTGTAGCGCGCAGCGTTGGCACCGCTGCGCAGACCGGCGGCGACGGTGGCCGCCGAACGGATCGACACCGCATGTTCACCCGAATCGCCACCAAAGATCAGGCCGACGCAAATCGGCGAAGCGGGGGCGCTGGAACTCATCGGGGGCGACGCGGTCAGGCCAGTGTGCCGCTCAACGAGAAGGCGCGCACCTGCTCGATGCGCACATCGACCAGATCCCCCGGCTGCCACACCCCGCCTGCCGGGTTGGCGGCTGCGAAGAAGGTGAGCCGGTTGGTGCGGGTGCGCCCCATCACCTGGCTCGGGTCCTTGGGATTGGTGCCCTCGACCAGCACATGTTCGCTGCGACCGGCATAACGGGCGCTGCGGGCTTTGGCTTTGGCCTCGACCAGGGCATTGAGTTCCTGCAGACGCTCGACTTTGACCGTTTCGCTCAACTGGTCGGGCCAGTCAGCGGCGGGGGTGCCAGGGCGGGGCGAATAGGCGGCGGTGTTGACCTGGTCGAAGCCGATCTCGTCGACCAGAGCCAGGGTGCGGCGGTACTGGGCATCGGTCTCGCCGGGGAAGGCCACGATCACATCGGCACTGATCGCGGCATCGGGCATGCGCTCGCGAATGCGCTCGATGATGCGGCGGTAGCGGTCGACGGTGTAGCCGCGGGCCATCGCCCGCAACACCTCGTCGTCACCGCTTTGAAAGGGAATGTGAAAGTGCTCGCAGACCTTGGGTAGATCGGCGCAGGCGTCGATCAGGCGCTCGGTGAAATAACGGGGATGGCTGGTGGCAAAGCGGATGCGCTCGATGCCCCTGACGTCATGGACGTAGCGCAACAGATCGGTGAGGGTGTGCTGGCGACGGCCTTCGGGGGTGATGCCGGGCAGGTCACGTCCATAGGCATCGATGTTCTGGCCCAGCAGGGTGATCTCCTTGTAGCCCTGCTCAGCCAGGCCCTCGATCTCCAGCCTGATCGCCTGGGGCAGACGGGACTGCTCCCGTCCCCGCACCGAGGGCACCACGCAATAGGTGCAGCGCTCGTTGCAGCCGTAGATGACATTGACCCAGCCGCACACCTGGCTGTCGCGGCGGGCGGTGGTGATGTCCTCAAGAATGTGGTGTTCATCGGTGGCCACCACCTGCTGGCCCTGCTCCACCTGGGCCAGCAACGTGTCGAGCCGGTTGGCGTGCTGCGGCCCCATCACCAGGTCGAGCTCGGGCACGCGGCGCAGCAGCGACTCGCCCTCCTGCTGGGCCACGCAGCCGGCCACCACCAGGGTGAGGTTGGGGTTGGTGCGTTTGCGCTGGGCCTGACGGCCCAGATAGCTGTAGACCTTCTGTTCGGCGTTATCGCGAATCGTGCAGGTGTTGTAGAGGACCAGATCGGCCTCGAGTTCAGCCGCCGCCTCGCGGTAGCCCATCGATTCAAGGATTCCGGCCATGCGCTCGGAATCGGCCTTGTTCATCTGGCAGCCGAAGGTGGTGATCCAGTAGCTGCCCCTGCCGCCGGCGGCAACTGGGGCAACACCAGCAGCGGGGGTCGTCGAGGTCAGGGAGGCGGTCATGGCCCAGAGGCAGTGGTCTCAGTGTCGGCCATCGCGCTCGACGCATGGGCCGCGGCTCTATGTCAGCGTTGCCAGGCAACAGAAGCGCCATGCAGCTGCGATTGTGTCGCCTGTCGTTGACCAAGGCGGTGGCCTTGGCCATCAGCCGCGGCAGCAGCCGCGGCAGCGAACACCTGCTGCTGCAACTCGAACACAACGGCATCACCGGCCTGGGCGAGACCGGCGGGTTTGACACGGGCCACCGTCGCTATGACAGCGCGGCGATCGCCGCAGAGCTGGACGCTTGCGCCCCACGGTTGGAAGCCTCAGCAGCTGCACTGAGCCCCCAGACCTGGGAGCCGCTGCTGGCGGATCTGAGCCCGCCAGCCCGTTGCGGTCTGGATCTGGCCTTGCATGACTGGTGGGGCAAGCAGCAGGACCAGCCGCTGCACCAGCTCTGGGGGCTGGATCCGGAGGCCTGCGTCGCCACCAGCGTCACCCTGGGACTGGGGACGGTCGAGGCGGTCCTGGAGCGGCTGGAGCGCTGGTGGCACCTGCTGCCCGCCAGCCGCATCAAGCTCAAGCTGGGCAGCCCCGACGGCCTCGAGCACGACCGCGCCCTGGTGCGGGCGGTGCGCGATCGCTTGCAGCAACGCAGCCAACACACAGGCCAGGCCCATGAGCTGCAGATCGATGCCAACGGCGGCTGGACCCTGATCGCCGCCAAGGCCATGGCCCCGTGGCTGGCCGAGCACGGGGTCGTGCTGCTGGAACAGCCCCTGGCCCCAAGCAGCGATGTGCAGGCCGACACGGCCGGCTTCGCCGCCCTCAAACCCCACTGCCCTCTGCCGCTGGTGGCCGACGAGAGCTGCTGGAACCGGGACGATGTGCTGCGCCTGGCACCCCACGTCGATGGCATCAACATCAAGCTGCTCAAGAGCGGCGGCCTGGGCGAGGCCCTGGCCATGGCCCACAGCGCCCGCAGCCTGGGGCTGCAGCTGATGTTGGGCTGCTACGGCGACAGCAGCCTGCTCAATGGGGCGGCAGCCCAGCTGCTGCCGCTGGTGCAGTGGCCCGATCTCGACAGCCATCTCAACTTGATCAACGATCCCTTTGCCGGGCTCGAGCGATGCGCAGATGTGCTCACACCGCCCCGCGGGGCGGGCCATGGCATGCGCTGGGCCGCTTCCACAGATCCGACTCCGTTGCCAGGCTGAGAGCCAGCACCGAGGCCCATGGGCAATCCCGCCGTGTTCACCGCCGACCAATCACTGGTGCTGCTGCTCCATGGCGGCACGACCAATCTGAGCGGCAAGACCGGTCTGGCGATGCTGCGCTACAGCCGCAACCCGATCGTGGCGGTGGTGGACCCCGAGCAGGCGGGTCGCTCGCTGGCGGTGATCTGTGGCATCGACCACCCGGCAGCGGTTGTGGCCTCGCTCGACGAGGCCCTGGCGCTGGGCATGGCCCCCGATGTGGCCGTGATCGGCCTGGCCCCCTCGGGGGGCCAGCTGCCTGAACCGATGCGGCGCGATGTGGCGGCGGCCCTGGCCGCGGGGTTGAGCGTCGCCAACGGTCTGCACAGCCGTCTGGGCGACGATCCCGAGCTAGCGGCGCTGGTGCAACCGGGCCGTTGGATCTGGGATCTGCGCCAGGAGCCCAAGGCCCTGCGGGTGGCCGCCGCCCGCGCCGCCGCCCTGCCCTGCCGCCGGCTGCTGGCGGTGGGATCGGACATGGCCGTGGGCAAGATGAGCGCCTGCCTCGAGCTGCAGCTTGAGGCCAGGCGGCGCGACCTCGATGCCCGTTTTGTCGGCACCGGCCAGGCCGGCATCCTGATCAGCGGCAGTGGCGTAGCCCTCGACGCCGTGCGGGTCGACTACGCCGCCGGTGCGATCGAGGCGGCGGTCCTTGAGGCTGCCACTGGGGCGGGCCCCGAGAGCTGGATCCTGGTGGAAGGCCAGGGTTCGCTGGCCCATCCGGGCTCGACCGCCACACTGCCGCTGCTGCGCGGCAGCCAGCCCACCGAGTTGCTGCTGGTGCATCGCGCCGGCCAACGGCACATCAAGGGACTCGAGCAGCTGCCGATCCCACCCTTGCCCGAGCTGATCAGCGCCGTCGAGGCCCTGGCTGCCCTGGCCCGGCCCGATGGGTTGCGGCCACGGGTGCGCGCCATTGCCCTCAACACCGCCCTGCTCACTGTGGCGGCCGCCGAACAGGCCCGGGGCGAGATCGCCGCGGCCACCGGCCTGGTCTGCCACGACCCCGTGCGCGATGGCGCCGCACCCCTGCTCGAGGCTCTGCTGGCGGCCGAGCCGGGCCTGCCATAAAAAAAGCCGCAATCCGCTCTGGATTACGGCTTCAGCATGCAAGGGCGAGCGAGGGGATTCGAACCCCCGAGTGGCGGCGCCACAAGCCGCTGCCTTAACCGCTTGGCTACGCCCGCCGCGGCATGCTCAACCTACCAAAGGCCGATGCGGCAAGCACCCCTCCCAACACAGGGAGGCTGCCCAACAGTCTGAAGCTCAACAGACTGACGGCAGTGGTGCCATCGCTGCATCTGGCCCATGCTGTCCATCGAAGAACTGGCCTGTCTCGACCTGCACGCCTGGTTGGGAACCCAGCAGGCGGTGGCCGAGCAACTGGTCTCCAGTCAGAGCAGGATCTGCCGGATCGCGAAGCGCAGCTGCCATCGGCTCAACGAGTTGGGATTGACGCTCACGTCGCGCAGCCACCCCGTGATCGCCGATGACCAGGGGTTGTTGGCGCAATTGCGCACGATCCACCAGGCGCTGCGGTTTCATCAGCAGCGAGGCCTGCGGCTGCAAGCCACTACCTGGCTGCGGCATCTGGCGCTCGAGCCCGTCCCTTGCAACTGGGTGGTCAACCCCGCTCCGCTGCACGGAAGCAACAACTGCGCCAGCCTTGCCCTGCTGGAGGAGCGCGTCATCGATGCGGCCCCGATCACCGGTCCGGAAGCCGTAGCGGACGAGCACCCCCAGCTGTGCTTTATGACCTTGAGCCGCAAGCCGCTGCAGATCCTGGTGCACCGTCAGCACTGCCTGGCCAGGGACAAGGGTCTGACCATCGGTGACATTGCCGACAACAGCACGCTGACCCATTCGAGCTTCATCAACCCCGGATGCCGCCGCATCCTGGAACGGATGGACGCCGCGATGATCGCCTCGGGGGGGCGGCCATGCCGACGACTCGAGAGCGCCGCGGCACGCCTGTATGGCAACGCGATGACGTGCCTGCTCAAACCGGAGCTCGTGGCCCTGGATTTTGAGACGCCGTACACGAGCGCTGATGTGGTGGCCGTGCACCACGACTGGTCGACTCACCCCGCACTTCGCGCGTTGCTGACACTGTTACGAGAGCGTCTGAGCCTGCTTCGGAAACGAATCCCATCGCTGGATTTGCCGTCATGATGTGGCCGCCATCGGGGCTCTGGAGGTCCACAGGTGAGGTTTCGCAGGCAATATGCACTGGTGCTGGCCGCCGTTCTGGCAGCAGCCACCTGCGGACTGGCGATCACCAACCCCAGCCCCCGCGACTTCGAGGAGTTTGCGGCCTCGCAACTGGTTGAGCTGATCGACCAGGAGCTGTGCCAGAAGCCGTCGCTGCCGCTGATGTTGCAGCTGGTTCTCACCAACTGCCCCGCCATGGTTCAAGCCCAGCGCCAGACCCTGGGCCGCATCGCCCGTGAGCACAGCAAGCGGGTGAACATCGGCATCGCCAGCGTGTACAGCACCCGCTTCGGCGGTCAGCAGCTGCTGCCCAACTGGCGGGTTCCCCAGTACGCCGTCACAACGATCGCCGCGGCAGGGACTTTTGTGGTGTTGAACGCCACCAGCACACCCTGACGATGCGCCTGCGGATCCCGCGCAGCCTGATCGATGCCCGCCAGATCGACCTGCCGCCGGCCGATGGCGACGGGTTGGTGACGGTGCAACTCAGGCTCGATGGCCCACGGGTTGCCGCGATCGACGCCGACGCAGCCTCGCGACCTGGCGAGGTGGCGCGGCCAGCAGCACCGCTGGCGATCAGCTGCCCCAGCGAACCCCACGCCCACCTCGACAAGAGCTACAGCGCCGCAGACGTTGCCAACCCCAGCGGCGACATGGCAGCTGCCCTGGCCGCCAACCTGCGCGAAATCGCCCAGCGCAGCGCCGCCCAGGTCGAGCAACGCAGTGAGCGTGCCCTGCAGCAGGCCTGGCAGCACGGTCTGCGCGCCATCCGCAGCCACATCGACAGCGGCAGCGGCGCGGCCTCGGCGGCCAGCTGGGACGTGTTGCGCGAGCAACGACGGCGCTGGGCTGGGCGCGTGGAGCTGCAGCTGGTGGCCCTGGTGCCCATTGCGTTCTGGCTGGGTCCCGAGGCCGAGCCCCTGGCTGCGCAGGTTGCCGCAGCCGGGGGGCTGCTGGGCGGGGTGCTGGGACCGCCCTTTGACCACGCCGGCGGCGACAGCCAGGCCCTGCACGCGCTGCTGACCCTGGCCGAGCGCCACGGCTGCGGCATCGATCTGCATGTTGACGAAAGCGAAACCGCCCCAGGGCTGGGGGTCAGCCGCATCGCCCAGGTGGCGCGCGAGCGGCGCTCCGGGGTGCCGATCACCTGCAGCCACGCCAGCAGCATGGGTCTGCTGGAGCCGCGTCGCTGCGCCCGGCTCGCCGAAGTCATGGCCGCTGCAGGGCTGGCCGTGGTGGCCTTGCCGCGCACCAACCTATGGCTGCTGGGTCGCCGCCAGGACCAGACCCCCTGCCTGAGGCCCCAGGCCCCGATCCGCACCCTGCAACGGGCGGGCGTCGCCGTCGCCGTCGGGGGTGACAACGTGCAGGACGCCTGGTTCCCAGGCGGCGACTACGACCCGATCGACCTGCTGCGGCTGTGTGTGATCAGCAGCCATCTCGATCCGCGCCAGCGGCAGGGGCTGGCGCCGTTCACCACCGCCGCAGCGCGGGTGATGGGGCTCGATTGGGATGGGGTGCTGCGCCCAGGGGCCCCGGCCGATCTGCTGGTGCTCGAAGCCAGCAGCTGGGGTGATGTGCTGGCACGGCCGCCCGCCAGACGGGTGATGCGGGCGGGTCGCTGGCTTGCGCAGCAACCGCCTCTGCAAGGCTTGGCCCCATGAGCCAGCGATTGCCCGAAATCCCGTCGGCCAGCAGCATCGAGCAGCTGCGCCAGCGGCTGTTGGCACAGCATCCCCAGCTGGAGTGGGTCGGCAGCGATGACCCAGCCAGGCTGCAGAGGCTGTCGCGCGATTATTACGACTATTCGCCGCTGCTGCGGCCCCGCTTCGACGGATGCTGCGCCCAACTGGTGCTGCGGCCCACCCAGATCGAGCAGGTGATGACGGTGGCTGCCGCCTGCGCCACAGCGACGATCCCGCTCACCTGCCGCGGCAGCGGCAGCGGCAACTACGGCCAGTGCGTGCCGTTGGCAGGTGGAGTGGTGCTCGACCTGTCGGGGCTCAACCAACTGCGCCGGCTCGACCCCGACACGGGCATCGTCGAGGTGGAAGCCGGTTGCCTGATGGGCGAACTGGAGCGTCAGCTGACGACGCAGGGGCGGGCCCTGCGGCTGATGCCCAGCACCGTGCGCAGCGCCACCATCGGCGGGTTCATCGCCGGCGGCTCGGGCGGGATCGGCTCGATGCGCTGGGGCTTTCTGCGCGATGCGGGCAACCTGCTGGGTCTTGAGGTCGTCACCGTGGAACCGGAACCGCGATTGCTGCGGCTCGATGCCCAGGGCAGCGAAGCGCTCAACCATGCCTACGGCACCAACGGCATCATCACGGCCCTGCGGCTGCCGAGCTGCGAAGCCGTCGATTGGGTGCAACTGGTGGTGGGTTTCGCAACGTGGGATCAGGCCCTCGCCGCCGCCCAGCACCTGCACTGCCCTCGAGCTCAACAGCCTCAACCTGCTCGAAGCGGCGGTGGCGCGGCAGATGCCCTGGCCAGTGGGCTGCCCGCAGGCGGGCGACGAGCACCGGCTGCTGCTGCTGGCCGCACCCGCCGCGCTCGCAACCTTGCCGGGGCTGATGCGCCTGCTGGGCGGTGAACTGCTCTGGCAGCAGTCGCAGAACGGCAGCACAGGAATCCCGCTGCGCGAACTGGGCTGGAATCACACCACCCTGCACTGGCGCAGCCACCACAGCGACTGGACCTACCTGCAGCTGCTGCTGCCCCAGCCCGAAGGGCCCTGTCTGCACGCCCTGCGCCAGCGCTGGGGCGACAGCCTGCTGTGGCACATCGAAGCGGTGCGCAACCAGGGGGCCCCGCGGCTGGCCTGCCTGCCGCTGCTGCGCTGGCAGGGTGCCGAAGCGCTGGAGCGTCTGATCGCCGACTGCCGGGAGCTCGGCGCGTTTCTGTTCAACCCCCATGTGATCACCGTCGAAGACGGCGGCCTGGGGGTGGTCGATGCCGACCAGGTGGCTGCCAAGGCGCTGTATGACCCCAAGGGCCTGCTCAACCCCGGCAAGCTGCGGGGTTGGCTGGAGCGTTAACAGCCCAGGCTGATCCGCGTGTCCACGCCGGTGACGGGGTTGGTGCCCTCGGCGTCGCGGCAGAG
>Ga0194129_10008479_pt1 | contig 11871 bp, 8 predicted proteins | sample TA2KigCa35mmetaG_FD_150862 | JGI IMG/M metagenome (GOLD analysis project Ga0194129, IMG submission 150862) | Freshwater microbial communities from Lake Tanganyika, Tanzania - TA2015038 Kigoma Deep Cast 35m | ecosystem: Environmental > Aquatic > Freshwater > Lake | place: Tanzania: Lake... | reverse complement strand
CTTTCCGGTACAGGCGATGGACCCTGATGCCCACAAGCTGATTGAAGAAAGCTCGACCCGCCGTCGCAGATGGTTGGACTGGGCGGTGTTCCACGTGGAACAAGGTTTCGCCGGGAGCTGGGCTCGGTACCAGCGAGCCGTGGCGCAGCGAAACGCAGCACTGCGGACGGGCCAAGCCGAAGTCGATATTTGGGACCACGAACTGGCGCGGGAGGGGGAGGCCATGGCGCTCGCGAGGCAGCGAGTCGTCACCGCGCTGCACCCCTACTGGACCGAGATTGCGACGGAACTAACCGATCTGCCGATTACGCTGGATTTGCAACCCGGCTGGGACCAGAGCGTCGGATTAGCTGATGCCTTGGCTGCGGCAGCGCAGAGGGACCGTGACCGAAGGACTACGACGGTTGGACCGCATCGGGCCGATCTCAGTTTGAAAGTTCGCGGCAAAATTGCCCGCGAAGTTTTATCGCGCGGCCAGCAAAAACTCGCCGCCGTTGCTCTTAATCTTTGCCAGCTCGAGTACCTGAAACGGGAACATGGGCTGCAGCCGACGCTGCTGCTCGACGACCCGTCTGCCGAGCTTGACAGAGAGCGGTTGTCACGATTTATCGGCCGAGTACGGGCTTTGGAATGCCAGGTGATCGTCGCAGCCCTCGATCGTGATACCCCGTTGTTTGGCACTCCCGAAACCGTGTTTCACGTGGAACAAGGAAGGGTATTTCAGGTATGATTTCGCATCTCTCCGCTGGGCCCAAGCATGTCTGAAGCAGACGTCTACGATTCCAGTAAAATCAAGGTCTTAAAGGGTCTCGACGCGGTCCGAAAACGGCCCGGAATGTACATCGGCGACACCGATGACGGGACCGGCCTGCACCACATGGTTTTCGAGGTCGTCGACAACTCCATCGACGAGGCTTTGGCTGGTCATTGTGACCGTATAGTGGTCACAATTCACGCTGATGAGTCAGTCACCGTCGAAGATAACGGCCGCGGTATCCCGGTCGACATCCACGCCGAAGAAGGTCGCTCTGCCGCCGAAGTCATCATGACCGTGCTGCACGCCGGCGGAAAATTCGACGACAGCTCCTACAAGGTTTCCGGCGGTCTGCACGGCGTCGGTGTGTCGGTAGTCAATGCGCTTTCCGACGTGCTGCAGCTCACCATCCATCGCGATGGCAAGTTGCACGCGCAGGAATATCACCTCGGCGATCCCGTGGCTCCGCTCGCGGTCGTCGGGACGACCCACCGCACCGGCACGATGGTGCGTTTCAAGCCGAGCCCGTCAATCTTCACCAACATCCAGTTCGATTACGACACGCTTGCCAAACGCTTGCGCGAGTTGGCGTTTCTCAACTCGGGCGTGCGCATCGACTTGATCGACGAGCGTGAAGACAAGAGCGATGTCTTCCAGCACGAGGGCGGACTGCAAGCCTTCGTCAAACACCTCAACCGTTCAAAGCAATCGATACACGACCACGTGTTTTGGTTTCGCACCCAAGAAGGATCGATCGGCGTCGAAGTGGCGATGCAGTGGAACGACTCGTACCAGGAGTCCATGTTCTGCTACACCAATAATATCCCGCAAAAAGACGGCGGTACCCATCTGGCGGGGTTTCGCGCAGCGCTGACGCGTACGCTCAATGATTACATCGAAAAAGAAGGCGTCGCCAAGCGCGAGAAAGTCCCGACCACCGGCGACGATGCGCGCGAAGGCTTGACGGCCATTTTGTCGGTCAAACTTCCCGATCCAAAGTTTTCCTCACAGACCAAAGACAAGCTCGTCTCCTCGGAGGTCAAGGGCGTCGTCGAGACGGCCGTGGCGCAAAAATTCTCGGAGTTCCTGCTCGAAAAACCGCAAGAAGCCAAGGCCATCGCCGGCAAAATCATTGAAGCGGCACGCGCGCGCGAGGCGGCCCGCAAAGCGCGCGAATTGACGCGTCGCAAAGGCGCTCTCGATATCGCCGGCCTGCCGGGCAAGCTTGCCGACTGTCAGGAAAAAGACCCGGCGCTCTCCGAGCTTTTCATCGTCGAGGGCGACTCGGCAGGCGGCTCCGCCAAGCAGGGCCGTGATCGACGCACGCAGGCGATATTGCCGCTCAAGGGCAAGATCCTGAACGTCGAAAAAGCACGTTTCGACAAGATGCTGTCGTCGGCCGAGGTCGGTACCTTGATCACGGCGCTCGGTTGCGGCATTGGTCGCGACGAGTTCGACATCGACAAGCTGCGTTACCATCGCATCATCATCATGACCGATGCCGATGTTGACGGCAGTCACATCCGCACGCTGTTGCTGACGTTCTTCTATCGACAACTGCCGCTGCTCATCGAGCGCGGCCACATCTACATCGCGCAGCCGCCGCTCTACAAAGTAAAGCGCGGCAAGCAGGAGATGTACGTCAAGGACGACAACGAACTCAATGCCATGCTGTTGAATGCAGCCCTCGAAGATGCCGAGCTGCATCTCAATTCGGCGGCACCGCCGTTGCGCGGTGCCGGTCTCGAAACTTTGGCACGCCAGTACGTCGAAGTGCAGCAAATCATTGCGCGTTGGGCTCGGCGCTACGATGCTCGCTTGCTCGAGCAGCTGCTCTACGTTCCGGTGGTCTCGCGTGCCGATTTTGACCGGGCGGACAGGCTTTTGGCCTGGACGACCGAGTTGACTGCGCGCCTCAACGCCGCAGCCGATGGCAATGCCCACTACCGGCTGGATGTCCAGGCGGCAGTTGCCGGACAGGGCGTACCGCGCATCCATGTCATCAAGGATGAGCATGGCAGTCGCTTCGACAAGTACCTGACTCGCGATTTCTTTGACTCGTCCGAATACCAGCGTATCGCCAACTTGTCGCGTACCTTGGCGGGCTTGATCGGCGAGGGTGCATATGTGCGCCGGGGTGAAGCGCGCCGCGATATCGGTTCGTTCAAGCAAGCCATCGACTGGCTGTTCGAACTCGCCAAGCGCGGCCAGTCGATACAGCGCTACAAGGGTCTCGGCGAAATGAACCCCGAGCAGCTGTGGGACACCACCATCAACCCTGAAAGCCGACGCTTGATGCAGGTGCGAATCGAAGATGCGGTCGCCGCCGACGAAGTGTTCACCACGCTGATGGGCGATGAGGTGGAGCCGCGCCGCGAGTTCATCGAGAAGAACGCGCTGGCGGTATCGAACCTCGACGTTTGATTACGAGGCGGAGGAGGATGCTTCTGCGAGCAAACTTTCGTAGGGAATTTTTAGCCCGTCATGCAAACGCTTGATCATTCGCAAACTGAGCGGCCGCTTGCGATTCAGTACTTCTGAAACGCGACCACTAGGACCGATAAACTGCTCTAAGTCCCGCGGCGTCAGCCCATCTTGTTCCATACGGAACTTGATAGCCTCCACGGGATCGACGGGGCCGAAATCGTAAAATTTGTTTTCATACGCTTCGATGAGAGTGACGAGAACGTCGCGTTCATCAGCTAGCGGCGATCCTTCCTTAGCCTGAAAAATTTTTCCAGACGGCGAAATACTCGCCGCAGATCTTCGTCATTTCTGATTGGCTTAATAGTCATTTACCGTGTCCACATCGATACGGTCGTACTCTGCGTGGGTACCAACAAACTTCACCCAAACGATTCGGGCTTGATCTTGCACCTCTACGACAAGCCGGTATTTGTTGCCACCGACGTTGAACACCACGCGATTATTGCGGCAAATACTGGCACTGGCGTAGAGCAACTTGACGTCACGAGGGCTAAGCCAAACCGCTTTACGCGCTTCTTCATACCAACTGTGAAGCGGCCCTCGAGCATCGGCACACCCGGGTTTTTCCCAAAACTTTTTGAGGCTGTTTTTGGCGATTACCCTCACTCCGGCAAAGGATCTCCCAATCCGGGAGAAATGGCAATACTGGAGCTATGCGTCGTAGCCCGGCGATTCGCGGTCAAGTTTGCGTAGCAGGCCCGGCCAGGCGAGTTTGCTGGCCATTGGGCCCATCATCGCCATCTGGGTTTTGACTTCATCGCGCGCCGCGGCTGGGGCATGTCGCAGGCCCTGTGGCCCGGCGGACAAGGCCATCACTTGTTGCTGGCAGGCACGTTCCAGCATGAACAAACCCAAAAACGCATCGCAAGCCGTGGCGCCGAGCGCCAGCGTGCCGTGGTTGCGCAGCAGCATCAAAGATTTATCACCCAGATCAGCAACGATGCGCTGCCGCTCGTCGAGATTGAGGGCGATGCCTTCATAGTCGTGGTACGCGAGCGAAGGCAGCACGATCAGCGCATGCTGGGTGATCGGCAATAAACCCGCCTCTTGCGCGGACACCGCGACGCCCGCATCGCTATGCACGTGTACGACAAACTGCGCATCGGCCCGCGCCGCGTGAATTGCCGAATGAATGGTGAAGCCCGCTGGGTTGATCGGCTGCGGGTTGTCGTCGACCTTCTTGCCCTGCAGATCCACTTTGACCAGACACGATGCGGTGATCTCGTCGAAAAACCAGCCGTAAGGATTGATCAGAAAGTGATGCTCGGGCCCGGGCACGCGCGCCGAGATGTGCGTGAAGATCATGTCGTCCCAACCATGCAGCGCCACCAGTCGATAGAGTGCCGCCAGGGCGACCCGGGCCTGCCATTCTTCGGCAGAAATCTTTGACGAAACCGTGTTGGAAGCGGTTTGGGTTGCGCGGCTGTCGGGGTTTGCGTTCATCGGCGGGTCTCCTCGGGCGTGCATCGGCAAGATTACTGCCGCGCGATATCATCCGGTCATGATTCGCCGAATTTCCACCCAGTGTGCGTCGGAGCCAGAGATTTATCACCTTGCGCCGGAAAAGCGGGTCGATGGCGACCCCGAGCAGCGTCTCTGGGCGCAGTACAGCGATCCTACGGGCAAGTTCTTCGCCGGGGTTTGGGAAAGTGACCCCGGAATCTGGCGGATTCGCTACACCGAAGAGGAATACTGCCGCATTCTCGACGGACGTAGTGTCATCACCGCCGCAGACGGTACCGCAACAGTCGTGGGGCCCGGCGATGAGTTCGTGATTCCACGCGGCTTCGTCGGCACCTGGCAGGTGCTCGAGCGAACCCGCAAAACCTATGTCATCTACGAGGCGGGTGAATGAGCGCAACGATTCTGCAGCAATTGCCCGTCGGCCAGCGCGTGGGCATCGCGTTCTCGGGCGGCCTCGATACCAGCGCAGCGGTACATTGGATGCGCGCGCGCGGCGCGCTGCCTTGCGCGTATACCGCGCATCTTGGCCAACCCGACGAGAGCGATTACGAGGGCATCCCGCAACGCGCGCTCGCCTTGGGTGCGGTTCATGCCCGATTGGTGGATTGCCGTCAGCAGCTCGTTGCTGAAGGCATCGCCGCGATTCAGAGCGGCGCCTTTCATATTTCGACTGCCGGTATCACCTATTTCAATACCACGCCGCTCGGTCGGGCCGTGACCGGCACGACGCTCGTGCTGGCGATGCGCGAGGACGGCGTCGACATCTGGGGCGATGGCAGCACGCACAAGGGAAACGATATCGAGCGTTTCTATCGCTATGGATTGTTGGCGAACCCTGCGCTGCGCATCTACAAGCCCTGGCTGGACGAGCGATTCATCAGCGAGCTTGGGGGTCGACGCGAGATGTCCGAATATCTCGCTGCTGCCGGCCTCGGCTATCGGATGAGCACCGAGAAGGCCTATTCCACGGACTCCAATCTCTTGGGCGCAACCCACGAGGCCAAAGATCTCGAATTTTTGAATCGCGGGATTGGCATCGTGCAGCCGATCATGGGCGTTGCTTTCTGGCGTGACGAGGTCGCGATTCCTCGCGAGACGGTCAGCGTGCGTTTCGAGGCGGGCCGTCCGATCGCGCTCAACGGCCAAAGTTTTGTCGATGAACTCGCGCTGTTCGAGGAGGCCAATCGTATCGGTGGTCGCCATGGGCTAGGCATGAGCGATCAGATCGAGAATCGCATCATCGAAGCCAAAAGCCGGGGTATCTACGAAGCGCCAGGCATGGCGCTGCTTTTCGTCGCCTATGAGCGATTGCTCACGGCCATCCACAACGAAGACACGATCGAACAATATCGTAACAACGGTCGGCGCATCGGCCGACTTCTATATCAGGGTCGCTGGTTCGATCCGCAATGTTTGATGTTGCGCGAGAGCGCGCAGCGGTGGGTTGCTCGCGCGATTACCGGGGAAGTCACTCTGGAACTACGCCGTGGCAATGATTGGTCGATTCTCGACACCCAGGGGCCGCAACTCAGCTACCACCCTGAGCGGCTCACCATGGAAAAAGGCGAGGGTATGTTTACCCCGGCCGATCGCATTGGTCAGCTCACTTTGCGAAACATGGATATCGCCGACACGCGCGAGAAGTTGCAAGTGTATGGCGAGACTGGATTGCTCGAGCACGACGGCCTACCCCGACTCCGCTGAGCCGTTAGGGGCGCAGAGCTGCGGCCAATCTTTGTTGCAAAGCCGGCACCGACAGTCCCACAAGATCGCGTGGCAATTCGCGAACCACGCGTTGCAGCGTCGATTTTGGCAGATGGCTGCGTAGCTCCGAGAGAAATCGCGGTGCAGCAACCAAGACCACCCCGCCACCGTGGTGGTTGTTCGCCGCTGCTGTCACACGATCAGCAATCTGGCGTGCGAACTGACTGACGGCGTGCTGCTTGTGGCTGCGTCGACCCTGCAGCGCAGTGCGTCGTACACCGGCCCCACTGCCGTTTTGTCCGCTTCGGGTCATGACGGTCCCCGGGGCATCGGCGCCTGGCTCGCTCAACTCGAATACTTTGGCCTGCCGTGTATCGGCAACGAATCCGGTGATGCCCGTAGCTGACAACTGATTCATTGATGCCGAATTCCCGCTGGATGATGTCTCGATCATCCCGCATTGATGTTCGGTCTTTGGCGCGGTGGCGCACCGATCGACGAGTCAATGCTGCAGGTTTAGCCGCGGGCAAACTTCGAAGGCACGCGCAGTCTGCCTTCGCGCTCGAATTTGGCGGCGATCCGCAGCAGCCGATCTTCTGCATAACGCGGTGCGACCACCGTCATGCCGACCGGCATTCCTTTGACCACGCCCATCGGCAAGGTGATGCTCGGATAACCCGCCATGGCCGCTGCCGAACCGAGTGTGGAACCCCCGGTATCGTTGCGATCGCCGAGTATCGTGTCGATGAGACCGGCAGGACCCGCACCGGGGGCTACCAACACATCGACGCGCAGGTTGCGGAACAGGGTATCGAGGCCCTCAAACTCCACAAGTTTGCGTACATTGGCGACGGCGTCGAGATAAGGCTTTTCGGTGAGCGGGCCTTTGGCTACGGCCATTTCCAGAATTTCTTGCCCGAAGCGCGGCATTTCGCGATCGGCATTGCGACGGTTGAATTCGATCAGTGCTTCGAGCGTTCTGACCTCGGTCTGTTTTGCACTCAGCGAACCGAGATAATCGTCCAAGGCTGCCTTGAATTCGTACAGCAGCGCCGTGAACTCGGCGGACTGCGCGTCGCGGAAACTACGCGGCAACGGCGCGTCGATCATCTCGGCGCCGGCACTGCGCCAGACTTCGATCGCACGCTTGTATAGCGCAGCCGCACCAGGTCGTATCGAGTCGGGTGCTGGCGCAATGCCGACCCGCATCGAATTGCTTTTGCCGCTCATCGTCGTTTCGAGCGCTTCTTTGCGGCGCGGCCGCTCATAAATGATGCCGGCAAGCAAAGCGGCATCTTCGACGCTGCGGGTCATCGGTCCGGCAACGTCTTGGCGTGGCGAGATCGGCACGATCCCGCGGCCGCTCACGGCGCCGAGCGACGGCTTGAAGCCCACGAGCCCGTTCACGGCAGCCGGCGAGAGGATGGAACCGTCGGTTTCGGTGCCGATCGCTGCAGCGCAAAGGCTCAGAGCCGCCGCCGTCGCCGAGCCCGAACTCGAACCCGAAGGCGTACGCAGCGGGTCATAAGCGTTGCCCGTTTGTCCGCCCATGGCGCTCCAACCGCTGATCGATTGCGTCGAGCGGAAGTTGGCCCATTCGCTGAGATTGGTTTTGCCGAGGATGACGGCACCCGCCGAGCGCAGCCGCGCGACGAGCGGTGCATCGGCCGCATGAAATGCCTTGGCTAACGCCAGCGAGCCCGCCGTGGTCGGCAGCGGATCGAGCGTCGCGATGTTATCTTTGATCAGCAGCGGCATGCCGTGCAGCGGACCGCGTACGCTGCCGCTGCGACGCTCGGCATCGAGCGCTCGTGCGGCTTGCAAGGCTTGAGGATTGACCGCGAGCACTGAACGGAATTTCGCTCCCGCTTGATCGATTTTGGCGATGCGATCGAGATATGCAGTGACCAACGCCGCAGACGACAAACCTTGATCCATACGCGCCTTGAGCGCCGCGAGCCCGAGTTCGGCGGGATCAAAATTCGCCGCACGATCGCGCTCTTCGGCATTTGCAAGCTCAAGCTGCAGCGCGAGTGCGGTACCGAGCGGCAGTGCACTGAGCGAGGCCAAAAATCTCCGGCGTTTCAAGACGATGTCCTTTCGAGCTTCTGCTCACGAATAATTTTGATGGTGTTTTCGATCCAAGCTTGGGCTTCGTCGTTGATCTCGCGCGGCTCGCGACCTGCTGTGTCGATGGGCGGACCAACGATCACCCGGATATTGCCCGGTCGTTTCAGCAGGCCGCGCCGTGGCCAGTAATAACCGGCATCGTGTGCAACCGGCACCACTTTGCAACCGACACGGCTTGCCAGCAGTGCGCCGCTGACGCCGTAGCGGCGGGTTTCGCCCGCAGCAACGCGGGTCCCTTCCGGGAATATCAGGATCGACAAGCCTTCGGCGAGTCGGTCACGGCCTTGTTGTACGACCTGATTGACCGCCGAGGCGCCCGCACCACGCTTGACGGCAATCGAGCGCAGCAACTGCAGACCCCAGCCAAAGAAAGGGATGTACATGAGCTCGTGCTTGAGCACGATCACCTTGGGAGGGCCGACGAGGAATTGGCCAAAGGTTTCCCATGCCGAAGAGTGCTTCCAGTAAGCAATGTGTGGTTCTTCGGGAAAGTTTTCGCTGCCTTCGACGGTATAGGTGAGCCCACAGGTCACGCGCAGCACATCAAAGATTCTCGCGGCATACCATTCGATCAGCGCGAAGCGTTTGGGATGCTGGAAAAACCAGCCCACCAGCACGAAGAACATCGCGTAGCCGAGCGTCCACGCGAACAAGAAGGTGGTAAAGATCAGCGAGCGCAGCAGCTGCACGTCGCGCCTCGTATCAACCTGGCAGTCGAGAGAGATCGGCCACGCCCGCGAACAGGCTGCGTACCCGCGCCACCAGCGTGAGTCGATTGCTGCGCAGAGCCGGGTCGGGATCGTTGACCATCACGTCGGTGAAGAAGGCGTCGATCGCTGGCCGCAGTCCGGCCAGCGTCTCGAGTGCGGCGTCATAGCGCCGAGTTGCCAAATCCGCATCAACCTTGGCGGCCACCGCTTCAAGCGCCTCATGCAGCGCGCGCTCGGCCGCCGCAGTCAGCAAGCTAGCATCGACGCTGACCGTTCCTCTTTGCCCAGCCGAATCGGCACCCGCAGATTTTTTGAGGATGTTGGCGATACGCTTGTTGGCTGCGGCGAGACTTTCAGCTTCGGGTCGTTGGCGGAAGCGCGCGAGCGCCTGCATTCGCGCCTCGAAATCTAGCGGCCGGCTGCTGCCGGTGGCGAGCACGGCATCGAAGGACTCGGCCGGGAAACCGGCATCGAGATAGTGCGCGCGCATGCGTTCCTGAATATAGGCCAGCACTTCGCTTGCAGTATCGGCTGTTTTGACCGGTTGCGCAGCGACCGCCGCCGTGACGAGTTCAGCCAGATCGAGATCGAGGCGACCTTCGAGCACGATACGAAACACGCCGATGGCTGCGCGGCGCAGTGCGAAGGGATCTTTGGTGCCACTCGGTTTTTGACCGATGCCAAAGATTCCGGCGAGCGTGTCGAGTTTGTCGGCCAGCGCAACAGCCGCGCTGACCGGGTCAGCAGGAAGCGCATCGCCCGCACCACGCGGTTGGTAATGCTCGCGAATCGCCGCAGCGACGCGAGGATTTTCGCCGTCGGCCACCGCGTAGTACGCACCCATGGCGCCTTGCAGCTCGGGGAACTCGCCCACCATCGCCGAGAGCAGATCGCATTTGCAGAGATCGGCAGCGCGGGCGGCGAGCCCAGGCTCTGCGGCAATTTGCGGTGCGATCGTGCGCGCGAGCACGACGATGCGTCGCACCTTGTCGCCGATCGATCCAAGTTTTGCCTGGAAGGTGACTTTGTCGAGTCCGTCGCGCCAAGCTGCAAGCGGTTGACGACGATCTTGTTGCTGAAAGAACGCCGCATCGGAAAGTCGTGGTCGAACTACGCGTTCGTTGCCTTCGCGCACTCGCGAGGGCTCGCGGCTGTCGATATTGCTGATAGTGATGAAGCGGTTGGTGAGGACGCCCGCTGCATTTTCGACGGCGAAATACCGCTGGTGTTCTTGCAGCGTGGAGATCAGCACTTCTCGCGGCAGCGCCAGGAAGCGCTCGTCGAAGCGGCCCTCCACGGCGACCGGCCACTCCACGAGCGCAGTCACTTCATCGAGCAGTTCGTCATCGAGCACGGCGCGCCCACCTTGCGCTTGCGCACAGGCCAGCACCTGCTCATGGATGCGTGCTCTGCGTTCGGCAAAGCTCGCGATCACCTGCCCGTGTGAGCGCAAAACCGCTGCATAGTCGGCAGGTGCTGCGATGGCCAGCTCGTCCGGCGCATGAAAACGATGACCGCGCGTGTTCGCACCCGCAGCGGTATCCAGCAGTCGCACGGGCAGCACTTCGGCGCCGAAGCGCATCACCACCCAGTGCACCGGCCGCACGAACTCGGCATCGCTGGCGCCCCAACGCATGCGCTTCGGAATCGGCAGCGCATCGAGCGCCGCTTGCACGATGCCCGGCAACAACGAGACGGTTGCCGCACCCGGCTTGCTGCCTTCGAACCAAAGAAATTCACCCTTGCCTTCGGTCACGCGACCGAGTGCGTTGACGGCGATGCCGCAGCTTTCTGCAAAGGCGGTCGCTGCGCGCGTTGGCTGCCCTGCTTTGTCGAAGGCCGCATTGACCGGAGGTCCGCGACGTTTGAGTAGCTGCTCGGGCTGCATCTCGGCAAGCGCGTGCACGAGCACCGCCAAGCGCCGTGGTGCCGCGTAGGACACGAGTTCGCCATGCTGCAAACCCGCCGCAGTCAAGCCGCTGCGGATACCTTCGGCCAGCGCACGCTCGAGTTCGGGCAAGGCGAGCGGCGGCAATTCTTCGGTGCCGAGCTCGAATAGAAAGTCGCGCACTGCAGTCATGGCGCCTGCTCCGGCGCCGCGGCGGGTGCGGCGGGTGCGGTGGGCGCAACGCTTTGCAGCATCGGAAAGCCGAGCGCTTCACGCGCATCGTAATAGGCCTGTGCTACGCCACGCGCCAGCGTGCGTACCCGCAGGATGAATCTTTGACGCTCCGTGACCGAGATGGCGCGCCGTGCGTCGAGCAGATTGAAGGTGTGCGAGGCTTTCAGCATCTGCTCATAAGCCGGCAGTCCGAGCTTGGCCTCGAGCAATTTTTGACAGGTGGCCTCGTATTCGTCGAAGTGTCTGAACAGCACCGCGGTGTCGGCATGCTCGAAGTTGTACTTCGACTGCTCGACCTCGTTCTGGTGGTAGACGTCCCGATAGGTGATTTTGCCGCGCGGTCCGTCGGTCCAGACGATGTCGTACACGCTGTCGACGCCCTGCAGATACATGGCGAGGCGCTCGAGCCCGTAGGTGATCTCGCCGGTCACCGGCTTGCAGTCGATACCGCCCACTTGCTGGAAGTAAGTGAACTGGGTCACTTCCATGCCGTTGAGCCA
>Ga0194129_10008476_pt1 | contig 11875 bp, 8 predicted proteins | sample TA2KigCa35mmetaG_FD_150862 | JGI IMG/M metagenome (GOLD analysis project Ga0194129, IMG submission 150862) | Freshwater microbial communities from Lake Tanganyika, Tanzania - TA2015038 Kigoma Deep Cast 35m | ecosystem: Environmental > Aquatic > Freshwater > Lake | place: Tanzania: Lake... | reverse complement strand
CGTGCGGCAGAGGTCGGTGGCGTGCGGGCAGCGCGTGTTGAAGCGGCAGCCCGCGGGCGGGGCCATCGCGCTCGGCACGTCGCCGGTGAGCCGCGCGCGCGGCCGCCGCAGCCGCGGGTTCGGCACGGGGATCGAGGCGAGCAGGGCCTGCGTGTAGGGATGGCGCGGCGAGGCGTAGAGCGAGGCCTTGTCGGCCTGCTCGACGATCTTGCCGAGATACATCACCGCCACGCGGTCGGAGATGTGCTTCACCACCGCGAGGTCGTGGGCGATGAAGAGGTAGCTGAGCCTGAACTCCTCCTGCAGGTCCTGCAGCAGGTTGACGATCTGCGCCTGCACCGAGACGTCGAGGGCCGAGACGGCCTCGTCGCAGACGATGAAGCGCGGCTGCGGCGCGAGCGCGCGCGCGATGCCGATGCGCTGGCGCTGCCCGCCCGAGAACTCGTGCGGGTAGCGGATGACATGGTTCGGCGACAGCCCGACCGTCTCGAGCAGCTTGCGCGCGCGCCTGGCCATGTCCGGGCCCGGCCTGGCGCCCTGGACGTAGAGCGGCTCGAGGATGATCTCCTCGACCGTCATGCGCGGGTTGAGCGAGGAATACGGGTCCTGGAAGACGATCTGCATCCCCTTGCGCAGCTCGCGCATCTCGGCGGGCGTGCTGGAGAGGAAGTCGCGGCCCTCGATCTCGACCTTGCCGGAGGTCGGCTCGATCAGCCGCAGGACGAGGCGGCCCGTGGTGGACTTGCCGCAGCCGCTCTCGCCCACGAGGCCGAGCGTCTCGCCCTGGCCGACATGGAAGCTGACGTCGTCCACCGCGCGCACGCGCCCGACCTCGCGCTTCACGAAGAAGCCGTCGGTGACAGGGAAGTGCTTCGTGAGGTTCTCGACGCGCAGCAGCGGGACCTCGGGGGGCGCGCTCATGCCGAGGCTCCCTCGCGCGCGCGGATGCAGGCCGCGAAATGACCGGGCGCGATCTCCTGCGTCGCCGGGCGGCCGGACTCGCAGGCCTCCACGCGGCGGTCGCAGCGCGGCGCGAAGCGGCAGCCCGGCGGCAGCTCGTAGAGGCTCGGCAGCGTGCCGGGGATGGTGCGCAGGCGCGGCACCTCGCCGACGAGGTCCGGCGTGCTGGAGAGCAGCCCCGCCGTGTAGGGATGGGTCGGCGCGTCGAAGATCCGGCCCACGGGGCCTTCCTCGGCGATGCGCCCCGCGTACATGATCGCGACGCGGTCCGCGAACTCGGCGATCACGCCCATGTTGTGGGTGATGACGACGATCGCCATGCCCATCTCGCGCTGCAGGTCGCGCAGCAGGTCGAGGATCTGCGCCTGGATCGTGACGTCCAGCGCCGTGGTGGGCTCGTCGGCGAGCAGGAGCCTGGGCGAGCAGGACAGCGCCATCGCGATCATGACGCGTTGGCGCATGCCGCCGGAGAGCTGGTGCGGGAAGTCGTCGATGCGCCGCTGCGGGCTGGGGATGCCGACCTTCTCCAGCATCTCGATGCCGCGCGTGCGCGCGGCGGCGGCGCCGCGCGTGCGCGCGGCGGCGGCGCCGATGCGCTCGTGCACGCGGATCGTCTCGGTGATCTGGTCGCCGATCGAGAAGACCGGGTTCAGCGACGTCATCGGCTCCTGGAAGATCATGCCGATCGCCGATCCGCGCATCCGGCGCAGCTCGGACCTCGGGAGCTTCAGGAGGTCGCGGCCCTCGAACAGGATCTCGCCGCCGGCCACGCGCCCTGGCGGCTGCGGCAGCAGGCCCATGATCGAGAGCGCGGTGACGCTCTTGCCCGATCCGGACTCGCCGACGATGCCCAGCACCTCGCCGGGCGCGACGTCGAAGCTGACGTCGTCGACCGCGGTGACCTCGCCCTGCATCGTCCCGAAGACGGTGCGCAGGTTGCGGACGCTCAGGAGCGGTTGCGCCGCCATCAGCCCTGCTCGATCTTCAGGCGGGGGTCGAGCACGTCGCGCAGCCCGTCGCCCATGAGGTTGAGGCCGAGGACCGTGAGGGCGATCGCGCAGCCCGGCACGATGGTGAGCCAGGCCGCCTCGCGGATGTAGGTGCGGCCCTCGCTGATCATCGTGCCCCAGCTCGGGATGCTCGGCGGCGCGCCGAGGCCCAGGAAGCTCAGGACCGCCTCGGACAGGACTGCGTAGGCGAAGATGAAGCTCAGCTGCACGATCAGCGGCGCCATGCAGTTGGGCATGATGTGCCGCGAGATGATGCGCCAGTGCCCGGCGCCGGAGGCGCGCGCGGCCTGCACGAATTCCATCTCGCGCACGACGAGGACCGAGGCGCGCACGATGCGCGCGGTGCGCGGGATGTAGACGACGGAGAGCGCGATGACCGCGGTCCAGGCCGAAGGGCCCAGCGCCGCCGCGATGCCGATCGCGAGCAGGATCGACGGGAAGGCCATCAGCGCGTCGGCCAGTCGCATCATCGGGCCGTCGAGCTTGCGGAAGTAGCCGGCGACGGCGCCGAGCAGGACGCCGAACACCGTGTTGAGCAGCACGACGCCGAGGCCGATCAGCAGGCTCAGCTGCGCGCCGTGGACGATGCGGCTCAGCATGTTGCGGCCGAGATTGTCGGTCCCGAGCAGGAACACGCGGTCGAGCTGGGGCGGCCTGAAGCGCATGCGGATCGCGGTGCGGTTCGGGTCGTTGGGCGCGATCCACCATGCCAGGACGGCGAGCGCGACCACGAACGAGAACATCGCGAGGCCGATCATGAAGGACCGGTGCCGGACCAGCCGGCGGAAGGTGGGCGTGCGCCAGAAGGGCGTCGCGCGCGGCCTGGCGATGGCGCCGGCCGCGTCCATGGCGGCGTCACTTCCCGGCATCGTAGCGCACCCGCGGGTCGAACCAGGCGTAGAGGATGTCGACGAGGATGTTGAGCAGCATCAGCGCGGCCGCGACGAAGAGCAGCCCTCCCTGGATCATCGTGTAGTCGCGCCGCAGGATCGCGTTGCCGAGCAGCGAGCCGATGCCGGGGATCGAGAACACGGACTCGATCACGACGGAGCCCGAGATCAGGACCGAGAGGATGATGCCGACGACCGTTATCACGGGGATCATGACGTTTGCCATCGCATGCTTCGCGACGACGCGCCACTCCGGCAGGCCCTTGGCGCGCGCGGTGCGGATGTAGTCCTGGCGCAGCGTCTCGAGCATGGTCGAGCGGGTGATGCGCGCGAGCAGCCCGATCTGCAGCATGGCGAGGGCCACCGAGGGCATGGTCGCGTGGCGCAGCCAGCGCACGGGGTCGTCGGAGAACTCGACGTAGCTGTTGGTCGGCAGCCAGCCGAGATGCACCGAGAAGAGGACGATCATCACGAGGCCGAGCCAGAAGTTCGGCAGCGACACGCCGATCAGCGCGAAGGTCGTCGCGACCTGGTCGATCCACGTGTTCTGGCGCAGGGCGGCGAGGACGCCGATCGAGATGCCGAAGACGATGGTCAGGACCATCGCGTAGATGGAGAGCGAGATCGTGATAGGGGCGCGCTCGATGACCGCCTCGAGCACGGGCTTGCCGAGGAGCAGCGAGCGACCGAGGTCGCCTTGCAGGAGGTTCCAGTAGAACACGCCCACCTGGACGTAGAACGGGCGGTCGAGCCCGAGGTTCCGGCGGATGTTCTCGATCTCCTCCGCCGTCGCGTTGGGGCCGCCGATGACGATGGCGGGGTCGCCCGGCACGAGCTTCATGATCCCGAACGAGATCAGGCTCACGATCAGGAGGATCGGGATGGCCTGCAGCAGTCGCCGGATGATGTAGCTGCCCATGTCACCACGCGCGTCGGGGAAGGGTGGCGCCGGCCCCTCGTCGGGGCCGGCGCCGGTCCTGCGTCAGCCCTTGATCCAGATGTTGGACATGCGCGGGATGCGGAAGGGCTTGAAGCCCTCCACGTTCGAGCGTACGGCCTGCACCTTGGTCAGCGAGCCGAAGGGATAGACCATGACGTTCTCGAGGACGCGCTGCTGGGCGCGCGCGAAGGCGGCCTTGCGCGCCTCGAGGGTCGGGCTGGTCTCGACCGCGGCGTAGGCTTCGAGGAACGCCTTGTCCTCCTCGCCGGTCTTCGGGTTGTAGCACTCGCTAAGGGGCGGGGTGCAGAATCGCGGGCTGGTCTCGACCGCAGCATAGGCTTCGAGGAACACCTTGTCCTCCTCGCCGGTCTTCGGGTTGTAGCACTCGCTAAGGGGCGGGGTGCAGAATCGCAGCGCCGCTGCGCCGCCGAGCGAGGAGTTGGTGCCCCAGCCGGTGAAGAACAGGTGCCAGCCGTCGTCCTGGTTGCGGTACATGTTCACCGAGGCAGGCCAGTCGATGACGAGCAGCTCGGCGTTGATGCCGATCGACTTCATCTGCTCGGCCATCATCGTGGCGGCCATGAACATGTTCGGGTAGTCGCGGTTGGTGAGCAGGATGACCTTCTCGTTCCTGTAGCCGGACTGCGAGAGGAACTGCCGGGCGCGCGCCGGGTTCTTCTGGTTGTAGGTCTCCTTGCCGGCCTCGGAGTAATAGGCCTGCCCGGGATACTGGAAGCCGATGTTGAGGCTGTACGCGCCGTCTGTCGCCGCCTCCATGATGTCGTCCATGTCGAGGACGGCCTGGATCGCCTTGCGGAAGTTCAGGTTGTTCATCGGCGGCAGCTGGGTGTTGGTCAGCGCGATCTGGATCCAGAAGTTCTTGAGCGACAGCAGCGAGATGTTGCGGTTGTCCTTGAGCCGCGGCTGCGACTTCGCCGGGACGTCCTCGACGATCTGGAACTCGCCGGTCTCCAGGCCCGCGACGCGCGCGCCCGGCTCGGTGATGAACCGGATGTCGACCGTGTCGAGGCAGGCGACCTTGTAGCCGCCGAACCCGTCCGTCGTGTTGTAGCGCGTGTCGGGCTGGTAGCCGTCGTAGCGCCGGAGCCGCGCGTGGCTGTCGGCGCCGTCGTAGCGCCGGAGCCGCGCGTGGCTGTCGGCCACGAACTCCGCCACCTGCCACGGGCCGGTGCCGACCGCGGGCAGCTGCAGCGCCGGGGCGCCCTCGAATTCGGCCGGGTGGATGACCACCGGCACGCTGAACGAGCTGAGGTTCTCGAGGAAGGTCGGCTGCGGCGTCTTGAGGTGCATCACGTAGGTGTACTTGTCGGCGGCCTCGAACTTCTCGACGATCGAGAACATGCCGCGGTCGTTGCCGACGCGCATGTAGCGCTTGAAGGAGGCGTCGACGTCGGCCGAGGTCAGCTCGGAGGCGTCGACGTCGGCCGAGGTCAGCTCCTTGCCGTTGTGGAACCTGATGCCCTGGCGCAGCTTGAACGTGTACGTCTTCTTGTCGGCGCTCTCGATCACCTCGGCCGCGAGCTCCGGCATCGGCGCCATGTTCTCGTCGCGCGTCATCAGCGATTCGAAGACGTTCATCGCGATGTTGCGGGTCGAGATCGTCGACGAGACATGCTGGTCGAGGCTGTTCGCCTTCGCTTCCTGCGCGAAGACGAGGTTGCCGCCCTTGCGGCCGCACTCGAACTTCTGAGCCGCGGCGACGTCGGCGACGAGCATCGCCGCGCCCGCGAGCAGGGCCGCTTGCGCGCCCCTTCGGATGGTGTGGTTCATCTTGTCGTCTCCCTTTGTGGCCCGGCAGGGCGCCGATCCCCGAAGGCCCCGCCGCGAATGGTCCCCGAAGGCCCCGCCGCGAATGGGCGACGCTAGCGTCCCGCGCGCGGCGGTGACAAGGCGAGTCATGCCTTCGCCGCGCGTTTTCCTCGCGGCGCGCCGATCGCGACGTCGAGCCAGCCCTGCGCGGTGGCGCGCGCCACGTCGCCCGCGAGCAGCATGACGCTGGTCGTGGCCGATTCCACGATCGCCGGCCCGGCGACGCGCTGGCCCGGCGCGAGCGCGTCGAGCGCATGGACGGGCACGGCCCGCCAGCGGCCGGCATGGACGCGCCTGCGCCCGCGCGGCGCGGCCGCGGCCGCCGCCTCGCGCTCCGCCTCGCGCGGCATCGCGTCGAGCCGCCCGGTCGCGCGCACCGAGGCGTTGACCATCACGGGCATGCGGTCGGGAAGCGCGTAGGTGAAGAGCGCCTCGTGGCGGCGCGCGAAGCGCGCGGCGACCTGGGCGGCCAGGTCGGCTCGCTCCCACGCGATGCCGTCGAGCGGCACGTCGATCTCGTAGACCTGCTCGCCGTAGCGCATGTCCGCCGAGCGGTGCAGCTCGATGCGGCCGCGATGCCAGCCGGCCATGCGCGCGCGCGCCTCGCCTTCCAGGCTGGCGAAGAGCGCGCGCAGCGCCGGCGCGTCGAGCGCCTCGGTCTCGCCGACATGGCTGCGCGAGACGGTCGTCTCCAGGTCGGTGCCCAGCATGCCCCAGGCCGAGAGCACGGAGGCGACGCGCGGCACCACGACGCGCGTGATGCCGAGCGCCCGCGCGACCGCCGAGGCGTGCAGCCCGGCGGCGCCGCCGAAGGCGAGCAGCGCGAAGCGGCGCACGTCGACGCCGCGCCGCGCGGCCACCAGCCGCACGGCCTCCGCCATGTTGGCGTCGACGACGCGCACGATGCCCGAAGCGGCCTCGTCGAGGCCGCAGCCGAGCGCGCGCGCCACGCCCTCGACCGCCCGCTTCGCGGCGGCGAGGTCGAGGCGCATCCGGCCATCGAGGAAGCCTGCCTCGTCGAGGCGGCCGAGCACGAGGTTGGCGTCGGTCACGGTCGGCAGGACGCCGCCGCGCCCGTAGCAGGCAGGGCCGGGATCGGCGCCGGCGCTCGCCGGCCCGACGCGCAGCAGCCCGCCCTCGTCGACGCGCGCGATCGAGCCGCCGCCGGCGCCGATCGAGGCGATGTCGAGGCTGGGCAGCGCGATGCGCTCGCCGGCGAGGCCGCGCGCCGAGGTGAGCGGCCTTTCGCCGCCGAGGATGATCGAGATGTCGGTCGAGGTGCCGCCCATGTCGAAGGCAACGAGGTCCGGCGCGCTTGCGATGACGGCCACGCGCTGCGCGGCCGCCACGCCGCCGGCCGGGCCGGACAGCGCGGTCGCCGCCGGGATGCGCATGGTCTCGGCCACGGGGGCGACGCCGCCGCTCGAATGGATGATCAGGACCGGGCCGCCATAGCCCGCCTGCGCCAGGCGCTCCTCGATCCGCGCGAGGTAGCGCGCGACCAGCGGGCCGACATAGGCGTTCACCGCGGTGGTCGAGACGCGCTCGTATTCCTTGATGCGCGGCAGCACGTCCGCCGACACCGAGAGGAAGGCGCCGGGCATCGCGCGGCGCACGCGCCGCGCGGCGGCGCGCTCATGGGCGGGTTTGCGCCAGGAATGCAGGAAGCAGATCGCGACGGCCTCGACGCGCGCGCGCCGGAGCCGCGCGATCGCGGCGTCGAGGCTGCGCATGTCGAGGCGGCGCAACACGCGGCCATCCGGGCCCATGCGCTCGTCGACGCCAAGGCGCAGCGCGCGCGGGACGAGCGGCGCGGGCCGCGCGAGGCGCAGGTCGTAGCGCTCGTCCTTCAGGCCCTCGCGCATCTCCAGCACGTCGCGGTGGCCGGCGGTCGCCAGCAGGCCGACCCGAGCGCCGCGCCGCGTCAGCAGCGCGTTGGTGGCGACCGTCGTCCCATGGACGATGCGCCGCGTGCGCGCGAGCAGGCGCGCGCGCGTCGTGCCGAGCGCGGCCGCGAGCGCCTCCAGCCCGTCGAGCACGCCGATCGATGGATCCGCCGGCGTGGTGGGCGCCTTGGCGATCGTCGTGCGGCCGCGCTGGTCCACCGCGACGAGGTCGGTGAAGGTGCCGCCGACGTCTATGCCGATGCGCCACATGCCTCAGGCCTTCGCGCGGCGGCGCGGCCGGCCCCAGCCGCCGCCGCCGGCGGAGCGGATGACGAAGCGGTCCCCGGGCTCGACCACGATGCCGGCCTCCTTCGTCCTGAGCACGCGCACCGAACCGTCGCGCCTTCGGAGCTCGTAGCGATGCGGCTTGCCGTCGCCGCCGCCCACGACGCCGCGCGCGCCATGGCGCGCGCCGTCGCCGGCGGTGTTGGCGACGGCCGGGCGCTCGATGCGCGGCACGAGTTCGAGGTCGACGCCGTCGCCGCCGCGATGGAGGCCGCGCCCGCCCGAGCCCGAGCGGAACTCGTGATGCGCGAAATGCAGGGGGAAGCGGACCTCCGCGACCTCGACGCTGCCGAACTTGATGCCGCCGGCGGAGTGCCATTCGCCCGCGTTCGGCCAGCCATCGCCGCCCGACGAGGCGCCGGCGCCCGGCCGCGCGTGGAACAGGTGCCAGATGAAGGGGCGGCGCGTGCGCGGGTCCTCGCCCTTGATCGCGATGCGGAAGCGCCGGCCCCAGCCCGCCATGGCGCGCTCCGGGCAGGCCGGCGCGAGGGCGACGACGATCGCCTCGACGATCTCCTGCGCGCAGTGGCTGGTCGAGAGCGCGACCGGCGCGCCCTCGCGCGCCCAGACCACCGTGCCCTCGCGCGCGACGACCTCGACCGGGCGCAGCATGCCGTCGTTGCGCGGCACCTCGGGATCCATGAGGTAGGCGATCGCCATCGCGACGCCCGAGCGCATGTTGGCGAAGGAGGAGTTGACGAAGGCCGTGCTCTGCGGGTCCGAGCCGGAGAGGTCGACGACCAGCGAATCCCCCTTCTTGGTCACCACCGCGCGGATCGCGATGTCGCGCCGCCCCTGGCCGTCGTCGTCGAGCGTCGCGACGCCGCGATAGGTGCCGTCGCGCCAGGTTGAGATGATCGCGCGCGCGCGACGCTCGGCGGCGTCGAGCAGCGCGTCGGCCGCGCGCGCCACGGTGGCGCCGCCGAACTCGGCGATCGTCGCCTCCAGACGGCGCGCGCCCAGGCGCACCGCGCCCATCATCGCCGCGAGGTCTCCGCGGAAATCGCGGGGATGGCGGACATTCGCGGCGAGCATGTCGACGACGTCGGCGAGGATCTCGCCGCCGCGCTGCACGCGCAGGGGCGGGACGCGCAGCCCCTCCTGCCAGATCTCGGTCGCGGCGGCGTTGTAGCCGCCATGCGTGCCGCCGCCGATGTCGCTCTGGTGCGCGCGCGCCAGCAGCCAGAAGGCGAGGCGGCCGCCGTCGAAGACCGGCAGGATGGCGGTCAGGTCGGGCAGGTGGCTGCCGCCATGGTAGGGATCGTTGAGCATGAAGGCGTCGCCCGGCGCGACGTCGTCGCCGAAGCGCGCGATCACCGCCTTCGCCGCCCAGGGCATCGCGCCGACATGCACGGGGATGTGGTCGGCCTGCGCGACGAGCTGGCCGCCGGCGTCGGTCATCGCCATCGAGAAGTCGCGGCTGGAGTTGAGGATCTGCGAGTAGGAGGTGCGGATCATCGCCTCGCCCATCTCCTCGACGATGGAGGAGAGGCGGCCGGCGATGACCGAGACGGTGACGGGGTCCGGATGCGCTGCCTTGCAGCGCGCGCGTCGGCTGCGCGGCAAGGCTCAGATCCTCATCATCGCGGGCAGCCAGGTGGCGATGCCCGGGACCAGCGTCATCAGCAGCACGCCGAGCAGCAGCGCGAGCCAGTAGGGAACCGAGGCGCGCGCGGCCGGCCCGAGCTGGACCTCGCCGCCCGTCAGCCCGACCAGCACGAAGAGGTTCATGCCCACCGGCGGCGTCAGCATGCCGATCTCGATCATCACGGTGATCACGACGCCCAGCCAGATCGGGTCGAAGCCGAGGCCCGTCAGCAGCGGGAACACGATCGGCAGCGTCATGATCATCATCGACAGCCCGTCGAAGAAGCAGCCGAGCACCAGGTAGATGACGACGACGATGGCGAGCGCCGCGAACTTCGACAGCCCCATCGAGACGACAAAGGCGAGCATCCGCTGCGGCAGGCCCAGCAGGCTGATCGCCTGCGCCAGCACGACCGCGCCGAGGAACACGACGCCGACGACGGCGAAGGTCCGCGTCGTCGACATCAGCGCCCCGCCGAGCTTGGCCAGCGTCAGGTCGCCCATCGTGAAGCCAAGGACGATCACCGCGGCCACGCCGACGGCCGCGGCCTCGGTCGGCGTGGCGATGCCGGCGAAGAGGCTGCCGAGCACGGCGAAGATCATCACGGCCAGCGGCCAGACCTGCAGAGTCCCGCGCAGGATCGCGCCCAGCGGCATCGCCTCGCCGCGCTCCGGCGCCATGGCCGGGTTCCTGCGCGCGGCCCACGCGATCCAGGCGCTGAACAGGCAGGCCATCATCAGGCCCGGGACCACGCCGGCAACGAAGAGCTTGCCGATCGAGGTGTCGGTGAGCGCGCCGTAGATGAGGAGGCTCAGCGAGGGCGGGATGAGCAGGCCAAGCGTGCCGCCGCCCGCGAGGCTGCCGACGACGGCGGGCCTGTCGTAGCCGCGGCGCTTGAGCTCGGGATAGGCGACGGAGCCGACGGCGGCCGCGACCGACATCGACGAGCCGCTCACCGCGCCGAAGATCGTGCAGACCGCGATGTTGGTGTGGAGGAGGCCGCCCGGCACGCGCGCGAAGACCGGCGCGAGCGCGCGGTAGACGCCGGCGGCGAGGCCGCTCGCGACCAGCACGTCGCCCAGCAGGATGAAGAGCGGGACCGCGGTGAGCGTGTAGGTCGTCAGCATGTTCCAGACGGCCTGCACGCCGATCTGCAGCGCGCCCTCCGCGTGGAACCAGAGGATCGCGAAGCCGGTCAGGCCGAGCGCTGCGCCGAGCACCGCGCCCGAGAGCACGCTGGCGGCGAGGCCGCCGAAGAGCGTCCAGAAGACCATGCGCGCGTCGCCTCAGATGTGCATGCCGCCGCCGGCGGGCGGGGGACGCGTCGCCTTCCATGCGCCGATCGCGCCGCAGAGAGCGACGCAGGCGGTCATCACGGCCAGCCAGGGCCAGAGCTCCAGCCGCGCCTGCTCCGAGCGCAGTCCGAGCCGCAGGTGGAACTCCGTGAGGTTCCACGACTGCCAGGCGAAGATCGCCGCGAAGGCGACGAGGATGAGCTCCGAGGCTATCCAGGCGACGCGGCGCGCCAGGGGGCCGAGCGCGTCGGTGACGAGCGTCACGCGGATGTTGAGGTCGCGGGCCAGCGCCAGCGGCATCGCGAGGAAGACCATCATCGCGAGCAGCAGGCCAGAGAGCTCCTCGGTGAAGCGGAACGGCGCGCTGACCACGTAGCGCATCACCACCGCCGCGAGGATGAAGGCGAAGATCGCCGCCCCCGCGGCGGCGGCGATCGCCGCGAGGGCGCGCGCGACGAGGTCGAGGATCCTGCCGATGGCCTCCATCCCGTCCCCTCCGCGCGCGCCTTCGTTCAGCGTCCCAGCGCCTTGAGGATGCGTTGGCGGTATTCCGGGCCGGTCCTGCCGGACTCGGCCGCGATCTTGTCCCAGGTCCTGAGCGCGGCCTCGCGGATCGCGCCCTGGTCGGCGGCGGAGAAGTCCGGGTGCCAGGTCACGCCCTGCGTGGCGAGGCGGGCGCGGGCCTCCTTCTCCTCCTGCGCGTCCTTGGTGAAGTCGAAGGAGCGCTGCTCGAGCAGCTCGATCGCGTCCGCGACCGACTTGCGGTGCTGCGCGGGCAGCGCCTTCCACTTCGCCTGGTGCGCCATCATGACGTAGGGCACGGGCGGGAAGGGGAAGCCGCTGTAGCTCCCGTGCTTCGCGACCTCCTGCAGCGAGATCGTGTGCAGGATGCGCGCGGGGTAGAGCGCGCAATCGACCACGCCCGTCTGCATCGCGGAGTAGAGCTCCTGCTGCGGCACGATCTGCGCCGCGACGCCGAGCGCCGCGAAGGTCTCCACCTGCTCGCGCGAGCCGACGCGCAGCTTGACGCGGCGCAGCTGGTCGAGGGTCGAGACGGGCTGGCGGCAGAAGATGGACGCGTCGAGGATCGTCAGGCCCATGAAGCCGATCGTCTCGATGTTCCAGCGCGCC
>Ga0194129_10008475_pt1 | contig 11876 bp, 10 predicted proteins | sample TA2KigCa35mmetaG_FD_150862 | JGI IMG/M metagenome (GOLD analysis project Ga0194129, IMG submission 150862) | Freshwater microbial communities from Lake Tanganyika, Tanzania - TA2015038 Kigoma Deep Cast 35m | ecosystem: Environmental > Aquatic > Freshwater > Lake | place: Tanzania: Lake... | reverse complement strand
ATCAACCGCGTCCGTCAGGAACTCGACCGGATCCTGGGCGAGGCCTTCGAGCAGGTCTGGCGGCTAGCGCAGTCGCGACAGGTCTCGCTCCGAGTGGCCGCCTACATGCTCGGCGTGGGACGTGTGGCCCGAGCCACCGTCCTCGGCGGCGTGGCATGACGGCTGCTTCACGGCTGCAGGGACATCCATGCCCCCTGCAGCCTGATCGCGGCCCGCCGGCCGCGCCTCCCGCCGACTGTCAAGACAACAACACAAACCGCTAGGGGATGCCCGTACCGGGACACCGGGCCGTGGCGGCAAGCCCAGCCCCGGAGGGCGGAGCGCGGCCGGCATGGAGTAAGCGGAGCCCATGGATGGCTGAAGCGAACGTCTCGGTGACCTGGTACGGGCAGCCCCGTCGCCACTCGCCACTCGCGTGTCGTTACTCGCTCGAGGCGGGACGCGGCAGGCCGGCCGCGTCGAGAACCACCGCATGTGTGTCGAGCGCCACCGGCTGCCCCTTCGCAAAGGTCAGTGTCGCCACCCAGCCCGTCCATTCCGGCGGATCCACGGGATAGTAGTCGAACACGAAGTTACCGAGGCTGTAGACGATGGGACAGCCCCGGTGCACGTCGACCGTCTGCGTGACGTGGGGATGCGAACCGATCACGGCGGCCGCCCCCACCTCGATCATCCGCCGCGCCAGCGCCCGATCGGCCGCGTCGGGCTCCGCCACCAGTTCGGGCCCCCAGTGCACCAGCGGCACCACGAAGTCGGCCGCCTTCCGGGCCGCCGCAATGTCGGCAAGGATCGCCGACTCCTCGAGGGGGGCGATGCCGGGCGTGGCCTCACCGGCGGCCGACGCCGCGGCCTGGAAGCCGTTGGCCGCGACCACGGCGACGCGGATGCCGTGCTTCTCGAACACCAGCGGTCGACGAGCCGCGGCGAGGTCGCGGCCGCCACCCACCTGCGGGATGCCCTCGGCCGCGAGAATCCGCAGGCATTCCACGAGCCCCTCGGAGCCGAAGTCAAGCGCGTGGTTGTTGGCCACCGAGAGGCCCGAGAAATAACGCTTCAGGTGCCTGGGGGAGTCGGTGGCCGCGCGGAAGGTGTAGGCCTTGAGCACCTGCCGGCCCTTCTTGCCGAGCACGCACTCCAGGTTGCCGACCGTGAAGTCGGCGTCGAGGAGCAGGTCGGCGCAGGCGGTGAAGGGGTCGCGGCCGGAGGCGATCGCATGCCCCGGCCCGTTGTCGAGCATGATGTCGCCGACGAACGCCACCGCGACCCGGCCCGGGGGCGACTCCCGACGCACGACCGCCACCTCGTCGGCCGCTGTCACGCGCGGCATCGCTCCGGCGACGACCAAGAGCCACGCCAGGGATGAGCCGCGTGCCGCTCGCATGCCGTCCGCCCTCAGGACCCTACTCGCCGGCCAGGGTCGCCGGCCGATACCAGGCACCCCGCAGCCAGTCGGCGATCAGGCCGATCTGCTCCGCGGTCAGCAGGGGCGCAGCGGACTCGGCGGCCTTGCCGAAGCTCGGCATGCGGTCATTCGACGTGCCGTAGAAGCGTTCATGAGTCGGGTCGCGGATGATGCCCACAAGCCACTCGCGGCCGCCCCAGCCGGTCAGGTCGCAGGCGGTGCCGAGATCGGTGCCGTTGTCGCCGAAGCGGTGGCAGCCCCCGCAGCGATCGGTGGCGGCGACGAGTTCCCGGCCGCGGGCGATCGTCTGGGCCGGCGTGGCCGCGTCACCAAGGCCCGACTCCGCGGCCATGACAGCGATCACCGCCTCGATGTCCGCCTGCTTCCAGGTGTCCTTGTCCTGCAGGTCGCCCTGCACGAAGCCCACCATGTCGCCTTCGCGATGGGCCGTGTTGCCGAAGTAGGCCGGGCCGGCGACCTGCTCGGGATCGAGCAGGCCCCTCATCCAGGCGGCCGTCCCGAAGCCGTGGAGATTCGCCGCCGACGACTTCGCGAGGATGGCCGCGGCGTCCGGCCGTGCAGGATCGACGTGGGCATGGCAGCTGCCGCAGTGCTGCGCGAACAGCCGCGGCCCCTGCGCGAGCGGGTCGCGGCGGACCAGGTCCAATGCGCCCGCCGGTGGAATCCGCTCGGGCCGGCCGGCCAGTTCCGCCGCCCGTTCGGCGTCGGCGCGGGCGGTCGAGACGGCCGCGAGGAACGCCTCGGAGCGCCGCAGTTTCTCCACAGCATGGAACTGCCCGGCCACCGCTCGGGCCTTGGCCTTGTCACCCACCGAGGCCAGCACTTTCGCCTCGTCGCCGCCGGTTTCGTCGTACAGCCGGGCCGCCTCGGCCAGCCGCTGCTTGTCGGCCCAGACCGCGTAATAGTCCTCGTCGAGGGCCAGCCCCGTGAGCGCGGCCACGCCCGCGAGCAGGCCGAGCGTGAAGGCCACGTTGAAGCGGTGGCCGAGCCGCCACCGACCCACGATCGGCATCAGGAACATGACCAGCATGATCACACCCGGCACGACGATCGCGCCCAAAAACTCGCCCGTCGCCCCCCAGCCCTCGAACACCTTCAGGAACTGGAACAGGAACAGGAAGTACCACTCGGGCCGGGCCGCAGCGTAGGGCTGCGAGGGATCGGCCGGCGCGCCGAGTTCGGCCCCCAACTCACCCGCCACGACGGGCCCGCCGGCGAGCATCGCACGGACTGCCGGTACGAGGATCACGCCGAGCACCACCGCCATCACCGCCAGCATCGCGACGGTGTCCTTGAGGAGCTGGTCGGGCCAGAACATGCCGTCGGGCCTGGTCACCGGCTGCTTGGCGTGCAGTCCGTGCTTGCGGAAGAGGGCCAGGTGGACCACCAGGAACAGCACCAGCGTGGCCGGCAGGAAGCCGGCGTGCAGGGCGAAGAAGCGGGTCAGCGTGTGATGGCCGTAGTCGGGCCCGCCCACCACGAGCTGCTGCAGCTGCGGTCCCACCAGCGGCACGAGTCCGGCCAGGTTGGTCGCCACACGCGTGGCCCAGTAGCCCTTCTGGTCCCAGGGGAGCAGGTAGCCCGTCAACGCCATGCCCAGCACGAGCATCATCAAGACGAGCCCAAGCCAGAAGTTGACCTCGCGAGGGGCCTTATAGGCGCCGTCGATCACTACCTGCAGGAGGTGGAGCGCAAGCAGGATCACCATCGCCTGGGCCATGAAGTGGTGGATGCCGCGAAGCAGCCAACCCCCCGCCATCTCGTGCTGGATGTACCAGACGCTCTCCCAGGCGGTCTGAGCGCTGGCCGAATAGCTCGCCCACAGGAACAGCCCCGTGATCACCTGGGTCATGAAGGCGAACACGAGGGTGCTGCCCCAGACGTAGCGCCAGCGGGCCCCGCCGGGGACCCGCTCGTAGAGCGCCTCGTGCACGAGGCCCCGCCAGCCGGTGCGATCGTCGAGAAAATCGCCGAGCTTGCGGAGCGGGCCGGGCCGGCCGCGGAACGGGCTCCTCATTCTCGGGCCACCTTGTCGGCGATACCGGTGTAGAAGTTTTGCCACTTGACGCTCACGGCGCCACTCTCGCTCACCTGGCACTCTAGCGCATCCATCACGCGGGGCGAGGGGCTCGGCTGCACGATGCCGCCGTCGCGCGTGAAGGTGCTGTTGTGGCAGGGGCAGCGGAAGCAGCGGCCGTCGGCCTCGAGTTCCACGAAGCAGCCGGCGTGCGGGCAGGTGGCCGAGAGCGCCTCGACCTGCTGCGATCCCTTCTCACGCCGCAGGTAGACTGCGCCGATCGGCTCCCGCGGAAAGCCCGTCCAGGCGTCGATCCGTTCGGAGACCACGGCGAACTGCCGCGGCACACCGTCGTCGGGCACGGCGGTGAGTTCGGTGACGGGCAGGAAGGTGGCCGCTGCCCCCTTCCGCCGCAGCGGGTCGAGGAAGGCCCACACGCCGGCCGCCAGCGGGGCGACTGTCGCCAGACCACCGCAGGCCAGCGCCGCCACCTTGGCGAGAAAGCCCCGCCGCGTGTCGCCCGCGGAGTCCCGGTCGCCGTCAGCCTTCGTCGTCTGCATGTCGCCTCGCTCCCATCACCGCGGCCCGTCTCAGGCCGCGACCATCCGCGCCGCCCAGGCCTTGTCCATGGCCGCCGTGACCCGCTCGTGCGCCGTCTCAAACGGCCCGTCGAGAATCGCCCCGGCGGCCGCCTTGTGGCCCCCGCCGCCGAACCGCCCCGCCAATGCGCTGCAGTCGACCGGCCCGCGGCTGCGAAAACTCGTCTTGATGCGGCCGTCAGGCTGCTCGATGAGGATCGCGGCCAGCTCGGTGCCCTTGACCGCCAGGGTCAGGTTGACGAGGTCTTCGGTGTCGGCCGGCAGCGCGCCGACCTCCTTGATGTCTCGCTGGCGGACGCACGACAGGATGACACGACCGTCGTGGCTGGTCCGGGCACCGGCGAGCGTGCGACCCACGAGATGCAGGCGGGCGAGCGAGTCCTGCTCGAAGAGCTCGCGGTAGATCGCCGGCGGACTGGCCCCGGCATCGACCAGGCGGGCCGCGATCCGGAAAGTCTCTCCGGAGACCGACGGGAACCGGAAGCCACCGGTGTCGGTCGAGAGGCCGGCGTAGAGCGGCGTGGCGATGGCGGGCGTGAGCGGCACCCGCAGCCGCAGGCCGATCTCGTAGACGATCCGGGCCGTGGCCTCGGCAGAGGTGTCCTTGAACCACAGGTCGCAGAGGTCGTCCTCGCTGACGTGGTGATCGACGACGAGCACGCGATCCCGCATGCGCTTGGCGACATCGGCCATCGCACCGAGTTGCATGAAGGCACTGGTGTCGAGCACCACGAGCAGGTCACGGTCGGCCAGGTCGGCAGGCTTGACGCCTGCCGCGAGCGACTCGATCCGGCCGGCCGGATCGATCCAGCGGAGGCCGGGCGGCGTGGCCTGGGCGTTGACGATCCGCACGTCCTTGCCCAACGCCGCGAGGATGCCGGCCATGCCCAGTTCGCTCCCGAGGGCGTCGCAGTCGGGGCGGACGTGGCTGGTGAGGACGAACCGCTCGCGGCTGGCGAGCAGGTCGAGCAATCTGGCCCAATCGAGTCGCATCATGCCTCCGGCGCGGCGGCGATCGTGGCCGCCCGCGCCACGTCGGCGGCGAGCTGTGCTTTGAGGTCGTCCACCGACGGGAAACAACGAGTGTCGCGCAGCCGCTGGAGGAAGTCAACGTCGAGCATCCTGCCGTAAAGATCGCCCGCGTAGCCGATCCGATGCACCTCGACCCCGGTCGCGGCGACCCCGAAGGTCGGCGCGGGCCCGACGTTGACGGCCGCGGGCAGCCACGCGCCCGGCCGCTCGTCACCGGCGACGGCGGCCCGCGCCGCGTAGACACCGGCCGCCGGCAGGAGCGTGGCGATGGCGGCGAGATTCGCGGTCGGAAATCCGAGGCCCGCGCCGCGGCGGGCGCCTGCGACGACCTCGCCCGTCACGCGATGGGGTGCAGTGGCGAGGGCCGCCGCGGCCTCCACGTTGCCGGCCGCCACCAGCGCCCGCAGCCGGGAACTCGACACCGGCTCCCCCCCGGCCATGATGGCCGGCACCACCTCGAACGCCACGCCGTCGGCGGCCGCCAACCGTGCCAGCAGCGCCACGTCGCCACCGCGGCCTGCACCGAACCGGAAGTCCTCCCCCTCGACGAGCGCGCGAGCGGCCAGTCGGTCGCGGAGCACGAGCCGGTAGAAGTTTTCTGCGGTCAGTGCCAGGAGCGAGGCATCGACCGGTTGCACGAGCACGGCGTCGACGCCGAGGGCCAGGAGCAGGGCCGCCCGCCTGGCGGGCGTGGTGAGCGGGACCGGCGCGGAGGCGGGCCGCACGATCCGCGCGGGATGGGGGTCGAAGGTGAGGGCGATGGCTGGCACGCCCCTCCGCCGGGCCGCGGCCACCAGTTGGCGGATGATCGCCGCGTGCCCGAGGTGGACACCGTCGAAGTTGCCCACCGCCACGGCCGCTCCCGCCAGCGGCGGGGTGCAGGCGGGCGAACCGAACACGAGCGGAGCGGGGATCGGCACGGCTGCTGGCGGGACGGTGCAGTGTCGGGGCGGCCGACGGCGGCCGGCCGGACGTCCGAATGTATCATGGGACCCTCGTCCTCCGGGAGCCCGCCGTGATCCAGCAGCACGACGAACGCCAGAAGTGGCTGGCGCCCGAGTTGACCTCCCGGCTCGGCGCTATCGACATCGGCTCCAACAGCGTGCGGCTGTTCGTGGCCGAGGTGCTGCGGGGCGGCACCTACCGGATCCTCGACGAGGAGCGGGAGCCGACACGGCTGGGTCGGAGCGTCGCCGCCGAGGGGCGGCTCGACGACGAGTCGATGGACCGCACGCTGGCGGCACTGCGAACCTTCAAGGAAATCGCGACCGGCTACCAGGTGACCGCGCTGCGGACGATCGCCACCTGCGCCGTCCGCGAGGCCCGCAACGGCCCGGAGTTCTGTCGCCGCGTCCGCGAGCAGGTCGGTCTGGACGTGGAGGTGATCTCGGGCGAGCGGGAGGCCCGGCTGGCTTTCGCGAGCGTGCAGAACGCCTTCGATCTCGCCGGCCGCAATGTCGTGATGGCCGATATCGGCGGCGGCAGCACCGAGATCGTCTTCGCCACCGGCACCCTGATCGAGTCGATCTTCTCGACGCCGCTGGGGGCGGTGCGTCTCACCGAGCAGTCCGGCCTCGGCGAGAACGCCGATCCCGGCTCACTGCCCCGCGGCCTGCAGCGGCTCGACGCCGAGATCACCGGCGTCCTCAAGAAACAGACCACGCGGCCGCTGTTCGCGCCCCACTTCCTGATCGGCTGCGGCGGCACCTTCACGACGCTCGCCGAACTGGTGATGGCGGCCAAGGGCGAGACCGACGTGCCGGTGGCGGGCTATCGCGTCTCACACGCCGAGCTTCGGCACCTCCTCGACCGGCTCGCCAAGATGCCGGTGCGGGCCCGCCGCGGCATGCCGGGCATGACGCCCGACCGGGCCGACATCATCGTGGCGGGCCTGTCGATCATCGACGCGCTGATGAAGCGGTTCCGTGTCAACGTGCTCGTCGTGCACACTCGGGGCGTGCGGGACGGCCTGGTCCGCGAGATGATCGACGACCTACTGGGCTCCGTGCCGGCGGGCGACGACGCGGCCCAGCGGGAGGCCGCGATCGAGCGGCTGGCGGCAGCCTGCTCGGGTGAACTCGAGCACGGCCGCGCCGTGGCCGCGCTGGCCGGCAGGATGTTCGAGCAGCTCGTCGAGCCGCTGGAGCTGCCCGCGGAGGACCGGATGCTCCTCGAGATCGCCGCCCGACTGCAGGACGTCGGTTACGTCATCAACTACGACCAGCACCACAAGCACAGCTACCACCTGATCCGCAACAGCCGGCTCCCCGGCCTGCGGCCGCACGACGTAGAGCTCGTCGCCAACGTGGCCCGTTACCACCGGGGCGGGCTTCCCAAGCGGAAACACAAGAACCTCGCGCGGCTCTCATCGGACGACCAGCGGCGGGTGCAGCGGCTGGCGGGCATCCTGCGGCTGGCCGGTGGGCTCGACCGCAGCCGCACGCAGCAGGTGCGGGACGTGGTCGTGCGGGTCCTCGACGGCCGCGTGCGAGTGGACGTGGTGGCCGATCAGGAACCGCAGGCGGACATCTGGGGCGCAGAGCGGCGGACGGAACTCTTCGAAAAGGCCTGCGGTCTGCCGGTCGAAATCCGCTGGGCAGGCAAGCCCGCCGCGGCGGGGTGACCGCGGCACGCGCTCCGTTCCTTTGCCGCCTCCGGCGGCTCGGCTCCAGATGGACGTCGGCGAGCAGCCGCCTGCCCCCCGCCACCGTCGCGCGGGTGACCCGCCGGCCGTTGACGAACGTGCCGTTGGAACTTGCCAGGCCGTCGCTCGTGACCCACCCCCCCCTGCACCGTCAGCCGCGCATGGCGGGCCCAGACCATTGGGTAGTCGATTGGAGGCCGCGGCCGGGATGCCGATCTCGCCGACCCGGATGACGTCCCCGAGGGCGAGCGGAGCCCTCACGAACCGCTGTGGGTCGCCGACGGTGAACGTACCGTTGCGGCTGCCGAGGTCCTCGATAAAGACCCCCGTCCTGCTCGGGCACGATCCGGGCGTGACGGCTGGAGACAAGCCGGTCGTCGCCGGCCGCTCCCGCTCGGTTTCCACGCGCACGTCGAACCCGGCCCCGGCCGCGCGGCGGATCAGGGCCTCGGCCTCGGCCGCCGAGACGAACACGACCGCGTCGGCGTCGGCCGTCGTCCGCGGCTCTCCCACGACCATGACCCCTGGCCGCCGGCCACGAGATAGCGCGTGCCCGAGGCCTCCAGAAACCCGAAGGCGTTGCGGCAGAAGGCATCAAACTCGTTCGCGGCCACCGGGATCCTCGCCTTGCCCACGGGCACCGTGCGGCGTGATGCCCGGCGCGACCGCGACGCTGCGGGGCTGAACGTCGTCGGGAAACACCGCCAGCCTCATGATCTCCGAGGTCAGGACCGCCTCCCCCACCGCGATCGACTCCTCGGGCGTCATCCTCGCAAGCGACTCCCAGCGGTCGCGGTCCGACTGCCGGCGGTAGGCCTCGAGATCCTTGATCATTCCTCGACGATACCGGATTCGATCCCCGCTCCGCTTCGCACTCGTCGGTCGCCCGGCTCCGGCTGGCTTCCTCCATAGCGCTCTGCTACGGCCCCACCGCCAGCGGCGGCTGGGCACCAGGGGCACTTAGGGCCACGCGGAGCCCCAGGTCGCGGGACCGTGACCCCGCGGCGATCCGGTAGCGGCGGGCTGACCGGCAGTAGCCGGCCGGGGCATTCCAACTGCCACCGCGATCGATGCGGGCGGAGCCAGCGGCCGGGCCCTCGGAATCCGGCGCTGCCTCGGCCGAGTACGCGCCGTACCAGTCCGCACACCACTCCCACACGTTGCCGTGCATGTCGTACAGCCCCCAGGCGTTCGGCTGCTTGCGGCCGACCGGATGTGTCGCTCCGTCCGAATTGCCGTCGAACCAGCCATGCCGCTCGAGGCCCGTCACGTCGTCGCCGAAGGAATACCGCGTCGCCGACCCCGCCCGGCAGGCATACTCCCACTCCGCCTCCGTCGGCAGCCGATACACCCGACCTACTGCCTTTTCCTCCGAAAGCGTTGACAGTCTCCCGCAGAACGCGACGGCGTCGTCCCAGTTCACCCGCTCTACCGGACGGTCGTCATCCTGCCACTGGCTCGGCACGCTCCCCATCACCGCCTTCCACTGGGCGTTCGTGACCTCATATACGCCGAGGTAAAAGGGCTTGGTGATCCGCACCTCGTGGACCGGCTGCTCTTGATCGTGGCCGTCGGCGGAACCCATCCGGAACGTGCCTGCCGGAATCAGCACGAACTCCACGCCGACCGAGTTGCGGAGGTTCGCGGTTCGCCCGGCCGAAGCATCGCCAGCAACCGGCGATGGTGCCGGCTCCCCTCGGCCCGCCACCGCCGCGAGCGCGACCGCGAGTCCGAACACCATCCGGCCCAAGAATCCGCTCGACATTTGAAGTCCCTCCGCTGCGCCCCACCCCGACCTCCCACCGGCGGCAGCCTACCCCCCCTCGGCATGCCTCTCAAGGCTGACGGCCGGCGAACGACCCCCGGTGGGAAAGCTTGTCCAGGGTGAGCCAACACGCCTGTCGGGTCGGCCGTGGTCCGCCCCGCCCGTGGCCGGCGGCTTCACAATCGGTAGAGCCCGCAGAGCCGGGTCCGGAGCGAAGCGGCCGAAGTAGCAGGCTTGTCGGGGACGATCTGAAACGGTCGAACGTGGGACGCCCACCGCTTTGGAACAGTCCATGCACCGTTCCCTCCTCATCGCCGCCGTTCTGCTCGCCTCGGCCATGGCCTGCCTGCCGGCCCGCGCCGCCGGGGGACGCTGGTTCAAGGGAGCCCGCTCCGCAGCCTCGACGGGCACCCCACAGAACCAGGCTCCCTCTCAGCCCGGGCCGAGCCCCTACGTGACCGGCCGCGGCACGCGACCGAAGTACTACGTGCCCCCGACCGTGCCGCGGACGCCCACCTGGAAGATGTACGGCCTCGAGCCGGGGGTCGCCCCGGGCGACTGGCCCCGCTACGCTCCACTCGGATTCGGCGGGTACCGCTTCCCCGCGGTCGGCGCGCAGGCCTACCGCTAGCCGCTCCGGCATCGCCGCGGCTCCCGCCGGTCCGGGAGCCCGATCGTGCCCGGCCCGACGCCCGCGCTGGTCGAAGTCACCGACGCGGGACTCTATTGCGCTGCCGGCGACTTTTTCGTGGATCCCTGGCGGCGTGTGGGCCGTGCAGTGATCACCCACGCCCACGCCGACCACGCCCGCAGCGGCTGCGACCGCTACCTCTGTGCCGCCCCAGGGAAGACCGTCTTGCGGACGCGGATGGGCGCCTCCGCGACGATCGACGGCCTGCGCTACGGCGAGTCGACGAGCATCAACGGCGTCGCGGTCTCTCTCCATCCGGCCGGCCACGTGCTCGGCTCGGCTCAGGTGCGGATCGAGCACCGCGGCGAGACATGGGTGGTGACCGGCGACTACAAGCTCCAGGCCGATCCCACCTGCGCGGCCTTCGAGCCGGTGCGGTGCGACGTGTTCGTCACCGAGAGCACGTTCGGGCTGCCGGTCTATCGCTGGCCCGAGCCCGCGGCCGTGGCCGCCGAGATCGACGGCTGGTGGCGGGCCAATGCCGCCGCAGGCCGCACGAGCGTCATCCTGGCCTATGCACTGGGCAAGGCGCAGCGGCTGGCGGCGGTCGTCGATCCCGCGATCGGCCCGATCGTGGCCCACGGCGCCGTGATGAAGCTCGTCGAGGCCTACCGGGCGGCCGGTGTCCGCCTGCCGTCGATCGACCGCGTGCCGCCGCGGGCCCGGCGGGTGGGCGGCGGGCGGGCGCTCGTGATCGCGCCGCCGAGCGTGCAGGGCGGCTCGTGGCTGCGGATGTTCGGCGAGTCGAGCGTGGCGGTGGCCTCGGGCTGGATGACCGTCCGCGGCATCCGGCGCCGTCGCGGCGTGGAAAAGGGCTTCGTGGTCTCGGACCATGCCGACTTTCCCGGCCTGCTGGCGGCGGTGGAGGCGTCGGGCGCCCGCCGTGTGCTCGTCACCCACGGCTTTGCCGACGTGCTCGCGCGGTTCCTGCGTGAGCGGGGGCTCGACGCCGCGCCGCTGGCCACGCGGTTCACCGGCGAGGCGCCGCCCGACGCGGCGGGCCGGGGCGAGGCCGGGCAGGACGACGGCGATCGGGACGACGCCGGTGGCGCACCGCACGCTGCGGACGGCGACTCGCGGGACTCGGCCGCGGAACCCCGCCCCGATCACGCCCCCCCCACGCGAGGCTCGCCGTGAAGCTCTTCACCGCCCTCTACTGGCGGCTCGACGCGACGACGCGGACGCAGGAGAAGCTCCTGGCTCTCGTCGACTACTTCTCCGCCGCCGACCCGGCCGACGCCGCCACCGCGGTCCAGGTGCTTTGCGGCGGTCGCCAACTGCGGGCCGTCTCGACGACGCTCCTGCGGCGTTGGGCCGCCGAGGAGACGGGGCTGCCGGACTGGCTCGTCGAGGAGTGCTACGCCCACGTCGGCGACCTCGCCGAGACGCTCGCGCTCCTGCTGCCCGACGCCCCGGTCGCGACCGACGCCGGTCGGCGTCGAGGCCTCGCGGCGACGGTCGCCGACACGATCCACGCAATCCGCGATGCCGACGCCGCCCGGAAGCGCGAGGTCGTGACGGCCACCTGGCGGCGGCTCGAGCCGCGGGAGCGGATCGTGTGGCACAAGCTGCTGACGGGGGGCCTGCGGGTCGGCGTGTCCCGCACCCTGGTCGCGCGCGCGCTCGCCGCGGTGGCGGGCGTCGAGCCGGCCGTCATGAGCCACCGCCTGATGGGCGGAGGTGGCGGCGGTGCCGAGGGCTTCCT
>Ga0194129_10008471_pt1 | contig 11882 bp, 9 predicted proteins | sample TA2KigCa35mmetaG_FD_150862 | JGI IMG/M metagenome (GOLD analysis project Ga0194129, IMG submission 150862) | Freshwater microbial communities from Lake Tanganyika, Tanzania - TA2015038 Kigoma Deep Cast 35m | ecosystem: Environmental > Aquatic > Freshwater > Lake | place: Tanzania: Lake... | reverse complement strand
AAGCCAGCGCGGGTGCCGCCGCGACCGCGCCATCGGCTGTCGCCGTGCCGACCCCCGACGTCGGTCGAGCGTCGCGACCCGAGCAAGCCGCGAGCAGAAGCGTAGCGAGCAAGCGCCCCACGACTGCACCCCGCATCCCAGCGCGTCTACCCCGCATCACGGCGCGAGGAGGTACCCCATGAGCACGCCCGACGCAAAGCTCCCGAGCGCGATGAGGAGGACGCCCCACCACACGACCGAGGGCGGTTCGAGTTCCGCCGCGCTGACGATCTGAACGGAGGGCGCGCCCCCATCGCCGCTATAGTCGGGGGCCTGCGATTGATGCGTGACGCCGCCGCCGGCAGCCGCGGCCGACGTGTAGCTGGTCAGCGTCCTCGGGCTCGTGCGAACCGCGACGTGACTTGCCGATGGGCGACCGAGCGCGAGCGGTGCAGAGACCGTCCCACCCGCGAGCACCTCACGGAGCGCCTGCGCCATCGCGTCCGCGCTCGGAAACCGGGCGGCGGCGTCCTGCGCGAGCGCCGTCGCGAAGAACCCATCCCAGCTCGCGAGGTGCGGCGCGACCTCGTGGATCGGACGCGGCGGATCGCGCAGGATGGCCACGGCGCGCGCGACGAGATCGTCGTCACCGAAAGGATGGCGATGCGTCAGCATCTCGTAGAAAACGACCGCAAGCGACCACAGGTCGCTCCGCGCATCGCACGACTTCGCATCGCGGATCTGCTCCGGGCTCATGTATCCCGGCGTCCCGAGCATCGCGCCGGTGCGCGTGCGACGCCCCATGCCGCCCGCGACATCCATCACCTTGGCGATGCCGAAGTCGAGCACCTTGAGCATCGAACCCCCATCGGCGGTCGGCACGACGAACAGGTTCGGTGGCTTGACGTCGCGATGAACGACCCCGGCCGCATGCGCGAGCGAGAGCGCCCCGAGCGCGTCGAAAAGGAGCTTCGCCGCGAGGTCGACTGGCACGGGCGGATGCGTCCTCAGGTGCTCGTCGAGCGACTGTCCGACGAGCAACTCCATCACGATGTACGGGCAGCCGTCGCAGCGTAGGCATAGGCCTCCACCGCGGCGATGTTGGGGTGGCGGAGCTCGTGGCATGCGCGAGCCTCGGCATAGAACCGCTCGACGACGAGCCGGTTCGAGCAGAATTGAGCATGCAGGATCTTGATGGCGCGACGGCCTTCCCCGGCGAGGCCCTCGGCCTCGTAGACCGTGGCGAGGCCACCTTCCCCGATCCTCCGGAGGACGCGCCAGCGATCCCCGAGCACCGAGCCCGGCGGCAGACTCGCAGCCGCATCGTCCGCGTTCATCGGGGGGACTCTACCCGAGCGCGGAGCCGCAGCAAAACCCGACGCGCACCGGGCTCCCGTCGAGAGGATGCCGCGCCGCCCACGAGCGGACCCATCGGCGCGGCCTGCGATTATGCTCGCGCCCATGCACCGCCTCGCGTCCGCCCTCACCCTCTTCGCGGCCCTCGTCCTCTCCGTGTCCACGGGCAATGCGAGCGAGCCCGCCGTCCCGCCGGCACCGAGTCCCACCGTGCCCGAGCACGCCGCCTCGCAGCCGGCTTCGACCCCCGAGATCTGGAAAGTCCCGGTCGGAACCTCGCCGGTGCGCGGCCCGAAGGATGCCCTCGTCACGCTCGTCGTGTTCAGCGACTTCGAGTGCACGTTCTGCAAGCGCCTCGCGCCGACGCTCGAGGAACTGCGCACGCGCTATCCGAAGGACCTTCGCATCGTCTTCAAGCATCGCCCGCTGCCGTTCCATCCCAACGCGGCCAGCGCCGCGCGACTCTCGATCGAGGCGGGCAAGCAAGGCAAGGACGCGCTCTTCTGGAAGCTGCACGACGCGCTCTTCGCCGCCGCCGACCTCGACCGAGACGCGCTCCTCGCGCTCGCGAAGGACGCGGGCATGAACGTCGCGAAGGCGACGAAGGCCCTCGACGAGGAGGCGCATGGCGACCGCATCGACGAGGACGGTGAGCTCGCCGACACACTCGGCGATCGCGGGACACCGACGAGCTACATCAACGGCGTTCGGGTGCTCGGCGCAAAGCCGCTCGAGGCGTTCGTGACGGAGGTCGAGGCCGCGCTCGCGCGGGCCCGGGAGCTGACGAAACAAGGCGTACCGCGGCGCCGCATCTACGAGCAGACGATCGCCGGCGGGCGCGAGGGCGACGACGAGACCATGGCGCCGCTCGAACGACGTGAAGCTCCGCCCGTCACCCCGGCCACGCCGACGCGCGGGGCCGCCAGCGCCCCCGTCACCGTCCACCTCTTCACCGACTTCGAGTGCGGCTTCTGCAACCGCGCGAAGCCCACCCTCGAGAAGCTGGAGAAGCGCTTCAAGGGGAAGGTCCGGCTCGCGTACCACAGCCTGCCGCTGCCGATGCATGCGAACGCTCGGGCGGCCGCGCGGCTCGCGCTCGAGGCCTTCGCGCAGCGCGGCAACGAGGGCTTCTGGCAAGCGCACGACCTGCTCTTCGACCACCAGGACGCGCTCGACCGTGACAGCCTCCTCGCCCACGCGAAGACGCTGAAGCTCGACGTCCCGAAGGTGGCGCAAGCCCTCGACGATGGCCGGCACGACCCGGCGATCGACGCCGACATCACGCTCGCGAACGCCGCCGGCATCCACGGCACGCCGACCTTCCTCGTCAACGGCCTCGAGGTCCGCGGTGCGCAACCGCTCGCCGCCTTCGAGCGCGCGGTGAAGCAGGAATTGACTTCGCTCAAGAAGCAGCGATGAATGCTCCCCGGTCGTCCCTCCGGCTCGGTGCCGTCGCCGCAGGCTGGCTCGCGCTGGGCATGCTCGGCGCGCGGCACCTCGCGTTTCACCTGCCCGACGCTATCGCCTCAGCGCTCAGCGAGCCGAGCTACTACGCCCTCGTCTGGTCACTCACGACGGCACTCGGCGTCGCGGCCGTGTTCAGACTCGATCCGGCACCGCGTGACGCCCTCGCGCTCGGCCGTCCCTCGGCGTCCGCGCTCACCCTCGCGGGACTCGTCGCCCCCATCGTGCTCGTGGTGAGCCTCTACCTCGCGTGGCGCATCGCGCTCCCCTCGATTCAGGCGGAGCTCGCAGCGCGCGGAAAGCAGGCCATGCGCGCGGCGGTGTCGTCCGCGAACCGGGCGGCGCGGCAGCCCAACCTCGGGACGGTCGTGCTTTGGTCGGTGGTGCTCACGCCGCTCGCCGAGGAGCTCGTATTTCGCGGCGCGCTCTGGTCGGCGATCGCGCGTGCGGTGGCCCCTCCCACCGAGACCGCACCTCCGTCGCTTGCGCCGAAGTTCGTCGTCCGGTCACCGCTTGGGGATGGCCTCACCGCGCTCGTCCGGCTGCTCCGCGGAGGCCTCCTCGCGACGCTCGTAACGAGCCTCCTCTTCGCGTGGCTTCACGTCGAGGGAGACGGTGGCGTCGCGCTCCTCGCGCTGGTTCAGACCGCGCTCCTCGGGCTCGCGCTCGGGCTCGCGCGCGGCATGGCCGGGTCGATCGCCGCACCGGTGACGCTCCACGCCGCCTTCAACGCCCTCACGCTCGCGCAGAAGCGAGGCCTCTTTGCCGGCACCTTCTGGCCCGCGCCGCTCCCCATCCCGTCCAAGCTGTGGTTCGTCGCGCTGGCGTGCGCCTTCGCCGTCGCGCTGGTCGTCACCCTGCGGGCACGTCATCCGAAATCCGTCGCGTCGCCACCCAGCGAAGGTTGACCTTAATCAATCCTCTGCGAGGGCGCCGTCGAGCTCGACCCCCGCGACCTCGAGCTTCGGCGACAAGCTCACCGAGGCGGACGCCATCGACGTCGGATCGACCTTGAGCGGGGGCAGCAACAGCGGCTCGCCGAGCCCCTTGCCATAGACGAAGGCATACGCCGCCATCGTCTTCATCACGCGCTTCGTGTACTCGCGGGTCTCCTGGTAGGGGATCGACTCGACGAAGACGTCGAAGTCGGCGTTCGGGTGCTGCTCGAGCCACCGCTCCGGCGCCCCCGGACCAGCGTTGTAGCCCGGGATCGCGAGCAGCGGGTTGTACGCGAAGCGCTGCGTGAGGATCGACAGGAAGCGGCACCCGAGCGTGACGTTGATCGAGGGCGTCTTCAGCGCGCGCTCGTCGTGCGCGAGACCGAGCGGTGCCGCCATCTTCTTCGCGGTCGGCAAGATCAGCTGCATCAACCCGTGCGCGTTGGCAGGCGACGACACGTTCGGCTTGAAGGCGCTCTCCTCGCGCATGATGGCGTACGCGAGGTGCTCGGGGATCCCGAAGCGTGCGCTCGCCGGGACGACGAACAGGCGGAACGGTCGCGGGTAGGCAAGCTCCCACAGCGGCCTCCACACGCCAGCCGGGAAGTGCTCGGACCACGCCTCCGCGCCGCGCAGGAGACCATGCGACTCGGCCATCGCGTCGATGCGCGCGAGCAGCGCCGCCGACGCCCAGACGAGCCAGGGGTGCGCCTTGCGCTCCCGCACACCGAGGACCTCGAGCTCACGAAGCGCGGCCGACCCCTCCCCTTGACGGATGAGCTCCACCGCGCGCAGGAACTCGGGGCGGTGAAGCTCGTCGTGGTCGGGGATCACGAATGCTCCGGCGGGCTCGCTCGCGCGCGCCGCCTCGAGGGTGCGTTGCGCCAACGCCGCGTCGAGCGACGCGAGCCGCGCATACGCGAGGAGCATGAAGTACGAGAGCGGGAACTCGCGGATGACGGACACGAGCAGGGCCTTGCCCTCCTCGCGCTGCCCAAGCTCGAGCTTCGCGCGCCCGAGGAAATACTGAGGGCGCCCCTCCGACCAGTACGGTCGCCCGCGGTGCTGCCGGGCGATCGCGCGCTCGAGCGGCAAGACCGCGCCCGCCCAGTCGCCGTCGGTGATGCGCGCGAGAGCGAGGGAAAACAGGCCCTGATCGACCATGTCTCCCTCGGGGTAGTCGGCCGCGATCGGGAGCAACATCGACGTGAACGTCGCGAGGTCACCGAGGTCACGCGCCGCCTCGGCCCCGTGCACGCGGGCGTCGTCGGCGAGCTTGTGGTCCGGGAACTTCTGCTCGAGCTCGGCGTAGCGTTGCCGCGCGAGAGCGGGACGGCCACCGCGCAGCGCAGACCGGGCGCCGAGGAAATACGCGCTCGCGAGCGACTCTCCGGTGCAACGCTCGATCGCCATCCCGAAGGCGTCGGTCGACTCCGAGTAGCGCTTCAGCGTGGCGAGGGCCTTGCCGCGCGCCGTGTGCACCGTGCACCCCGGCTCGCCCGCATCGGCGTTGTCCTTCGCGAGATCGCGGGCGAGCTCTTCGGCGAGCGCGAGCGCTTCACGGCCTTGATTTCCATCAGAAAGTCCTCGAGCGCGCGCGAGCTTCTCCTCGCGCGAGGGCTCGTCGAAGCGCTGCCTTTCTTCGAACGGCAGGGTGAGTCGCGCGCGCTGGTGGAGCTCCCGCGCCTCGTTCACGCTGCGCCCTTTCGATGAGCGGTAGATAACGCTCTCGGTGAGCCGCAACGCTTGCTCCGCGTGCTCGCGCGACGGCTCTTCGAGAAGCGCCCGGGCGAACCGCAAGGACTCGCTCTGCCAGTCCGAGGGACGAGGCTCGCGCGCGAGGTAGGCTTGCCAGATCGGCGCGGCCTCGTCGACCTTGCGCAGGGCGACGAGCGCGCGGGCTCGCAGCAGCTGAACCTCGCTCGCGAGCGTCACGAGACCGCCCACCCGTTCGAGCCGGAGCAGCGCGTCCGCGGGCTGCTTCATCTCGACGAGCAGACGTGCGGCCCGCACCTTCGCGTGGTCGGCGAGCGCCCCCTCGACGGCGGCGGCGCGGTCGAACGCCGTCACTGCAGCACCGGGCATCCCCGCCTTGACGCGAAGCAGCGCGAGCTGGAAGAGCTGCGCGGGCGTGGCACCCGCCGGTCCTTGCAGGAGCGCGTCGAGCCGGTCCGCCGCGGCCTGGTACGCCTCGCGCTTCACGAGCTCGCGTACTTCGCGCAGCCCGGGCTCGTCGAGGATCGGGACGATCGTCGCGGGGTCGAAGGTGGCGACCTCCCTCGGCGCGACGACAGCAGGCAAAGGCTCGACGACCGCGGCCGAGGCCGTCGGCTCGACCGGCGTCTGGGTGACGGGTTGGGTCGTCCAGGCCGGGGGCGGCGGGACCGGGTTCGCGAAGGGTCGACAGCCGTACCCGAGCGCGAGCGCGCCCGCACAGACGAGCGGCACCGCGAGGACGCGGCGCCGCACGCGCGGTGTTCGAAGCCTCTGGACCACGGTGGGCCGAGGACCGTAGCGGAAATCGACCCGAGGGTCGAATCGCGCGGCCACGCCTCCTCGGAGTGAAACCGAACCCGGCCCCGCGGCGACAGAGGGTTGATGCCCGCAACACCCCACCTGACCCGAGCGCTCTCCCCCGACTCCGCCGACTACCCGGCGCGCCTGTTCGCGCTGCTCGACGAGAAGCTTCCTGGCAAGACGCGCTGGTCCGAGCCGCCCGTGCTCCACGTTCGCGGGGCGATGCCTGCCGAGCCGCTCGTCGCGATTGTGGGAACACGCGAGCCTTGCGAGGGCTCGCTCCGCTGGACCCGCTCGCTCGTGCGGTGCCTGGGTGAGGCGGGGTTCGCGGTGGGCTCAGGCGGCGCCCGGGGGATCGACGCATGCGCCCATCGAGCCGCGCTCGATCTCGGAGTCCCGACACTCGTCGTCACGGTCGGTGGGCTCGACGTGCGCGGCCCCTCACGCGTCGAGGGGCTCTTCGAGGAAGTTCTCCGGCAGGGCGGCGGCGTCGCGTCCCTCGACCCGGATGGCACGCCGCTCGAGCGCCGCGAGTTCTTCCCGCGCAACCACGTCCTCGCGGCCCTCGCATGCGGCCTCGTCGCGGTCGAGGTGCGACCCAAGCCCGGTCAGGGAGGCACCGGTCACACGGTGCGGGCGGCAAGCGCGATGGGGCGGCGTGTGTGGACGCTCCCGCACGCGCCGTGGTCTCCAGGGGGGCCAGGTTGCATCGCGCTGCATCGCCTCGGCGTGAGGCTCGTGGCGAGCCCGGACGAGGTGCTCGATGCCCTGCGTGACGCCGCGCCGGCGCTGCCTCCTCGACGCCGCGACGGTTCCCGACGACGGAAGCCCGTCGGCGAGAGGGCCGGTGCAGCCCCCGATCACGACTTGACTTCCATCAACCAAGACACCGACCTCGACGACGCCGGGCGTGCCGTCCTCGCCGCCCTCGGACCCGAACCGTCGCACCTCGACGCGATCTGCGCGACCACCGGCCTCGGGGTGAGCGCCGCCTTCGGCGCGCTGCTCGCGTGCTGCATGGCGGGGCTCGCGATCGAGGAGCCGCCCGGGCGATACGCGCGGCGCGGCGGCGAAAGGGTTGCCTCGGGAGCGCGCGCGGGCGAAGGATCGCTCGGGCCGTCGGGCCCGGCGATGGCACCCGCGGACGAGGAGCACGAACGATGGAGCGAGTGACGGTGGTCGGTGGGGGGCTCGCTGGCTGCGAGGCCGCGGTGCAGCTCGCGCGGCGCGGGATCCCCGTGACCCTCGTCGAAATGAAGCCGAAGAAGCGCACACCGGCGCAGTCGAGCGACGGCCTGTGCGAGCTCGTGTGCTCGAACTCGCTGCGCGGCGCGGCGCTGTCGAACGCGGTCGGCCTGCTGAAGGAGGAGCTGCGCCTCGCGGGCTCCGCCGTCATGGAGTGTGCGCTCGCGGCGCGGGTGCCGGCGGGCGGGGCGCTCGCCGTCGATCGAGAGCGCTTCAGCGCCGGCATGATGCAGCTCGTCCGCTCGACGCCCGGGCTCGAGCTCGCCTGCGACGAGGTGCAGCAGATCCCCGAGGCGCGACCGGTCATCCTCGCGACCGGCCCCCTGACCTCGGACGCGCTCGCTGCCGATCTCGCGCGTACGGTCGGCAGCCAGCACCTCGCGTACTACGACGCGATCGCGCCGATCGTCGAGGCCGACTCCATCGACTGGGCGCGGGTGTGGCGCCAGTCACGCTACGACAAGGGCGGCGACGACTACGTCAACTGCGGCTTCGACCGCGAGGGCTACGAGGCGTTCGTCCGCGCGATCGTCGCGGCCGAGAAGGTCGTCCCCCACGACTTCGAGGAGGTGCGCTACTTCGAGGGCTGCTTGCCGATCGAGGTCATGGCGGAGCGCGGCCTCGACACGCTGCGCTACGGCCCTTTGAAGCCGGTCGGACTCGTCGATCCCGGTACGGGCAAGCGGCCGCACGCGGTGGTCCAGCTCCGCGCCGAGGACGTCGCGGGCACCGCCTACAACCTCGTCGGCTTTCAGTCACGCATGACCTGGCCCGAGCAAAAGCGCGTGTTTCGCATGATCCCGGGGCTCGAGCAGGCGGAGTTCGTCCGGCTCGGCGCGATCCACCGCAACACCTTCGTCGACGCACCGACCCTGCTCGATCGAACCATGCAGCTGCGCGGCGCCGAAGGCGTTTACCTCGCCGGACAAATCTCGGGCGTCGAGGGCTACATCGAGAGCGCGGCCGGCGGCTTTCTGTGCGGTCTGATGCTGGCACAGCGCCTCCGTGGCGAGATCATCACGCCACCGCCACCGACGACCGCCCTCGGCGCCTTGCTCACCCACCTCTCGCGGCCGTCGCCGAGCGGCAGCTACCAGCCGTCCAACGTCACCTGGGCGCAGGTCCCCCCGCTCGAGGGCGCCCCGCGACTCAAGAAGCGCGACCGCTACCAGCTCCTCGCGAAGCGCGGCCAGGAAGACTTCGCTCCGTGGCTCGCGACGATCGGCTCACCCGCGCCGTCCGGCCCACCGTTCGCGCCTCCTCCCTCGGACGACTGACGAGCCGCCTCAGCCGTAGCGGACCTGCACGGTCTCGACGAGCGCGAGGAGCGCAGCCTTCACCGCCTCGGTCGACTCGCTCTTCACGATCGCGCTGCCTTCGCCTTCGTAACCGGTCGCTCGCAGCTGGCCGACCTTCGGAGCGCGCAGCTCGACGAGCGCCGGACCGACCTTCGCGACCGCCTCCTCGAGACCGTGAACCTCAACGACCCGCGCGCCACCACCCTGACCGCGGAAGAACGCGGCCCCTGCGGCGCAGCGCCGCTCGACCGGCGTGAACCTGTCGAACGCGATGAGCTCCGCCCATTTCGCAACCATGTCGACGTCGTGCGCGAGGCTCATCAGCGGCATGATGTGCACCCCGGGTGGCCTCACGCCGACCTCGCTGACGAACATCTTCCCGCCCTCGGCGTAGAACCACTCCATGTGCGAGAGCGCCGTCCCGGCGACCTCCTTCTCGTCGCCGAAGAGCGCATCGAGCGCCGCACCGTTCACGGGCGCAAAGTCTGTCCAGGGGGCCTCGACCTCGCGTGGCAAGAGCACGCAGTATTGCTTCCACGGCGTCTCGAGCACCTCGAGCGGCGTCGGAAAATAGCGCGTGCCCGAGCGCCACACCGGCTCGCCGTGAATCGTGACCGTCTCGCAGGTGAACTCGCGCGCGCGGATGAATTGCTCGGCCTGCAACGGGTGCCCTTGGCGCGGCTCGAGCCCGAGTCGCGCGAGCGCGTCGAGATCCCCCTGAGACTCGATGCGGTGCGTCCCCCGCGAGCCGAGGCCCGCCTGCGGCTTCACGATCACAGGAAATCCGACGGCGTCGACGAAGGCTCGCAGCTCCTCCATCGAGGAGACCAACCGGCTCGCCGCGACGGGCACCCCGTGCTCGCGGAGCACCTCCTTCATGACGTCCTTGTCGCGAAATCGCCGGGCCGCGGCGACCCGCATGCCCGGGACTTCGGCGAGCTCGCGCGCCTTGGCCATCGGGACCTGGAGCTGCTCGAGGAACCCGGTGAGCCGATCGATGGGGCCGATGCCCTGCCGCAGCCCCCCGAGCGCACGCGCAAGCTCGCTCGCGTCACCGACGTCACGAACCTGAAAGTGGCCCGCGATGTGCGGCTTCAGCGACTCCGGGATCGCGCGCGAGGGGTCCTGACTGATGACCGAGAGCGTGACGCCCTCGAGCGCCGCAAACGCAGCGACGTACCGGTTCGTGTTCTCGAGGAAGAGCGGAGCCACGAGGGCGATGTGCGGCATGACGCGCGTAGCCTACCACCGCCGCTCGACACCGAGGCGCGCGACCCGCCGCGTCACGCGATCGTGACGAGGCGGAAGTCCTCGAGCCCCGAAGCGTCGCCGGGTTCCGCGAGGTGCGGTCGCGCCGGGCTGCGAGCGACGCGCCGCCGGAGACTCACCGCGTCCCGAACACCCGAACGAACTCGCGCGGCGCACGCTTCCTGCGGAGGCACCGCGTCGCCGCGTCGAGGAAACACACGGTGAACGCGCGGCGCGGCCGACCGCTCGTGTTCACCGCGGAGGCGTGCCAGACGAGGTTGTGGATCAGGAGGACCTCGCCCGCCCGGGCAGGCACCGGCACCGCCCGCTCCTCCGCGCGCCCCCGCTGGACCACGTCAGCAGGGATCAACCCACCGAGCGGTGTGGCGAGCCCTCCCTGGTGGCTCCCGGGCACGAACCGAACACACCCCGACTCGAGCGTGCAATCGTCGAGCGCGGTCCAGAGCTGGAGCTCCGGCTCACGGTCGAGCCCCCAGTAGCTGCCCGCGTCCTGATGCCAGGGGAGCGGCGAGCTGCGACGCGCTGATTTTCCGAAGAGCGTGGCGCGGTAGATCGCAAGCTCGTCACCGACCACCGCGCGCGCGATGCGCTCGAAGAGCGGGTTCTCGAGGTGAGCGCGGAAAAGGCCGTCGCGCTCGAGCTTCTCGAGCTTGCGGTAGTCGAGCGAGGGACCGACGAAGCCCTCGCCGTAGCGCAGATCCTCGTAGCGCCCGGTGTCGCTGTCGTGCTGAAAAAAGAGGCCCGGGATCACGATCTCGCCGAGCATCAGCGCCTCGGCGCGCGCGCGCAGTTCGCCGAGGTGCGCGTCCGTGAACACCCGCCCGAGCCGCGCGTAGCCGTGCTCGCGGTAATGCTCGAGCACCGGCGCGAGGTCGCGCTGAAGGACGCCGTCCTCGAGCATCGTCACCGCGCGTAGGAGGTCTCGGTGCCGAGGTGTCGAAGGTGAAGGGCGTCGATGCGCTCGCGCGCTTCATCGGGGAGCGTGAGGGTCACCGCGTCGAGGGCCTGGTCGAGCTGCTCGACCGACGCGGGACCGACGAGGACCGAGTCCACCGCCGGGTGCCCCGCGAGCCAGGCATATGCGAGCTCGGTGAGGCCGAGCCCGAATTCCCGCGCGATCGCTTCGTACTCCGCGGCGAGCCCTAGCATCGCTTCGGACCAGTACCTCCCCTGGTAGAGCCGATTCCGGTCGAAGCGGGAGCCCCGAGCGATCGCGTCGCCGGGCCGGTAACGTCCGGTGAGCAAGCCGCCGGCGAGTGGATTGTAGACAGTCGTGTGCACCCGATAACGGCGGGCAAAGCGGAAGTATTCGAGGTCGAGCTGACGGAGGAGGAGGTTGTAGAGCTGCTGCGCCACCGCAGGCTTCGCGAGCCCCATCGCCTCGCAGCGAACGAGCACCTCGAGGATCTGCCAGGATGCGTAGTTCGAGATCCCGAAGCGGCCGATCTTGCCGCTTCGGAGCGCCTGGCCGATCGCCTCGAGGGTCCGCTCGATCGGCGTGTCGTGATCCGGCACGTGCAGGTAGTACAGGGCGACGTGGTCCACGCCGAGGCGCGCGAGGCTCTCGTCGAGCGCCGCGCCGATCCGCTCGGGCGCGAGACCTTCGGGCTTGCCGGCGATCCGACCGAAGCCGACCTTCGTCGCAATGCAGACGTCGTCGCCGGTGCCGCGGAGTGCTCGTCCGACGATCCGTTCGCTCTCGCCTTCGACGTAAGCGTTCGCGGTATCGAACACCCGGACGCCGCGCTCGAGCGCACGCTTCACGATCCGCTCGGCTTCGAGGGCCGGGGTGCGCTTACCGAAATTCATCGTGCCG
>Ga0194129_10008467_pt1 | contig 11886 bp, 6 predicted proteins | sample TA2KigCa35mmetaG_FD_150862 | JGI IMG/M metagenome (GOLD analysis project Ga0194129, IMG submission 150862) | Freshwater microbial communities from Lake Tanganyika, Tanzania - TA2015038 Kigoma Deep Cast 35m | ecosystem: Environmental > Aquatic > Freshwater > Lake | place: Tanzania: Lake... | reverse complement strand
GTTTTTATTTGTTTTTATTTGTTTTTATTTGTTTTTATTTGTTTTTATTTGTTTTTATTTGTTTTTATTTGTTTTTTTTTTTTTTTTTTTTTTTCTTTTTGTTTTTTTTTTTTTTTTTTTTTTTTTACATTGCAACTTCGGAAGTTGCAGTGTATTTTTATGAAATTTATTTTTGTTAAATTGTTTTAATGCTTGAATAATATAAAAAAACTATTTTAAATGCAGCCAATATGTTTAAAAAATATCGAATAATAATAAAAAAAGGTTTTTGATATTTTAAAATTCAAGGCATGAAAATTTATTTTTTTTTTACTGAAAATTAAAAAGTTAAAATGTAATTTTTTTTTTTTGAAATTTAATAAAAAATTACAGAGCACTGCAAAACTTATGAAAAATGAAAGAAAATGATCAATAGATTGTCTAGAACACAAAGATATACGATTTGTATCAAGATCTTTCTAGATGAATTTTTTACTAGAAATTAAAAAAAAAAATAGCCATAAATATTATTAAATTATCATGAAAATATAATTTTTATATTATTAAATTATCATTAAAATTAGGTTATGTATGATTAAATTATCAATTATCATTAAAATATCATTTATAATCTATTAAATTATCATTAAAATATCATTTATATATAAAATTATCTTTAATATATATTTTCCTATTTTTGAATTAATCAAAAATTTTATTTTTTATCTTCTTTATTTTCAATTCCAAATAAATCATGGGTAAAATCAATGTACGTTTTTGCTTATTATTAGGTTATATTTTACAAACCATACAAATCAAAATTAATTTATAAAAAATTCATATATTATACTTTTTTTGTAAGCAAATAATTATTCAAATAATCACATAAAAATGCGCTTTATAAATTTACAAAATAGTCATTTTTAATTTCTGATAATTGTTTCATTTCTATATCTGCACTTTATACATCATTTAATTCACAATAAGCTTTTATTCTCAAATAATATGTAAATATAATTGAACTAATAGCTATTTCATTATTTTCAACATAGCCATCGTCAAAATTAAAATTGTAATTATCTTTAAATGAAAAAATTTTAGTCATTTCTTCATCCAAATATCCGGAAAAATTTTTCATATATATTAATTTAATCATTTTAAAGTCTTTTATTTTTTTTTTACCTTGAGAACACCTCAAAAATCTGATCAAATCCGATGCATCTTTTACATCTCTATATTCTTTCTTTTGAATTTTTTCTAAAACAAATTTTGTTTAATTTAATACATTTTAATATTCTCTTTTTTAATGTAAAAGAAATCTTGATAATTCTAATTTCATTTATATTTCATCTTCATCAGGTTCAGATCATTCTACAGATTAATATAAACTTTTTTCTGCTAATTAAATTTTATTTTAAAATAAATAAATGTGCCCTTAAATTTAGCACTAAATGCTTTTTTTATAATCTTTTGAGTGAATTTTCTCTAAATATTTTTAACAATTTTCAATACTATTTAAACAATACAGATATGTTTAGCTAATATTAATGTAAATTTAACTCTTAGCAGTACTATCCAATTCATTTCCATGTTCGGTAGCTAAAATAAATTATTAAATGCAAAGTTCAAATTTGTTTTACAACGAATATAATTATCCACTTTTTATCAAAGCTTAAATATTATTTGGATTGTAATTTATAAATCTATTTATATCATTAATTCTCTGTCTTAAAGATTTTTCATTTCTATCATATTCTTCTTTTTTTTCATATATTTTTTTGTATTCTTATTCTTATTTTATGATTTTTTTATTTACAAGGAAATTTTATGTCAATTTAAAAAGTTTATTTGAATTTAAACGGGTTTATGAATCCTTTTAATTTTCAATATAATTTTCTAATAAATTTATCTATAACTAATTCCCTATTTTTTTTTCTTCATAATATTTGTTTTAATTATCTTTTTCTTGTTATTGTTTATAATTTTGAATAAAATCTTTAAAAATATTATACTTTTAATTAATGAGATCTAATTATTTTAATTCTATAAGGGATTTAATTTATAAATAGTAAATAATTGCCTCAGCATTTATACTTATAACATTATTCTGATCTTAAAATAATTCTTCTTTATCATAAAAATTTAAATTCTATTATTAATTAAATTCTAGTTCAATTTTTTATTCATTATATTATTTTGGCTCTGATAACCAAATTTTAAATAATATTTCGTCTCCTAAAGAAATTATTTATTAATAGTTTGCATTTATTTATTTAAACTGCTAAATCATATTTTCAATTTAAGTTTAAAAAGATTCTTCACACCGAACAAACTATAAAAAAATATTATATTTTGTGTTTAAAATTTTTATCATTATAATTGCAATTAAAATTCCTATTAACCCTCCTATAATAATTGCACTAGTGCCTCCTAAAATTAAATATCCTATAAAATTCCCAATTAGTCCCCCAATGAATGAAATTGTTATCAAAAATTTAAATCTCCAATATATATATTTATAATTTCTTTCAAAATAAAAAATTTCATAAAGTAATCCTAAAAACAAATTGAAAATCATTGCTAAAATAATAGATATAAATTTTTATTAAATATTAGGAGGGTAATTTGCTAAAAAGAAATTAGTTATCAAAATAAAAAAACTTAAGTTATTGATTATCAAGGAATGCTAATGAGAAATATATTTTTAATAATCTTCTGGGCACTCATTTTGAATGTTTTTAATCGATTCAAAGTACAAAATATTTTAAAAAGCTAAAATTGTTATCAAATAAGTAAATACAATTAAAGAGTAAAGCATTATCTCATATACTAAATCATTTTATAAGAATTATTTTAAAATCAATGATACTCCAACAAAACTAGAGATACTCACCCCAAATATAAACTACCAAAATATTTTTTTGATAACATAGCATAAATTTTTATCGAGACAATAAAATTTGTGTTTTGGCTCCTTAAAAAAAGAGAATTTTTATGATGAATTGATTAGTGGTAATATTATATAAAAAAGAAGTATTATTATAGCATACCCTATTCCCACTTCTGAAAATAAAAATAATGAGGTTCCTAAAGTTCCAGTTAGACCTAAAATTAAATAAATCATATGCAATTTAAATTTTATTCCCTATTTATTCATATTTAGCAGATTAATAGATAATATTTCAATATTTCTATTTCTTGATAAATCAGATAATCCTTTAAAAATTTTAAAAAAAGCTAAAATAAAGGATAAAGTATAAATTAAAAAGGACTATCTTACAGATAAAAAAGGCACTGAAACAGCAGAAAATATTGCTGATAATATTAAAAGCAAAACTCCTAAATAGGGTAGAAAGAAAACAATAATTTTTGTAAGGAAAGTAAAATATGTTTTTTAATCAGATATCTCCTAATCTATTAAATGATTGTCATAGTATCTGCTGAATTTATTAGAAAATGTATACTGTTTGAAGATGTAAATGCTTAAAAAAAAACTTAAGAAAATCATTAAAAAACTATCAAAAATCTATATTAACTAGATTTCAAAGATGTTATAAATATGGTAATACAATGTAATGGACAAAAGCATACAGCTTCCTAATATTTTAATTAAAAAAGAATCTCTTCTCCATTTAATATTTTAGAAGGTTCCATATGATAATTAAATTATAATTCCTAAAGAGATACCAAGAGTTTCATACTTTAAATTTTGTGAAAATTAATTGAAAATTGTACAATAAACGGATTCAGCAATTATTTCTATTAATATTAAAAATATAATAGATGCTAGACCAATATTTTATTTATTTATAAAAGGAATTTTTTTCTATTTTAATCTCTAGAATTCAAGCAATAAAATTAAACCTACAAAGTCAAAAGGAGCAACAATAAAAAGATAATTAAAAAAGAAGCTCAAGATAAAAACTCCAGTTCCCAATAAAGTTAAAAATAATTGTTAAAATAAATTTAATTTCTAAAACCAAGTTATTTCAGTTTCCAAATTTTATATGTATTAATTTTCATATTAATTCAAGGCTAATCCTATAGCACTTTCTTTTTCCAATTAAATTATTTAAGAAATTGTAAGTCCAGAAACTTAATCAATATTTGTTTAATCAAATAAAGAACTTTGTGTGCTCAATTAAATAAAAATGTATTATTTCAAAGATTTAAGAATAAAAATATCATCAATTATTTATTAATCTGCATTTAATTTTTTAAAAATATTAAAATCAAGTTTCATTTATTCAGATCCTAAAAGTGAGAAAAAATCATTTTAAATTTCTCCTTATGAATTAATGTAATTATTGCTTGTTAACTATGTTTTTAAATTGTTAACAATAAATTTTATAAAAATAATTTCTTCTCCCTACTAAATTTATAAAGGATGTTTAAAATTGTTAATGTTAAATTTATAGCAGCCTAACTCCCTTTTTCTCGTTAAATACTAAATATCCCATATATTATTATTTGTAACAAGTAACTTTCCTTCGTTATTAAATTCAATAGTTTTGCACTGATCTTCATAGATGTAAAAATTAATTTATTACTTTTCATTTTGAATTTGAATTTTTATTATATTTTGATTAATTATTTAAGCATAAATTTTTTTTTTATCATGAATGTCTTAATAAATAATGTCTTATTTTTGATCTTGGCAAATAAATTTTTGAACATAGTTTTTAAAAAAAATTTAAACTCTATCACAAATATTACCATCATAAATTTCTAAAGTAGGATTTAATTCTTTAGAACCAAGTTCATAAATTTAACCCATATCTTGACAAAATCTGTTTGTAACTATTCCGCTTTTATCTATGTAATCCAATTTTATCAAATATAACCATTATCCGCTTAATTAATTTTATAACTTTTCTAATTAAAATCTTTTTTCATTATCTTGACTTTTTCCTACATATAAATCCCAATTATGTTTTGGTTCCTTAGATATTTGTTCGTTAGTATCTTTTAATTCAAAAAATAAGTCAACTGGGTGAAAAATTTTTTTTATATACACTTCTTCTTAATAATCCCATTCAATATCAGTGTTATTTTGTGTTTTTAATTTTAGATATTCTTTATTATCTCTCATAAAAAATTTAGCAAACACAATCTAAGTAGATTCTTTTGGTAATTTATAGTTTTTTTATATTATACAATCATTCATATATGATTTTCTTAGATCAGCTCCTCTTAGATCAGTACTTCTAAAATCTATGTTTCTTAAATCTGCTCCTTAAAAATTTACTTTTTGAAACTATCCATATCTCAAATCCGCTCCCCTTATGCTTACTCTTTTAAAATTTTTCCCCATGAATGATTCTCCTGCATAATTTAAAGCTGTGATAGAATTAGCTGCAGCTATTGAAGACTTTTTTACTTGAATTAAAACTTAATAAATTTCTTATTTAAGGTTTTAAAATTCATTATCTAAAATAAATTCATCTTCATTTTATTTACTGTAAAAATTATCCAGCAAAAGTCCATTTTCATTGATATATTAATATTTTTTTAATTATAAAAATATTTTTTCTCCTTTTTTTAAAAATTTTGGTAGATCGAAGTTATTCCTAAACACAAAACCGCTTTATTTTGATTCTTCAATAAATTTAAAATAATTTTCTTTTTTATTTTTATCATTTTTGATATATTCAGCCCTTAAGTTTATCATTCTCAAGCTTTCTATCTGTATACTTAAACTTTCTTTCAACCATTCATATTATTTATTCAAAAATTGCATATTTTCATTATTTTTGTTTTCTTCTTATGTAATTTATGGAATTTGTAATGAAAAATAATCTTAAAGAGACGGGTGCAAAAATGCCCATGTTTTATGTTTAGCTTTATCTTTATCTGTTTCTACTGTTTCTAATTTTATTTACAGAGGAGCTGCCCTTTGGTCCCATTTTATTTCATCATCTTGATTATTAAAAAACCAGTCCCATTATTGATATATCAAATTTTTGTTTTCATTATATGCTACTTTATCTAATTTTTATGCTGTCATTTTATTAGCTAATTTAATTGAAAAATTTTTGAATTACAAAATTCGATTTGATTTTTAAAAAGGATTTAATTAAATTTTTTTTTCATCTTAATATTTTTGAATTTCCCTTTCAAACCATTTTTAAGTCAAAAAATCGTAAATTTAAAATATAGTAACAGTTTTTTCTTTTTCTATTATCTCAGCTAAACTTTAAATTATTAATTTTAGTATAAAAGGTTTTTATGATAATTCGGATAATTCACTGATGTTGTTTATTTATTTTTCATATTTGTCTAAATCCCAATTTTTATTTTAATCAATTTTACTTAAATATTTCTAAATAAAAGTTATTCTACTTTATTATTAAAAAGGAAGAATATAATATTCTCTCACTATATGTTCAATTGTTTTTAAATCACCACTATGAGGATAAAGAAACTTCTTATGGCTATGGCCATCAAACTTATTGAACTAATAGCTTCTTGTTATAATAAAAAATCTTGAATTCTTCCATTCAGCTAAATTATTACTATCATAAATATTTATAAAACTATTCGTTACTAATTCATCGTACCCATCCAGGAAAAATAAAAATTTTTGGTATTTCTTCAAATTTTTGTATTCTTCATTTAAATCAAACCCATTTTTAATAAAAGCATCTTCCATCAATCTTGTCTCATTTTTATATATTAAAGGCAATGAAATATAAATTGGAATTTCATCATTTTAAAATTAATCCTATATTAACTTTCTAACAAGAGTACTTTTTCCTCCCCCTCCTTCCCCAAATAAGATTATCAATTTTATTTCTTTTTCAGTTTATAAAGTTTATTTTATATTTTCCTCTAAATTAAAAGGTTAATAATCATCCTAGAGATTTAATTTTCCTTCAGCAGGTACATATAAGTCATCATAAAAATTTTTAAACTCCTCTAATCCTTTCATATCTTAAAGTTAATTTATTTGCATTATTTTTAATTTTTCTTTTGTTTAATTGTCAAACTAGTGTTACATAATTTGATTGTTTATATTTAATTGATTATCTACTTTTTTTTTTTTTTTTGAATAATAAAGGTGTTTTTAAATTAATTAATCTTTATCAATTTATTCTCCAAATAAATTTTTGCATTCTGTTGTTATAGTTTCTATTATATTTTCATTTTTATTAATATTATATTTTTGATCATGCAATTCTTCCAAAAGAGGGATTATAATTTCTTCAAATATTTTCAATTTTGGATCTTATTCCATCATATTTTAATGTGCTAAACTTTCATCTATTCCATCTCTAATTTATTGAAATTCGCCTATTTCATGTTTTATTATTTTTTCAATATATTATGTTACGATCTACTAACCAACTAAGTCAAATAGAATTTATAAGATCCTGATCAATTTCCTTGACCATATTATTACATAATAATTTTTGTTATACTATTCAATAGAGGCGTTTGCTATTTTTTGTTTTTTTATTTTAAAACTTTCAATATTGAATTTTTATTATTATTATTTTATTATTTAAAAAATAATATGCAATTCCATTTTTTTTTTCTCTAAAATGGCTGGGTGTAAAAACAAATTACTTTCATTTTCACTTTCGTACTTTTATTCAATTAACATTTATAATTTTGGCCCTCTTAATTGACTCTATTGATAATTCTCTTATTAAGAGTCATTTTAATAAAATGCTCTCTATTCTCTTCTATTGGAAAAAAAATCTATCAAAGAATTATGCAAAAAACAGTATCTATCTAATTCTCTCATTTTTTTGATAGGTAGTCCTTAAAATATTTTTTTTTTATCTACTTCTGCATAACCATTTTTATTTTCAAACCATCTATCAAATTCACTAATTACAGGTGGGTAAAAGTTCAGTTATTTGAAATAGGAAAATTAAAACTTTTATTTTAATTTCATTTGATGAGCTATTTCTTCTGCATAATGAAAAAATTTTTATTTATCGTTGCTTTCTAAAATTTATTAGCTGTATAGCCTATCACATTGTCGTGTAAACCATTAATCCATAAATTTCTCATAAAGCAAAAGTTAAGTTATTTCTAAATTTTAATTTTTTTCTTTCTACTCATTTACCAACTTTGGAAGAACTTGCGCAATCATATTTAAAATAATAGGTATTTTAGATAACTCATCTAGACCATTTATTTCCTTTATTGCTTAAAGATATTAATCTAGATTCCATTAAATTTCATTTTGATCATTAAAAAAAGTATAAATAGCAATATATGATTTTATTTATTCTTAATCAAATTCTGAAATATAAATTTCTTAAAAGCCAACACGTTTTTAAATATTGTCTCCTTCATCAGGTGAAAATTTCCTCAAATAATTTAAATTTTAGTCAATTTCATCACTCCTCGTTGTAATTATCACTTTGGAACCCTCCCATTCATCTAAACGGTTTGATTTATACAAGTTAATATTTTATTTTATATTAGAGTCTAATTCATCATACCCGTCAAGGATAAACAAAAATTTATTTGTCTTTTTTAAAATTTGTATCTCATTCTTATTAAATTCGAGTTGAATATCTTAAAGAGTTTCATCAATTAAATATTTTGTAGGGTCGTTCATACTAAAAGCACTTCTTAATGAAATAAATATAGGGATTCTATCATTTTCTTTTATTCCTTATTCCCAAATTTTTTTCTCTAGCATCTCTATGAAACAACTTTTGCCAGACCCACTTTGTCCATTTAATAAAAGTACTTTTTTATCTCCATTTAGAAATTCTTAAACTTTTTCTAGCAAATCGAAATTTATTTTATCTTATTAAAATTATCTTCCTTTTGGCGGTTAATAAAATTTTTCTATTTCTTTAAAATAACTTTCATTGTCTTTTTTATTATTTTCAAATCGTTTTTTAAGTTTATCTATAATTTTAATAGTCCCTATTTGTTTTTCAAGGTATATTTTTATTTCTTCAAATCCTTTTTTGAAAGATTCGATGTTGAATTCATATTTTAAAAGAGGAATCAATTTAAATAAAATTTCTGTTAATTAATCTTCTTCATTTTGGTTCATAGTTTAAGCTAGGGTATAAATATTTAGACTAATAAGAAACTGCTTAAATTGATCTTTTCCTTAAATTATTTTTTCCATAATGGCCTAATAATTGTTTTCAATTCCTGTCTCATTTTTTTTTCCTAGAAGCTTTATTGTATTTTTTCTGCCTTTTAAAATTATATCAATTGCAGTCCTCACAATTTAAGGCCAAACAAGAGAATAAATATTGTAAAAATATTTCACAATTTCAACACCATCTTATTCAATTACAGATAACTTGTTCATATCATCTTAATAATTTTCATCTTTAAAAGTATAGTCTCTATTTGCTTTTATATCGGAATAAATTATTTGCAACTATTCCAAATGTTTGGGGTCTTTGCAGCTTGATAAATTTTCTTCTAATTTTTTTAAAAAATTTGTTTTAATTGATTCTCCTTCGTCATTATTAGAATTATTTAAGATATGGTGAACCCAAAACATTGTTTATCCTACATAAAATAAAGTAATTCCCCCTCCTTTATAGATTTATTGCCTACTTTATTTTAAATCTCCATGAATTAATTTCCCATCGTCTGTGTCAATATAAATGATTTTGTCAATTTATTAGTTTTAATCTTCTGTGTAAGCAAGGTTATCGGGTTTAAAATCTCTGTGGACATATTTTATATATTTATTATCTGTGAATCTGCGTTCAACAAAGTTTAAAAAGTGTAAAAATAATTATTTATTATTATTGAAAAATTGATTTTTATCACATACTTTATCCATTACAATATCGACATAAGGCATTAATATAGCTGCTTATTCTCCCTATTAAAATTAAAATTTATCATAAATATTGACAATTTCATCTTTCAAAATTTCACCTAATAAGATTCTATTGTTATCAACTGAAAAATTTTCTACTGTTTTAATTACAAACGTATTTTATTTAGCAATTTTCACAAAAATAACCTCCTGTCCGTCTGATTTATTTGCAAAAGGTCCTTTTTTAAATACCACATCAATATCTTGAAGATTTAATTTTTTTTAATTAATTTTAATTCGGAGCTTATAATTTCCATAATACCAATTTTAATTTTTATTGTTAAAAACTAATTTTTTCAAAATTTCTTCTTAAATTTCTTCTGTAATTAATTTTCCTTTATTTTTTAATATAATTACTTATTTTGGTTTACTATCTATAATTTCTTTAGCAATCTCAAAAAATAAATATTTTTAATCCTGAATTTTCTTATCTTTTAAGATTTTGCTATCAATCGTGGTGATGACATTTCCTCCGTTTTCATGGTATATTTAATCAATCTCTTTTAATTCTTAAAGAGCAATTTAAAAAATTGTTTTTAATTGGAACAAACTTTAATTTTATTCATTCATTAAATTAAACGGTTTTATTAATATATCATACTTATTTTCTATTTCTTCCTTTAAATCTTTAATTTAATTATCTCTAATATAATTTATAAAATTTTCAAAAATTTTTATTAATTCAGATATATAATTCTCTTCTTAAATGCTGATGGCGAAATTTAAAGATTATTTTTATTCTTCAAAACTTTGGTTATCAATTTTTTTTTCTTCTTCTTCTTTATTTTCATCTTTTTATTATTATTCAATTAATTGTAAGTTTCTATCTTCTAAAAATTTTTCCAAACCTCTATTTAATTAATCTAGCCAGATTACATTTTAAAATTTCATTTATTCTAAAAAATTTATGATTTTATTGTTATTTTATTGATAAATTTGAATTTTCTTAGAATTTTAATCTGTTTTATTTTATTAAGACATTCTAATTGAGTCTAAGGCTTTAATTCCATCTCCATCTTTATAGGATCTTTTGATTTTTTTTTAAGTAGTGGCATTGGAATTATTATTTAATTTTTCATTAAATAACTTTTATTATTAATTTGGATCAGGTTCTTTTTTTTAATTTGGATCAGGTTCTTCTTTTTAGCAGCAAGAAAATATTTGCCCCCCTCCTAATAATTGTAAATCGCCGATAAATACATAATATTATTAATCCTCACTTTTTAATAAATTAATTGCATTAGAATTGTTTATTTGTTTCGCCTTTTTTATATAATTCGATAAACCTATTTCTTGTGCCTTTCGATCATAAATTATTTTATTTTATTATAAAATTTAAATCCCAAATTAATCAATAATTTTTTTAGTAGGGGAAACGCCATCATTTATAAATTAAAACAAAATTCCTTTTTAATTTTTATAGTCAATTATTTTATTTGCCTATTATTATTTTTATTGAGCTCTCAAACTTTTGCTTTACTCTTAATTTTTCATCTTTTCGTTATCTATAATAAAAATATCAATTAAGTCTGAAAAGAGCGAATTTTTAAAGTTTAAAAAAATAATAATATGTATTTGATTTATAAAAATTGTCACAATAAAAAATTTATTTTGAAAATTTCAGTGTTTGCAAGAGTGAATTATATAAATAAAGCCTATTAAAATTATTTGTTTTTAAAAAGCAAAAAAATGATGAAAACCAAAAAGTTGATGCGTTTTTAAGCGCATTTGACATAGATTTTGGGGTCTGATTCTGCTTTTTTAAAATAAATATAAGATGTTCCATACTTGGTCTTTTTGTTTTTATCAAGCATTGAAACATTATATATATTTTTCTCATTGCTCAAAGCACAAAGAAACCAAAAAAATTCGCAAATTTAATTGCATTTTTAAAATTTTTTTGGGAAAGAAAGGCTTTTAAAAAAGACCATTTCATTTATTTAATGGAAAAATTATTCCAAATATATATATATATATTTAATGTTAATTTTTTAAGATTTAAATTTAATAGCTATTTCAAGTATTTTATTTTTTTAAAATGAATTTATTTTATGTATGTATGCATGTATTTTTTTTTTTTTTTTTAA
>Ga0194129_10008465_pt1 | contig 11887 bp, 11 predicted proteins | sample TA2KigCa35mmetaG_FD_150862 | JGI IMG/M metagenome (GOLD analysis project Ga0194129, IMG submission 150862) | Freshwater microbial communities from Lake Tanganyika, Tanzania - TA2015038 Kigoma Deep Cast 35m | ecosystem: Environmental > Aquatic > Freshwater > Lake | place: Tanzania: Lake... | reverse complement strand
CCAACTTTCCTATACCTTATCAGCCTCTGCCATTGTAACCTATACAGCAACAGGGGGGACAGCGCAGCGTGTTGCACACAAGCGGCCACCGTGTTTGATTTTTGGGATGACAGATTCTTTGAGAACAGCCCGTCAATTATGCCTTGTATGGGGGGTTTATCCCGCTTTAATTCAGGGGGTTAAGACGTTTGATGATATGGCCAAAAATTCATTGGAGGTTGTTCAAAAGTATGGAGGACAAAAAGGGGATCATTTTATCCTAACCTGTGGTATTCCCTTTGGAAATCCAGGATCAACGAATATTATTAATGTGCAAAAGTTACTAGGATGACTAAGAAGAATCGGGAATACGCGCACGCGTCAAAACACAAAATTTTTGGAATACATGCGGTTGTTGCGGCTTTAAAAAACCCTCGTCGGACAGGGCATAGTCTTTTTATAACGCGTAAGGCGTTTGAATCTTTTGAAATCGAAAATCCAGAACTTGTAAAAAATCTGGGGGTTATTTTGTTTGTAACACCCGAAGAAATTGACGCACGTCTTGGGACAAACGAAGTGCATCAGGGGATGCTTTTGGAAACGGACCCGCTTCCTCTATTATCCTTGGAAGACATTGTTGATCAAGCCCAAGAAACTGAAACGATTGTTATTTTAGACCAGGTCACAGACCCCCACAATGTAGGGGCTATTATGCGATCAGCGGCCGCTTTTGGTGTTTCCTCTGTGGTCATAACAGAACACCATGGAACACCCATGACCCCAACGCTTGCTAAATGTGCCTCCGGTGCGCTAGAGCATATAGCCTTTGGGTCTGTTGGCAATTTAAAACAAGGATTGGACTATTTAAAAAGCCAAAATTTTTGGTGCATAGGCTTGGATGAGGAAGGAACGCAAGATCTTCACGAATTTGTCTTTGAAGGACGTACAGCCCTTGTTTTGGGGGCAGAAGGCAAGGGTCTTCGCCGTTTAACGAAAGATACCTGTGATGTATTGCTGCGCCTGCCAACAAGCGGGACATTTTCAACCCTCAATGTTTCAAATGCGGCGGCGGTTAGTTTTTATGAAATCTTTTGTCAAGCAAAAAAAAGGAGAAAAAAATTATGATATTCAATTTGACGAATGGGCTGCTTTTGATATTTGCTTACCTTATGGGATCGATCCCCTTTGGGCTTTTGTTAACTCGTGCTGCGGGTCTTGGGGATATTCGTTCTATTGGATCCGGCAATATTGGGGCGACCAATGTTTTGAGAACCGGCAAAAAAAGCATCGCATTTTTAACATTGCTTTTTGATCTGTTAAAAGGATGGTGCGCTGTCTTTATTGGCCAAAAGTATGGTATCGAGCTATGGGCTGCCGTCCTTGCTGTCATGGGCCACATGTTCCCCGTATGGTTAAAATTTCGGGGAGGAAAAGGCGTTGCGACCTATGCGGGGGCCCTGTTCGGTCTAAGCTTCCCGTTGGGGATGCAGGCGTTACTGGGGTGGATTGCCTTCTTGATCATTTTTGGTTATTCGTCCTTATCGGCCCTTTTGGTAACGATTCTCGTTCCCTTGAGTGTGTGGCTATGGCACTACGAAGGACTTCTTGGGACAACGATCTTTTTAAGTGCCCTGATATGGGTAAAACACTATGAAAATATTCAAAGGCTTCTGAAAGGAGAAGAGCCAAAAGTTGGAAAACGCGGAACAAAACCAGAACAAAACACAGGGACATCCTCTAACCGTTCTTGACAGTGAACGGCTTGCAGTCGTTCGGCTTATTCGCAGCACCAATATTGGACCCAAACGATTTTTCCAGCTTTATCAGCATTTTGGGAGCGCTCTTAGCGCCGTTGAGAATTTCCATGAAGCAACGAAGTCTTTGCCCAGCGTTTCCCTGTGTCCTATGGAGGGTGTTGAAAAAGACATAGAGCATCATAAAAAATTAGGCGTTCATCTGATTACTTTTTTGGATGATGTCTATCCTCCCCTCTTAAAGCAAATCAAGGATTTTCCCCCAGTTCTAAGTGTGAGGGGGAATCCCTCTGTGTTGAAAAAGCCTTTTCTTTCAATCGTTGGGAGTCGTAACGCTTCTTTGAATGGACGTCAGTTTGTTGCACGCCTTGTGCAAGGTCTTGGGGCCCATGGTTATAGCATTGCCTCTGGTTTTGCGCGCGGCATTGACACAGCTGCCCACGAAGCAAGCCTTCCCTTTGGAACGGTTGGGGTCCTTGCCGGTGGGGTTGATATCGTTTATCCAGAGGAAAATCAATCTCTTTATGATAAGGTGCAAAACAATGGCTGCATGATAAGCGAAATGCCTTTAGGGATGCATCCGCAGGGCAAACATTTTCCAAGACGCAATAGGCTTATTTCGGGTATGAGCCAAGGAATCATTGTGACGGAGGCCCGCTTTCAATCAGGGTCTATGATTACGGCAGATTATGCCTTAGAACAGGGGCGAGATGTTTTTGCAATCCCCGGATCCCCAATGGATCCAAGATGTTTTGGCAGTAATCTTTTGTTAAAACAAGGGGCCATTCTGGTCACGCGGGTTGAAGATATTTTGGATCATCTCCAACGACAGGAACAGAGACCAACTCCAGAAGAGCAAAATCAGAGAGAGGCCATAATGGGGGATGCTAAGGCACTGTTAACTCTTTTAAGTGACGTTCCAGTTTCTCGTGATAAAGTCTTGGATCAACTGGATTGGCCTGCGGCTGTCTTTAATGCCCTTTGTAGTGAACTAGAATTAGAGGGGCATCTGATCGATGGACCTCAGGGGTTGGTGAGGGGGGGTGAGGCGAGAAACTCATCTTGAAAATTACGGCAAAATGCCGTATATCTAAACTAGAAAGGAGAAACATTATGGTATCAAGAAAAGCTGAAAACGCAGTAGCAAGAATTGAAGCACGCGTTCCCGCACATGTTTATGATACAATGCAAAGAGCCGCCAGTATATTAGGCATGACGCTTACGGGTTACCTTTTAGCAACGGCTGGTGAAAATGCAAGACGCATTGTTGAAGAAGCCGATATTTTGCGATTAACGGCTGAAGATCAGCGGCTCTTTGCAGAAGCTTTAATCAATCCAACAAAGCCGAACGCTAAACTTATACGTGCGGCAAAACGTCATGCTGACCTGATTATTCCACGATGACGGGTCGCTTTATTATTGAGCCTTTGAAAAAATCCCATAATCGATCTGATTTTTCTTGTGGAAACGATCGGATTGATGCTTTTTTTCGTGAAACTGTGTCACAAGACCTTAAACGAAACTATGCAACTTGTTTTGTTGCTTGTGATATAGAAACGAATCGTGTGGCAGGTTTTTATACATTATCTTCGAATAGTGTGCTGTTGAAAGATGTTCCAGCTTCTCTTGCTCAAAAATTGCCACGTTATCCTTCGGTGCCAGCTGTTTTAATAGGTTGGCTTGCTTGTCACAATGATTTTAAAGGTATGGGGTTAGGGGAATCTCTCTTGTTTGATGCTATTCAAACTGTTGCAACTGCTCCTATCGGCGCTCATGCAATTTTTGCACATGCTATAGACGAAAAGGCTGCTACATTTTATGAAAATTATGGATTTTCTCGGCTCCTTGATCAAAGATTAACACTTTACTTATCGATAGAAACAGCTAAAAAATTAATGAATTGAACAAGTCAAACACAGTGCTGATAATTGGCATCTGATCGATGGACCCCAGGGACTGGTGCGGGGATCGTGACAAAGAACAAAATAAAGATTGACATAATAAACAAATTAAAATTAAACTAAATAATAAGTAATAATCAAATTGTGCAAAAGCACATCAAAATAAATCATAAACAAATCAATTCTATTTTTTATTAAGTTTTTTGAAACTCAGGAGAAAATTCCTTTGTTTTATTGGTAGGCGACAAAAAAAAGAATGGGAGACAAAATGAAAAAGGCATTATTAATGGTAACGCTTTTAACAGGGGTAACCATAAGTCAGGGAGACAGCTTCGCGTTTGACACCAGCACCCTTAAAGGTCTTTACATCGGTGGTGGTATTGGATCCATGACCCTTTCAACCAAAATGGGAATTGATAGTTTGGCCAATAACACTCCCGATAGCGCCAGCAAATCCCTTTCTAACACCAATGTATCCTTCAATGGTATCATTGGTTACGAAAAAACCTTTGGTAATAACTATGTTGCCGGCATCGAAGCCCAATATGTTTGGGCAAAGAATGAGGCGGATACCTTGAATAATTTGAAAGCCCCCCTAGTAATATTTCCCGTTAAGGATTCCCTAAGATCAAAAAGCAGTTATGGGGTTTCAGGAACGTTTGGACGTACGTTTGGGGTTATAACCCCTTATGTAAAACTTGGTATCATATCAACCTCTTTTGAATCAAAGGCATCAAACCCTGATAATACACAAAATATTGAAGGCATGGATAAAAAAAATCGCTGGGGATTTTCTGCAGGCGTCGGTGTGCGGTATAGTCTTAATAAGTCCTTGGATTTTACGACCGAATTCCAAACCTTTAGGCACAAAACCCTGCAATCAAAGAACTTTGATACAGATGCCGGGGAGAGACACGTTATCAAAACCAAATCAAATCTATACAACGTTTGGGCGGGGCTCCGTTGGAAATTTTAACTAGTTTAAAGAATATTACTCAGCTCAAGCCATAATTCTTTGTTAGAAGAATTATGGCTTCTAGAAGTTAATTAACCTTAAACCCATCACCTGTTTTATGATTTTACAATATTCTCCTTGGCATCAAGTAGATATTGCTTTATAAATAAATAAAGTAATATCAATTACTTGTGGGAAAAATGCAAAAATTACTGGCTCTACTAATATTATTTTCCATCACTGTAAGCACATCTGAGCTTATTGCCGCTACAACCCCTGACGATGAACTTACAGAAAAAATAAGACGCTCTATGGAAAACGGCAAGACGGCTCGATCAGTTAATGACGCTGGGAGCTCTAAATATGCAAGTGAAAATCTTTTGGCGCGGGTTGTTGGATTTTTTTCTCCTAAACTCTCTAGAGATTATGAAGAACTTTATGAAGCGCTGATAAATGGGGCATTGACAAGAGAGAGAATTAGGAGTGAAGCCACTGCCAAAGCGACGGCTGCCTCTGCAGACACGGTTGCAGCACTGACAGCAGAAAAAGATGTGCTTACAGCCAGAATCAGAACATTAGAAGAGACGCTCGCAACGCAGACAGAAGCTGTTGCAAGCTTAGGGGACCTAAAGGCCGCACTACAAGAAAGACAGTCTCAACTAGAGGGTGTTACGAAAGGTAGAGACACAGCTGTTGCTGAGACAGACCGCACAAAAGAAGAATTAGAAAGACAAATTGCTATATTTGCGGCCCTGCAAGCAGCATTTGATCAGCACAAAACAACGCAGGAGGAGGAGGCTCAAAAACTAACAGCAGAACTAGAAACTTTACGACAGGCTTCTGAAGCCCGCCAAAGGGAAAAGGTAGCTTTAGGGGTCCAAGTAGCTGCCCTTCAAACGGAATTAGCTGCAAAAGAAGCACAGGTAACGAAAGTTTCTGGTGAAAAACTTACGCTAGACGCGCAAATTGCTGCGTTAACTTTAGCGATGGCAACACTGGAGGCAACCTGCAGGCAAACTGACGCAAGCTTAACTGCTGCAAGACAAGACCTAGAAACCGCTCAGGCAAGGATAGACGAATCGACTGCAGAAAAAGCTGCCCTTGACGCAACGCTTGCGACCTTAAAACAAACCCAAGCCGCTACGGAAACTGAAAAAGCTGAACAAGCAGCGCAAATTCAAACACTGACATCAACAATAGCAGGCCTAGAAGAGGCAGTTGCCAAAAAAACTCAGGAATTAGAGGCGCAAGCACAGGCGTTAAGGGACGCCCAAGCCAAAGCAGAGGAGGAGAAGGTAAGGCAAGTGGGCGCAATCACTGCTTTACAAGCGTTAGTGGACCAGAAAACAGAAGAGTCTAGAGGGTTAACACAAACGACTACAACACAAAGCGTAGAAATTGATGGGCTTAAGGAACAGTTAGTATTAGCTCAAGCTAATGCTGAGTCAAAAGACGCAGAAATTCTAGGTCTACAGACTCAGTTTGCTGCTCTTTCAGCTCAATTAGAAACAGATAAAGCTTCAGCAGTCGATCAGGACACTACGTATGGTTCAAAAATTCAAGCCCTAGAAATAGATTTAGAGAAATCAAAACAAGAAACAGCTGAAGAAACTGAAAAGATTTTATTGCTCATGGCAAATCATGAGGCTGCTTTAGCTGCAAAGGATCAAGAATTAGAAGAAGCTCGCAAGGCTTCTGCAGAGGCTAAAGCAAGGGTGGCAACTGTAGAGCATGATCTTGCAAGGGCTAACGTTGAGAGAGCCTCTTTGCTAGAAATGTTAGAAGAAACATATCGTCAGATACGGGGTAATGCAGCTAATATGGCTCAAATGGTACGTGAGGGGAAAGTAAGCTTACCTAGGGATCGAACCCGTACGGGGGGATCGCCCGGTATTGATTCAAGACCAGCCTCCCCTGGTGTGACTGGAAATGTATCTCCTTTAGGAAAATTAGCCAGGGTTCTTGCGTTTCCAAAATCTTCCTCCCCTCTTTCAAGCCCAGTTGATCTTTCAGGGAAGCAAAAACAATCTGAATTAGAAGCAGAAGTTGATGCTGTAAGGGACTCTGTCGTGGGTGCTCCCGGTTCTTCCCCTGGAGAGCCTGCAGCAGCATCTAAAGCCGTGCTAACCTCTGCAGAAGGGGGGGCTCCTTTTGAAGAAGGCGCTGCTAAAAAACCAGTGTCTTCTACTGTTTGAATTTCTGGATTTTGTGTAACTTGCCCTCTGTATTCTTGCCGAATTCCCTTGTAAATTAATGGATTCAAGATTAAAATAGTCTTAATAATTCCGAGGTTCACTTCGGAATGATTATAAGAATTCCGAAATAGACCTCGAAATTCTTATAAATTTTCTGATCAATTTATGAGGGTAGTATGCTTAAAAGAATTTACGAAGACATCATAGTAAAACACTATTCTTTGCATAACGAAGCTATTTTTCTTTCTGGTCCTCGTCAGGTTGGAAAAACAACTATTTCGGAGGCCGTGGCCAAAAATTTTGATCATACGACGTACCTTAATTGGGATAATACAGAGGACCGTCACCGTATTTTGGAAGGAAATATCCCTTTATTGAAGGAAAAGGTTTTAGGAAAATCTCTGGTTACTTTCGATGAAATTCACAAGTTTGATCGATGGAAAACATACCTAAAAGGTCTTTTTGATCACCATAAAAACCACATTAGTTTTCTTGTGACTGGAAGTAGTCGATTAAATGTTTATCGCCAAGGAGGCGATAGCATGATGGGACGTTATTTTCTTTACCGCGCTCATCCTTTAAGTGTGGGAGAATTATTAAATCCATCAGCGTGTGACACAGAAATCAAGGCACCTCTTAAAATTTCAGACGAATATTTTCAAGCGCTTATTGATTTTGGAGGATTTCCAAAGCCTTATACAGCCGCTAATGTCCGTTTTTATAATCGATGGAAAAATCAACGATTAGAGCGTCTTTTTGAAGAAGATATTCGTGATACACTGAGAATACAAGAGGCGGCAAAAATACAAGTTCTTGCTAATATCTTAGCCTATCAAGCAGGGTTTCAAGTCAACTATACAAATCTTTCAAAAAGCATCCAGGTTGCCGATCAAACAATTCGTACATGGATTACATATCTAGAGTCTTTTTATTATTGTTTCACTATAAAACCTTGGTCATCTAACGTTGCACGAAGTTTGGTCAAGGAACCCATCGTCTATTTATGGGATTGGGCAAGTGTTGCCAATAAAGGCATGAAGCATCAAAATCTGATCGCAAGCCATCTTTTAAAAGCGGTTCATTTTTGGACGGATGAAGGTTTTGGTCTTTTTGAACTTTGGTATCTTCGTGATCAACAGAAAAATGAAGTAGATTTTCTGGTCACAAAGGATAATCAGCCGTGGCTGATGGTCGAAGTCAAGTCATCCTTTAAAGAACCTTTGTCAAAAAGTCTCTATCATTTTCAAAATCAACTAAAAGCACCTTATTGCTTTCAAGTTGGGATCGATGGGGATTATATCGATGAGGATTGTTTTAATTCAAAGAATCTTTATGCGCCGCTCAAAGTACCGGCTAGAACATTTCTGTCACAGTTAGTTTAAAAACCAGTTGCATTTCTCTAGCCTTCAAGACAGTATGGGGACCTAAAGTATTAAGAGAAATTTTGGTAAACCCATGAAGATTGTTGTTACGAAAGAAATTCGCCCCCACGAGTGTCGTGTGGCGGCGTCTCCAGAGACCGTTAAAAAGCTTATTACCCTTGGGGCTTCTGTTGTTGTTGAAAAAGGGGCAGGCCTTGGGTCTTCGTTTTTAGACGAAGATTATGTAAAAGCAGGGGCAACCATTGAAAGCGGCAAAGGTCTTTATAAAGATGCAGCCCTTATTTTAAAGGTCCAAAGACCCATGGTGAAAAGCGAGGGCACCGATGAACTATCCCTTTATCCAAAAGGGGCCGTGCTTGTTGGTCACCTGTCCTCTTTATCTTATCCAGATCAGATAAGTGATTATGAAAAAGCCGGTGTTGCAGCTATTGCCTTAGAACGTATGCCACGCATCACACGGGCCCAATCTATGGATATTTTGTCTTCCCAAAGTAATTTGGCTGGATATAAAGCTGTCTTGGATGCAACGTCTGTCTTTAAACGGGCGCTTCCTATGATGATGACAGCCGCTGGGACCATCACACCCGCACGGGTTTTGGTCATGGGGGCGGGGGTTGCAGGGTTACAGGCAATTGCAACGGCTCGGCGATTGGGGGCGATTGTTTCTGCTTTTGATGTGCGTGCTGCAGCCAAAGAGCAGGTCGAAAGTTTAGGGGCCACCTTTGTGGAGGTTGAAAATACAGAAAATGCCGAAACATCAGGTGGGTATGCTAAAGAAATGTCAAAAGACTATCAAAAGCGCCAGGCCGAAAAAATCAAAGAAGTTCTTACAACAACGGATATTGTCATTACAACAGCCTTGATTCCAGGAAAGCCAGCACCAAAACTGGTTACAAAGGATATGTTAAAAACCATGAAACCAGGCTCTGTGATTGTGGATTTAGCCGTTGAAATGGGCGGGAATGTGGACGGAAGTGTTTTTGGCAAAATCGTTGAAGTTGATCATGTGACAATCATGGGACCTGCTAATATTGCAGCCACGCTCGCAACGGATACAAGCCAACTATTTGCGCGTAACGTTTACAATTTTATCGCTGCCTTTTTTAATGCAGAGAAAAAAGAATTGAATCTCGATCCCAAGGACGAAATTATCCAAGCGGTGCTTTTAGCGCCCCAGAAAAAAGGAGAAAAATAAATGGCTTTTTCCAATGAAATAACTCAACAAGTCCAAATCATCCTAACAGACCCTAGTCTTATTGAATCGACCGTGGATGCGGTTGATCCGTTCATTACAGGACTTACCGTTTTTATATTGGCCTGTTTTGTGGGATATTATGTGGTTTGGCGTGTGACGCCTGCGCTACATTCCCCTTTGATGGCGGTAACGAATGCTATTTCAAGTGTGATTATTGTGGGCGCATTGGTCGCAGCTGGCTCTGATGTTTTTGACTTTTCAAAGGCTATGGGATTTATTGCGGTTACATTAGCTTCCGTCAATATTTTTGGCGGATTTATGGTCACCCATCGCATGTTACACATGTTTAAGAAAAAATAAGGAGAGTCTCGATGAGTCCCAATCTTTCTGCCCTTTTATATCTCGGCGCGTCTTTGTGTTTTATTTTATCCCTTCGAGGACTTTCATCGCCTGAGTCTTCTCGTAGAGGCAATTTCTACGGTATCCTTGGCATGGCGATCGCGATTATCACGACGCTTCTTGGGGATGTTATTCTTGGCTTTGAAACCATTTTTGGCGGGCTTTTAATTGGGGGCGCTTTGGGCGCTCTTATTGCGCACCGTATTAAAATGACAGCCCTTCCTCAATTAGTTGCAGCCTTCCATAGTTTGGTTGGGCTTGCGGCTGTGTGTGTGGCTGCTGCGGCTCTTTATGCGCCTTCTAGTTTTGGTATTGGGGGCATGGAGGGGATTAAAACAGCGGCGCTTATTGAAATGGGGCTTGGCACAGCGATTGGAGCGATCACATTTACGGGATCTGTTATTGCCTTCTTAAAACTCCAAGGGTTGGTTGGAAGCAAACCTTTAACCTATCCGGGGCAACACTTTGTTAATGCAGGGTTGCTTGTTGGTATTTTCTTTTTCATTTACCAATTATCTGTAACTGGAGAATTCGATGCGTTTTGGATACTGACAGGGCTTTCTTTGCTATTAGGTGTTCTGCTCATTCTTCCAATTGGTGGTGCGGATATGCCTGTTATTGTTTCGATGCTCAACTCTTATTCTGGTTGGGCAGCTTGTGGTATTGGATTCACGCTTCAAAACCATTTGCTGATTATTACAGGGGCTCTGGTTGGGGCATCTGGGGCGATTCTTAGTTACATTATGTGTAAAGGGATGAATCGGTCTATTTTCAATGTGATTCTTGGGGGATTTGGAGGGGATGCATCCCAAGGGTCATCGACAAATGCTGCAGAGGATGATCGACCTGTAAAGCAGGGAAGTGCTGAAGATGCGGCGTTTCTTATGAAAAATGCGCGCTCTGTGATTATTGTTCCAGGCTATGGTATGGCTGTTGCCCAGGCGCAGCATGCGCTTCGTGAGATGGTAGATGTCTTAAAGGCTCACAAAGTAAAGGTTCGTTTTGCGATCCATCCGGTTGCAGGGCGTATGCCAGGGCATATGAACGTCCTGTTAGCAGAGGCGAGCATTCCTTATGAAGATGTTCTTGAACTTGATGAGATCAACCGCGATTTTTCTTCAACAGATGTGGCATTTGTGATTGGAGCAAACGATGTGACCAATCCTGCAGCAAAAACAGATCCAAAGAGCCCTATTTATGGGATGCCTATTTTAGATGTTGAAAGGGCAGGGACCGTCTTGTTTGTAAAACGTTCGATGGCGTCTGGTTATGCAGGGGTACAAAATGAACTTTTTTACCGGGACAATACCATGATGCTTTTTGGAGATGCGAAAAAAGTTTGTGAGAAAATTTTGAAGGCGATGGAGTAGAAAGTGAGCGCATTAAAAAACGTTGAGACCCATTTTAAGTTTGGGGAAAATTGGAAGAATTTTTCAGCTCTTATTAATGAGGAACGCATTGAAGAAGCTAAAAAATCGCTCATCAAGTTTTTTGGTCCCAAAGGATTAGAGGGAAAAACATTTTTAGACATTGGATGTGGATCTGGCCTTTTTTCTCTTGCGGCGCTTTTGCTTGGCGCTAAGCATGTTACGGCAGTTGATATTGATCAAGACAGTGTTGCAACGACAAAAAGTGTTCTTGAGAATTTTGCGCCTGATAAAAACTTTGATTGTTTTGTGGAGTCTGTTTTTGATCTAGATCCCAAAAAGCAGGGAACCTTTGATATTGTTTATTCCTGGGGCGTTTTGCACCATACGGGAGATATGTACAAAGCAATTGAAAAGGCGATTGGTATGGTTAAGCCTAAAGGCTTTCTGGCAATTGCTCTTTACAAGAAAACGCCTATGTGTTGGTTTTGGAAGATAGAAAAGCGCCTCTATACGAATTCCCCCAAATGGATTCAAGCTATTTTAAGAGGGTTGTGGTATACAGCATGGGTTTTGGTGTTTGGGGTCATCTTTAGAAATAACCTTTTTTCTTACGTCAAAAACTATAAATCGTCGCGTGGGATGTCTTTTTCACACGATGTTCATGATTGGCTCGGGGGATATCCTTATGAATCTATTGCTCCTGATGAAATGCATACATTTTCAAAAAAGAATTCTTTAAAGGTTCATGCTGAGTTCT
>Ga0194129_10008464_pt1 | contig 11890 bp, 9 predicted proteins | sample TA2KigCa35mmetaG_FD_150862 | JGI IMG/M metagenome (GOLD analysis project Ga0194129, IMG submission 150862) | Freshwater microbial communities from Lake Tanganyika, Tanzania - TA2015038 Kigoma Deep Cast 35m | ecosystem: Environmental > Aquatic > Freshwater > Lake | place: Tanzania: Lake... | reverse complement strand
CGCACCACTTGCGTGCCACTCGGCACTGTGAGCACGCCAGCGTCATGCAGGCGGTTGACGAAGTTGAGCGAAGCCACTTTTCCCGTGCTCGCGAAAGCCGGAATGTTCTCCGCCAGCTCGATGCCCATCATGAAACCCAATCCCCGCACGGACTTGATGACTTGCGGATATTGCGCAGCGAGTTTTTCCAACTCCCGCTTCATCCACTCGCCCGTCTCGCGCACGTTGTCCGCGAGCCGATCCCGTTCGATGACCTCGAAGACTTTGTTCGCGACCGCGCAGCCGAGCGGCGTGCCACCATAAGTCGTCGCGTGCGTGCCCGGCCCAAGCAAGTCGCACAGCTTCACGCCGTAATGCTCCTCGCGCACCCAAAACGCACCGATGGGAAACCCTCCGCCTAACGACTTCGCCATCGAGACGCCGTCGGGCAGAAACTTTTCCGCGCCGGAAACGTTTTCGAGCAACCGCTGGAAACTCTGGAAGCGACCGGTGCGGAAGTGTCCGCACTGCACGCCGTCCATCAGCAACAGAATTCGCCGCTCATCGCAGAGTTGCCGGAGGCCGAGCAGATACTCCACCGAGGCCGGCGCGATGCCTCCCTCGCCCTGCACACCTTCGATGAGAACAGCCGCCGTCGCCGGCGAAAGGGCGTCGCGCATGGCTTGCAGGTCGTTGAAAGGCACGTGCTTGAAGCCCGGCACCGCCGGTTCAAAGCCCTTTTTCACTTTCTCTTGCCCCGTCGCCGCGATGCCCGCGAGCGTGCGCCCGTGGAAAGAGTTCAGCGCCGTGATGATTTCGTAACGCCCCTCGTCGTGGCCGAACTTGCGCGCGAGCTTGTAAAGCCCCTCGTTCGCTTCCGCGCCGGAGTTGCTGAAGAACACCTTGCCCGGCGCGAGATGCCGAACAATCTGTTGCGCCAGCCGTCCTTGCGGTTCGTGATAGTAGAGGTTCGAGATGTGAACCATCCGGCGCGATTGCTCGACGAGCGCCTCGGTGATCTCCGCGTTCGCATGGCCCAGCGAGCACACCGCGATGCCGCCGCCGAGGTCGAGGTAGCGCTTGCCATTCACGTCCCAAAGTTGACTCCCCTGTCCGCGCGCGAGCACCAGCTCGAAGCGCCCGTAACTGGGCACGACGTATTTCTGGAACAGGCCAAGGACGGCTTGTTGCTCGTTATGGACAATCGCGGGCGGTGTCGGAACGATCTCTTTCATTCAACACGGGGATTTAGCCGCGAAAGGGCAAAAACGTCACAGAGAAAATATGCGACAAGAGGTAAAGTTGGTTCGTCATGCCACCACTTCAGTGCCCACGCCTTCGTCCGTGAAAATCTCCAACAGCACAGCATGATTCACCCGGCCGTCCACGAACGAGACTTTCTCCACGCCGGACTGAAGGGCAGTGACTGCGCTGTCCACTTTGGGAATCATTCCTTTATCCACGATCCCGGCAGCCTTGAGCGCAGGGACTTCAGCCACTTCCAGATGCATAATGAGCGAAGCCGGGTTCTTCGGATCGCGAAGGAGGCCAGGCACATCCGACATAAAGACGAGCCGCCGAGCTTTGAGTGCAATGGCAGCTTGCGCAGCGGCCACGTCGGCGTTGCAGTTGTAAATCTTCCCGTCCTCGCCGCGCGCGGTCGGGCTGATGACCGGCGTAATGCCATGAGCAATGCACTCCAGCAGCGGTGTGGTGTTCACGCTCACGACCTCGCCCACGAAGCCGATGTCGATCTTGCTTCCCGGCTTGTCCTTGTCGTCGAGCCACAGCTTGCGGCAGGTGAAGATGTCCGTGCCGGCAAATCCCCGCGCCTTGCCGCCGAGGGACTCGATGGTGCGGACGATCTCCGGGTTGATCTCGCGCGAAAGCACTTGGTCCACGACGCCGACGGTCGCTTCGTCGGTCACGCGCATGCCCTGGATGAAGTTCGCCTTCAACCCGGCGGCGTCCATCGCGCGCGTGATGGCTTTGCCGCCGCCGTGGACGACCACGGGGTTGATCTCCACCGCCTCGAGGAACACGACATCTCGGGCGACGCCATCTCGCACAGCAGGATCGGACGAGTCCATGAAGCTACCGCCGTATTTTACGACGAACGTCGCGTGGCTGAACTTCTGGATGTAGGGCAACGCTTCAAGCAGCGTCGCGGCTTTGGCAATGAGGTCTTGCATCAGGTCACGGAATTGTTAGCCGCGGATTGAAGAAGGTTGAATACAGAATTTTGCGACCACGACTTCAGTGTTTACTCCGAGCTTCATATGTGGCTCGACTCTAGCCACCGAGCGTGGTCGGGTCGGTCACGTCACCCTTGTTATAGTCGACGTAGGCCTCTGTCAGGTCGGCCGCATACATGAGTGCACTGGCTTTACCAAGGTTCAAACGAATGTGGAGGTCGAATTCCTTGGGAGCGGCAGCATTGCAAAGCTGCTTGAAAGTGGCTTTCGTCGGCTGGCCGCGCCTGAGGCTCCAAAGAATTTTCCGGCTGCCGGGCGCGCTATAGCCGATGTCCACCTTGTCTTCCATAACGGTCGCAGCGCTATAGCCAAGCGCGTCAATGATGCGGCCCCAGTTCGGGTCGCCGCCGTGCCAACTCGTCTTCACCAGCGCGCTGTTCGCCACGGAGCGTGCGGCGGCATCGGCATGCTGAACCGTCTTCGCGCCTTCGACGCGCACGGTCACTACGCGGTGCACACCCTCGCCATCCCGCACGATCATCTTGGCCAGTTCGAGGCAGACGTGCTGAAGCGCTGCTTGGAAAGTCTTCAATTCCGCACTCCGCATTCCGCACTCCGCATTTCCGGCGAGCCCATTCGCCAGCACGAGCACCGTGTCGTTGGTGCTCATGTCGCCGTCCACGGTGATGCGGTTGAAACTGTGGGCCACGGCCTCGCGCAGGCAGGCTTGCAACGCCTTCGCCTCAATCGCTGCATCGGTGGTGATGAAGCAAAGCATCGTCGCGTGCAAACCTTGCGGCAGCGCGGCGGGTCGCGCCCCGGTCGCGCTCATGCCGGGCTGAATCATCCCAGCGCCCTTGCACATGCCGCCAATGCGAACGGTTCGGCCACTTAGCTTGAACTCGATGGCGATCTGCTTGGGCCGCGTGTCGCTAGTCATGATGGCCTCGGCGGCGTGGTCGGCACTGGCGTGCTCGCGGTTGAGCAAGCGCTCAGCGGCGACGATACCTGCGCGGACGTTACCCATCGGCATCGTGACGCCAATGCGCCCGGTACTGGCGACAAAGACACTCCCCTCGCTCATGTGGAGTTGCTTCGCCGTCAGCGCGGTCATGGCGAGCGCGTCCTTTTTGCCCTGTTTGCCGGTGCAGGCGTTGGCGTTGCCCGAGTTGACGACGATTGCTTGAGCCACGCCCGATTTTAAACGGGCGGCGCATACCTTGACCGGAGCGGCGCAAATTTGATTCGTCGTGAACATTCCCGCGACGGTTGCGGGTGCTTCGGAGACAAGCAGCGCTAGGTCGCGTTTCTGGCCCTTGTTCGAACCCTTGCCAGTACCGAGGCGCTTGATGTCGCAGAAGACGCCGCTAGCAAGAAATCCTTTAGGCGCGACAACCCCACCGGGAATTACTTTAACCATCAGTTTGCTCATGTCAGCGCCGAACGGAAACAACTCGCCGAGCGGGTGTCAATCACGAGGTCGCATCCGAATAGTTCGACAATTCATAGTCGATAACCAGGACGCGAACAACGCCCAGAAGGCGACATTGGAATATCGAGCTGCGACTGGCCGCACTTCACACCAATCGTTTTAGTTTCGCGTCTTCGGCCAGTCTTTTCACTAACTCCTTGATTTTCTGCGATTGGCTCTTGTGTGCAACAAGCGTGGCATCGTCGGTCTGAACGATGATGCTGTCGCGCAGACCAACGACGCATATGGGCGTACGATGGTCCTTGCTGCGGGCGTCGTAGATAATGTTGCGCGCGGCATCCACATGGAGGAAATCGGCGATGGCGCAGTTGCCCTCGGGATCAGGCTTCACATGATGCGCGAGCGCGTTCCACGAGCCGAGGTCATCCCACGCGAAGGAGCCGTCCGCTACGACAACGTTCTGCGCTTTTTCCATCAGCGCGTAGTCAATTGAAACTTTCTTGATATCTGAGTATTCCTTGGCGAGTAACTTGGCTAGTTTTCCGGGCGACTTCGCGGCCTGGAACCACCGCTGGCAGGCGGCGAACATCTCAGGCTGGTGCGCCTGCAGTCCGTTCGTCACCGTAACGAAGCTCCAGATGAACATTCCGGCGTTCCAGCGATACTGGCCGGAGTTCACGTATTCCAGCGCGGTCTCGTAGTTCGGTTTCTCCACGAAGCGCTCCGCCTTGAACATCGCAGTTTTGTATTTCTTAGCGCCTGCCGGGGTAGGCAACTCGTTGCCCGTGTGAATGTAACCATAGCCCGTGGCGGGTTCGGTGGGCTTGATGCCGATAGTCACGATGGCCTGCCCGCGCGCCGCGAGATCGAAGCAATCGCCCAGCACAGTTTGAAATTTTTTCTCCTCGGGAATGACATGGTCCGCCGGCAAGACGGCCATGACGCCCGTGGTCGAACGCGCGCCAACGATGGCCGCACCGAGTGTGACGGCGGCGCACGTATCGCGTCCGACTGGTTCAGCCACGACGTTTTCCTTGGGCAGCTTGGGCAATTGCTTCCGCACCTCGGGCGCCTGCACCTCGTTGGTGATGACGAATATGTTCTCGTGCGGCACGAGCGGCGAGACGCGCGCGACAGCCTGCTGGAGGAAGGAAGAGTCGCCGAGGAGCTTGATGAGCTGCTTAGGCGTTTTCTCGCGGCTGACGGGCCAGAAGCGCTCACCGCGCCCACCGGCCATGATAATGACAAAACGATCGTTGGTGCTTGAGGTTTTCTTCATCGGTGGAGAGATTTTAGCGAACCTAGCAAAGCCGTCAAATTCCTTGCGGGAGTCCCGGTAATCCATTATTTGCCTGCTATTCCGCTCCTAAACCGCAGCCGTTTGAAACGAGTTTAAAACTCACTCAAAGAACTCATGTCATTGACACTTTTCTCCCGTCTTTGGCTAATGGTGTTCCTCCACTACTTCGTTTGGGGCACTTGGTACGTAACAATGGGCACGTATCTAAACGCCACGCTAAAGTTTGAAGGCTCTCAGATTGGCTTGGCCTATGGCAGTACGGCCATCGGGGCGATGGTTTCTCCCTTCTTCGCCGGGATCGTGGCGGACCGGTTCTTCGCGACCCAGCGGCTGCTTGGCGCATTGCACCTCATTGGCGCGGCGTTGCTTTGGTATGTCTCCACGCTGAAGAGTTTCGGGCAGTTCTACCCGGTGCTGATCGCCTACACGATCAGCTACATGGCGGGTCACGGCCTGACGAACGCGCTCACGCTGGCGCACTCTAAGAACCCGGCAAAGGAATTTCCGCTGGTCATGCTGATGGGCAGCGTGGGCTGGATCTGCGCGGGCCTCGCGGTCAGCGCGCTGAAGTTCGAGGACAACGCCGGGATGTTCCGGCTCGCGGCGGGCGCGGCGCTAGTCATGGGCCTCTACTCCTTCACCCTGCCGCATACGCCACCCAAGGGCGCGGGCGCGCCCGTCAACGCCCGCACCATGCTCGGCCTCGACGCCCTGCGCCTCATGCGCGACCGCTCGTTCGCCACCTTCATCATCTGCTCCTTCCTCATCTGCGTGCCTTTGAGCTTCTACTTCAGTTGGATGAACGCCTTCATGAACGAGCTGAAGATTCCCAACGCGGCGGCCAAGATGACCATCGGCCAGGTCTCCGACGTCGTCTTCCTCCTGCTGCTGCCATTGCTGCTTAAGCGGCTTGGCGTGAAGGGCATTCTCATTCTTGGCATGGTCGCGTGGACTGTGCGCTTCGGCTTGCTCACGCAATTCCCTAAAGCGACCGACGCCGCTTGGATGCTCTTCGTGGCCATCGCGGTGCACGGCATGTGCTACGACTACATCTTTGTCATGGGGCGCATGTATGTGGACAACCGCGCCAGCGAGGACATCCGCGCGGCCACGCAGGGCTTTCATGCCTTCGTGACTCTGGGCGCGGGCATGTTTGTCGGTTCGTGGCTCTCGGGCGTCGTGGGGCAGCACTACACCACCAACGGAGGTGCGACCCACGCGTGGTCGGAAATTTGGCTGGTGCCGGCAGTAATGTCAGCGGCGCTCATCGTTGTGTTCGCGATTCTCTTTAGGGAGACTCCAGCCACCCTGCCCGCAAACGCTAAGAGATAATTTAGGTGGTGCTAAGACGCGACTTGCGACGATGGAATGGCTTCTCCTAGCCTCATTCAATGTCACAAGACGACGCCCCAAAACTTTTTGTCGAACTAATCCACATTACCGAGGCGTCGGACGCGCCGTCCCCTGGCCCAGGCAACGTCGCAGTAGTCCATTACACCGGCTGGCTTACTAACGGCACGAAGTTCGATAGCTCCGTGGACCGCGGCCAACCGTTTTCCTTCACCGTGGGGATGAACGAGGTCATCGCTGGCTGGGACATTGCCGTGGCGCGGATGCGGGTGGGCGACAAGGTGAAACTGACCATCCCGCCCGAGCTCGGCTACGGCGAGGGTGGCTACCCGGGGGCCATCCCGCCAAACGCGACGCTCATCTTCGAAGTCGAGCTGCTGGAAGTGCAGTGAGCTACTTCGCGTAGTCGCGCCAGATCCACCGCAGCGTGTCGGGGAGAATCGCGCCGCCGTGCTTGCCGCTGTGGCCGCCATCGCCCATGACGAGTTGGGAGTCAATCTTTGCGAACTTAAGCGCAGCCTCCATCTCGCGGTTGGCCAACGGCCAATTACCGTGCAGGTTGTCGAGGTCATTGCTGCCTTCCTGAAGAAAAACGCGGAGCGCACGGCGCTGGGCGTGCTGCTTCTTCTCCACTTCAGTAGCTGTCGCAGGAAGATCCTTTGAGAGCGGCCGGATGAGCGCGGGATAAACATGTCCGCCACGGATGTTGGTAAAACTGCCGATGTGGCTGATGACTTTCCCAAAGGAGCCAGGGCGTTCCCAAGCAGCTGTGAAGGCGCAAATGCCGCCGGAGCTGATGCCGATAGTGCAGCGGCCGGCAGGGTCTTGAGTGACCTGCCACTTCTTCTCGACCTCGGGCAGGAGTTCTTCCAGCAAGAAGCGTGCGTAAGCGTCGCCTATCGAGTCATACTCGAAACTGCGATTGCTGCGCGCTTTCTGGCCCGGCTCAGCCGGCGGCACGGAACCGGGATTAATAAACACGCCGATGGTTACGGGCATCTCCTTGCGGTGAATGAGGTTATCCATCACGACGGTCGCGCGGAAGGAGCCGTTGGTGCTCTGGTAGCTGCCGCCATCTTGGAAGACCATCAGCGCGGCGGGCCTAGCAGGGTCGTATTGTTTTGGCACATAAACCCAAAAGTCGCGCTCCGTGCCGGGATAAAGCTTGCTGGTCTTGAAGGTGAACTTTTCGACAGTGCCTTGCGGTACCCCGACCTGCGGCTGAGAATCGGGGCCGTGCTTATAGTCATCGGCGGCGATGGCGTGGAACAGGGAGCACGACAACAAAAGTACGAAAACAAACAGAGGGCGTTGCATGGCAAAGGATTATGTCGGTACACCGCATGAAGGCAATGGCGGATGTGTTCCAAGTCAATTTCCTGCCCGTAAACCTAGTGCCGGGATTCCCTTTCCACTGCGAAGTGAAAATAAGGTTTGGGAAAAAGCGCACGGCTTACGCAATTTGACAGCTGAAGCTAGGTGTGCGAAACACTGGCTCAGCAGCCGAATCGTGGCTTCGTCCCGAAACCGCGAGCGGGGAACCCAACATCCGGGCGACCGGACCGGGGCGAACGGCGTAAACGCCGGGGCTACTTTCCTAGCCTAGCCCGACAGCTAACCTCGCAGGCATGGGAAAGGGCGATCCTCTGGGGCGCATATGCGTAACCCATGTTCACCCAAGCAACATGTTCTTTTAGGACAGCACTGGGCGTTTTTGCCCCGTCATGCTGGAATCAAATACGGCCATGAAAATTAGAGTTGGTATGTATTACGGGCGAAGTGCGGTTGATTTTGAATATCGCGACTACGACTGCGCTCGCCGCAGCCAAACCGTAGCGACGGAATTGGATCGTCCTGCATCTCCGCATCAACCACACTCTCCCGACTGACATGGATAGTAACAACACAACTCGCCCCGCGCTTGGCGCGCTCACTCTCGCCGCGCTTGGGGTTGTGTTTGGGGATATCGGCACTAGTCCGCTCTATGCGATGCGCGAGTGCTTCAACCCAACCAGCGCCCACCCACTCCCGGTCACGCCAGCAAATGTCATGGGCGTGCTTTCGCTCATTTTCTGGTCGCTCATCATCATCGTCAGCGTGAAATACCTCGGCTTCGTAATGCGGGCCGACAATCGCGGCGAGGGCGGGATCCTCTCGTTGCTGGCGCTGGCATTTCCTGACCGCGACCAGCCAACGCAAAAACGTGGGTGGCTCTTAGCTGGAGGAGTTTTTGGTGCAGCCCTTCTGTATGGGGATGGGATGATCACGCCCGCTATGACCGTAACGAGTGCGGTGGAGGGACTGGCGGTCGCCGCCCCATGGATGGGCAAGCTCGTGCCGCTTATCGCCGTGGGTATCTTGGTGGGCCTATTCAGCCTGCAACGACTCGGCACTGGACGCGTGGGTGGGATGTTCGGACCGGTGATGGTGTTGTGGTTCCTGACTATCGCGGGGTTGGGCTTGTCCGCCGTGTGGCGCAAGCCCGAGGTGCTTGTGGCCTTCAACCCTTGGCATGGCGCGCTATTGCTGCTTAACAATGGTCAACTCGGCTTCGCTATCATCGGCGCGGTTTTCCTCGTGGTAACGGGCGGCGAAGCGCTCTACGCGGATATGGGGCACTTCGGGGTGCGGCCCATTCGGCGCGCATGGTTCGGCATCGTGCTGCCCGCGCTCTTCCTTAATTACCTCGGTCAAGGCGCGCTGCTGCTGGCCGACCCCAGCCCGGAAAACGCCTCCAACCCGTTCTTTCGCCTCGCACCGGCTTGGGCGCTTTACCCGTTGGTGGCGCTATCCACGGCCGCGGCATGTATCGCCTCGCAGGCGCTCATCTCGGGGGCCTTTTCGCTTACGATGCAGGCCATCCAACTTGGCTATCTGCCCCGTATGCTCATCCGCCACACCAGCCAGCACGAGCGTGGGCAAATCTACATGCCGCATGTGAACTGGGTGCTTATGATCGCCTGCATTGGACTGGTGCTAGGTTTTGGCAACTCCTCCCACCTCAGTGCTGCTTATGGCGTAGCCGTAGCTGGCACCGAAATCATCACCACCTCACTTTTCTACTTCGCCGCACGACGGCTGTGGGGTTGGTCACCCTGGCAAGCGGGCGGGCTCTGCGGCTTGTTGCTCATGATCGAATTGTCATTTTTTACTTCGAACTTGCTTAAAGTTCCCCACGGGGGCTGGTTCCCACTTGTAGCCGGGGCGGGCATCTTCGCCATCATGGCGACGTGGAAGACTGGCCGCCGCCTCGTTTGGGAACGCATTAAGGACGCTACCCTCCCGCGGGACTTGTTCTTCGCGGATATCGAAGCCAACCCGCCAGAGCGCGTGCCGGGCACAGCAATTTTCATGGCGGGCAACCCAAACGGCACCCCGGTCGCGCTACTGCATAATCTCAAGCACAATAAAATCCTCCATCAACGCAACATCTTGCTGACCATCATCACAGCTGAAGAGGCACACGTGCCAAAGACCGAGCGCGTGCGTGTCGAGCAACTTCCTGCCGGGTTCCAACGCGTGGTGGGCCGTTACGGCTTCATGGAAGAACCGAATATCATGAAATTACTGGCTGAGACGCCGCTGGCCGGTGGGCCGGTTGACGTGGCTAAAACGACTTTCTTCCTCAGCCGCGAGACCATTCTTCACACTGGCAAGACGCAAATGATGCGCTGGCGCAAATGGCTATTTGCTGTGCTCGCGCGCAACGCCTCTACTGCTACCAGCTACTTCGGCCTGCCCGCTAATCGCGTCGTCGAATTAGGCATGCAGGTAGAAATCTGAGGCAAGCAAGACGGTTTGAGCCCAGCAGTTTTTCCACTGCGAAGTTGGAACAGACAGCTCTTAGACGCTTTAAACGATACAACGCACAGCGCAAACGATATCCTGTCTGGCGCGATCTTGAATCGCGTCCGTCTGCCCGCTACAACCGGCGCGCATGAACTCGAATCGCGGCCTTCTGCTGCCTGCCCCGCGCGTCACGCCGGCACTGGATGCCGCTTTCCGGCCTGCCGTGCTAGCTACACGCGCCTTCCGCGAGGCCGTGCACGCGACCGGTTCGGCCAGGCCCGTGACGCTCGCGCTCGAACAAGCCGACGGCTCGATCTTCCACTTCCGCACCGAACTCGCGCCCGTCGGCCACGCGCTCGCAGCGGCGAACTTCAGCCACATCGAGCGACTCGCGAAGTTTCTGCTCTGGCAACGCGGCGGCTGGCGATTTTACTTCACTGGCCCGGAGGCAATCGCGGCACAGTTGCAAGCGCACTTCCGCGACACAGCTACTGGCAAGTTCGACTCAAACCTAATCGGCGAGCGCGTCTATGACCGGCCCATCGTAGTCCGGGCATGCGATTCAGCCAGCCTCCCAACTGAGCGCGCCAAAGTTCAAGCGCTCGGCCGCAACCTCGACGGCTGCCGCATCGGCTTCGACCTCGGCGGCAGCGACCGCAAAGTCGCTGCCGTGCAAGACGGCAAAGTAGTCTTCAGCGAGGAAACCGTGTGGGACCCCTATTTTCATCCCGACCCGCAATACCACTTCGACGGCATTATGGACTCGCTGCGGAAGGCGGCGGCGCACCTACCCCGCGTGGATGCCATTGGCGGCAGCGCGGCCGGCGTGTATGTGAACAACCGGGTGAAAGTCGCCTCGCTCTTCCGAGGTGTCGCGCTGGACCTTTTCAATACGCGGGTAAAAGACCTTTTTTTTGAGGTGCAACGCGCGTGGAACGGCGTGCCACTCGAAGTCGCCAACGACGGCGAAGTCACCGCGCTCGCGGGCTCCATGTCGCTCGGGGTCAACGGCGTGCTCGGCATCGCGATGGGCACTAGCCAGGCCGTCGGCTACGTCACGCCCAGCGGGAATATCACCACATGGTTGAGCGAGCTGGCCTTCGCGCCGGTGGATTATCACCCCGCCGCCGCGTGCGACGAGTGGAGCGGCGACTATGGTGTGGGCGCACAATACTTCTCGCAGCAGGCTGTCGGACGGCTACTGCCCGTTTCGGGCATCGAGGTGGATCCGAAGCTGGCGCTGCCGGAAAAACTCAAGCTGGTGCAAGGCCTGATGAAGTCCGGTGATTATCGCGCGCGTAAGATTTACGAGACTCTCGGCACCTACCTCGGCTACGCAGTGGCGCATTATGCGGACTACTACGATTTTTGCCACTTGCTCATCTTGGGCCGCGTGACGAGCGGTGAGGGTGGCGATGTCATCATGGCCGGCGCGAGACACGTGCTGGAAGTGGAGTTTCCCGAGTTGGCCCAGCGCATTCATTTCCACTCGCCCGACGAGCAGGACAAACGCCACGGACAGGCCGTTGCGGCGGCCAGCCTCCCGATGCTACACTGAATTTTCCCGAAGCAAAGTGCTCCAGCGCGTCACGGTTAGCTGGCAAATTTACTCACCTCGCGGGCGGGAGAGCAAACAGTGACTGCGAATGCGCTTCGCAAATTTCACCCCGAGGTCGGTGGTCATATTTTAGGCAAAGCGAAGCTTGTGCCGGTGAGGACGCCGGTGACTTGGATTTTGGTGTCGGGGGTTTTCGCCATGTAAGCCTCGGCCCATTTCTGGGCGAGCACGACGAGCGTGTCGGAACCTTTCACGGTGACGTTGCCGGCGTGGGCTGAAGCAGCCGC
>Ga0194129_10008461_pt1 | contig 11892 bp, 10 predicted proteins | sample TA2KigCa35mmetaG_FD_150862 | JGI IMG/M metagenome (GOLD analysis project Ga0194129, IMG submission 150862) | Freshwater microbial communities from Lake Tanganyika, Tanzania - TA2015038 Kigoma Deep Cast 35m | ecosystem: Environmental > Aquatic > Freshwater > Lake | place: Tanzania: Lake... | reverse complement strand
TGTCAAGTCCTAAAAGATCAATGCGGAAATTGTTTGCCGAGCTAGATATTGGGGTTGATCTCTGGATTCATGATTCTGACCACTCACGTTACTGGCAGCGCTTCGAATATCAATTAGCTACAAGTAAATTAGCACAGGGGGGCTTTTTAGTCTCTGACGACATTCAAACTTCGAGTGCTTGGCTGCGGGAATTTAGTGGCGAAAATACTTTAGAATTCAGAGAAGAACACAAATCCATTGGGATATGGCAAAAGAAATAGTTTCATCCAAAATATCACAAAAACTACTTCTAGCTTACATAGTACAGCAAAACAAAATTCGATACCTTTCTACCAACTTCTTTTGCCGTTAACTGAGATTGAAAAGCTTTAATAGCATCACTGGGTTGTGACCTTGAAAATCTAGATTTACCAATATTTAAAATGCAAAACTGTCCAAATGATACTCAAACGCTCTACTGTTGTTACACACAGAATACCGTCTAGGGAATTACCCATAAAGCTTCGAGTCGCAAAACCTATGTTGTATTCAGATTCCTTGCGAAAATATATTTGGCCTCCCAATGATTTGATGTTTTCTGCGATCTTGAATCTCTTAATCGCACCCAGAAATTCATCTCCTGGATTTGTTTCACCAAATCTTCAACATTTCCCAGATCGCCATGAACTTCCATGGTAACAAAGTCACATTTCGCCATCCAACTTAAATGATTAAAAACATTAAACTCCTCACCCTCAATATCCAATTTCACCAAGGAGACCCACTCTAAATTCAATAAATCAAATAGTTGATTCATGTCTAGAAATGAACTATTCCATCTTGTCGCATCACGGGAATTCCGAATATTTATAGGATTGATTCCTGAAATGTAAACTTTAAGAATTTCATAATTACAAAAAGAATTGTCTCTCAAGTTACTTTTAAGTACTTCGAGATATTTCTCTTGGAATTCGACACAAACGATTCTTTTAGCATATTTTGACATAAGGGATGAAAACACACCACGATTAGCGCCTATATCAATTATGCAATCAAGGCTATTTAGTTGGTCATTACTCATATCTTTCAAATAACAATCCGCAACAAGTATCTCTCGTATTAGCGAAAAGGAACTACTATTTTCGTCTTCAAGGTTGTCAGAAGCTGCACAATCAAAAAAAAGTGTTTTGTCCCTGAATTTGAATTTAGTTGGCTGCATAACATTCATTTTTCTATCTACTGAGCTCAAAGTTTTGTCCCGCAAGATGTTCCTACAGTTCACCATTAGCTGAAGAAAAAAGAACAAAGACAACCGGGCTCCCAAAACTGTGAAAATACGAATGGTGAGAATACTTAGTAACTTTTTAAATTGTGAGCTTTGGTTCATGGAAGATCATATCATTTAATGATTTCCACGTTGGTAGCGAGTATGGTATTTGTAGTAAGTTTAATCGCGTTTTCTCGTATATACGATGCAAAAATGTTCTGTCAGGATTTACTGTCCTTTGTTGTATATTGATTATAGATGTTATTCTGGAGAACGAGATCTTGACATTTCGTTAAGAATTTCAGCTACTCGCAACGTAATATTGAATTCTTGCCAAACCTTAAAGCGAGCCTCTTTGATAATTTCTTCGTGAAGGGTTTCGTCATTGAGAACTTTCATTGCTAATTCGGCTAGTTGAGCTGCATCTCCCGCTCTCGCTAAAATTCCAGTTTTGAGGTTCTCAATTAACTCGCTTATGCCACCAACGTCTGTGCTTGCAGTTAACACACCAAGACTCATTGATTCCATCAGTGACACTGGGATTCCGTCAGTTATATCGTTTTTCCTTCTCATGCTTGGCAACAAATGCAAATCTGATGATTGCACCATTTTCAAAACCTCGTGATGAGTCTTAGCACCATGAAGCCTTATTTCGTTACCTTCATTGACACGTGATTGATATTTTAATATCTCTTTTCTTAGGCTACCATCCCCAATAATATCCCAAACGAAACGAATATTTCGCTTAGATAATTCTTGTAAAGTTTGTAAAGCGATGTCGAATCCCTTTTGAGGCTCGAGGCGACCGACGGACACCACTTTTAACGGCTTTATATCCGTCCACTTTTTTGATATTGAAGATTCTGAGTTTTGAATACATATGCCGGGATGTGAAACCTTAATTTTGACTCGCGGTTTCAAATGTTTAGACAGTTCCCTTTCTACAAACCCACAACTAGCAAAGATACAGGAGAGTGAATCAAGCAATTTAAGAGACAAGCCATGTAATGCGTCTCCATAAGCATCTCCAGCGTGTGCGGTAGCAATCTTGGTGTCAAATAGGTTTTGGCTCAGAAGACCGTTTACAACAGTTGGGCCACCCAAAAAGTGAGAATGTACCGTTACACTGGAATCTTTGATGTTCAATTTTCTGAAGCCTTTAGTCAATTGATTCGCATGCCATAAATAAACAGCATTTTTGCCGAAAGATCTAAAATCTTGAGCAGCAAAACTGCATTTGATGATCATTAATAATTTGTCTATTCGAAGGAGGAAAGCAAACAACACCCTAATTAGTAGAATAGTTCTTGTACTAGGTGTCCCCAAGATCTTTCCTGAGTATTCGCTCAGAAAGACTGAGGTTCTAATTTTGTTTAGAGGATAGACGTAAACTCTAACTCCCAGTCTACGTAATTCGCTAATTTCATTTTCGACAAAGGTCTGAGAAATGGATGGATAGTGATCAACTACGTAAACTATAACTTGTTTATTGAGCAATGATGTCACTCTTTTCATTTTTCATAAATTCATATAGAAGAACCTCATATATCAATATTCGTCTCAGGTAGTTCAAACCAGCTTTACCGTCAAGGAAACCCAATTTAAATATAAAAAGATATGGAGGAGTCAATAGTAACCGCAAAAAAGGAAATCGCCTAAAAAAATTTCTAAGTCTTCTTTTTCTTGCAAAATGAACATGTTTCGCCGATTCTGCTTGTGCGTAGCTAACATGCTTTCGGAGCCAATGTTCCAAAGATCTTAAGTCTAAATCGTGCCGATAACTATTCTTCAATCTGCCTACTTTCTTGTTTTCTTTAAAAGTCTCCCAGGTTCCTCCAACCAAGATAGGGTTACCAATCCGAACTAATCGGGGATGCCAATTAGGATATTTTGAAATATGTTTGATCCACTTACCTTCAGAATAACATTTCGGTGCAACCCAAAATCCAATTTCCTCCCTGAAAGTATTGGTCAGAACCCTTATTTCATTCGCAAGAGCGTTTGTCATCTTCTCGTCGGCATCCAAAAAGAATATCCATTCATTCTCTGCTTTTAGATTTAACAAGGCCCAATTGCGTTGTTCCGTAATTATAAACCTGTCTTTTGGTACATTTACAGTAACTAAGGCTCCCAATTCTTCAGCTATATCTCTGGTCTTATCTTTGCTCCCACTATCAACAATCTGAATATCTTGAAAATAACCATTACATGAATTGATGCAGTTCGCTATTATGTCTTCTTCGTTCAAGGTAAGTATTACAATAGTACAATTTATCATATTACTTTATCCGTGGCTTTAATAAGGTGGTTATGTATTCTTCATGATATTTAGCGCTTGTCAGTTTATTAAAAAACAAATAACCATTTTCAATAATAGCTTTATCTGGTTTTTCAAGGTGAATTGCTAGCGCAATTGAAATTTGGTCCACATTGCGAGGAACTAGTTGAGCAACTCTCATTTGTTCGAAATCCAATGCAATAGGAATGTCCTCTACGGTCATCACCATTATTCTACGGGACATTGCTTCTAATGCAGAGTGGGAGAAATTCTCTTGTTTGCTTGTAATTAAAAGCAAATCTAGTTCATTTGTCTTAACCAGAAATTTGCTTGCATCTTGCCACCCGAGCCACTGAACTCTTTCCAAAATGTCCAGTCTCATGCACAATAATTTGAGATTTTCTAAATATGCTTTGTCACCATTTCCGATCATTACTAGGTTATAACTCTTGCTGACTTTCGAATAAGATTCTAATAATAGTTCTACATTTTTTTGCGGAACTATTCTGCCGACAAAATAAATAGTTGGGATTGAAGCCTGAGCATTCTGTAACATTGGGTCATTTTTTGAAGTTATTAAAGGATAATACTTGCAAGAAAGTTCTCTTCTACTTATGTAAAGTCTTGATTCAGACATTTCTCCAATTGTTGCACACAGAACTTTATCGATTTCCGAAACGAGCACTCGAATTAGGGGTTGCAATAGTTTCTTCACTAAAGCATGTTGACTTAAGTCCCAACGAGTGAAGCTACCGGTTGGAATCAAGACAATGCTACTCTTGATGTACGAAAAAAAATTTAGAATGTGAATCAGGAAAAAAATGTGGTGCCAAACGCCAAAAACGATAATGGTCGTGACCTGGTTACTTCTTAGTAATTTTAGGAAATTCTTATTGGAAGATAAGGAAAAAGGGTTTAGTTCAAAGTTTTTGAGGTTTCCCTGAGCTCTCAGCGGTTCATCTGACTTTTGGTAAATGACTCTAGTTTGATAATCTTTAGACAATAATTCCACTATGTTCTGCATTGTTTTTAAAGGTCCTCCAAGCTCAGAAGATACTTTGCCCAAGGCAAGGAGAACTTGAGGACTTCCAATATCTTCCAAAATTAACTCGCTAGTGTCATGAATTTCCAAAATCTCAAGAACCGAACGTACCTCATTTGCTCCGTAGAGTACACCTCAATTGCACATTGCTATGCTACTGGTCGTGGGCAAACTTGAAGTTTCGTTCACTTAGAATGGGGGCCAGATGTGCGGGATCTTTTTTTCCACGAAAACTCTCTCAGATTCAGAAATACGAAATGTCGAATTGAGCCTAAGGCACAGAGGACCGGACTTTACATCTATTGACTCTGACGCAGGATTTACGGCAGTTGTTACAAGACTTGCAATTCAGGGCAACCTGGAGAACCCCATTCAACCCGTAATTTGCGAATGTGGTAGGTGGAAAGTTTGGTTTAATGGTGAGATTTATAATTGGGATACCTTGGCGTGTATGAACAATTGGTCACTTAAATACTCGTGCGATGCTGAAATAATTCCAAGGCTATTATGTGATTTTGGGATTACGGGGCTAACGTATCTTAGAGGCATGTGGGCGATTATTGCTCTTGACACGCGAAACAATTCAGTGCTGGCAGTGAGCGACCCGCTAGGGATTAAGCCACTGTACACCTCTAAAGATGAGACAGGAATTCACTTTGCATCTGAAAGTCGCACTCTATTAAATTTAGAGAAATCTTTCACTCTTGACCTTCAATCAATAGCTCAGTTTTCATCCTACGGATATCTACATGGTAATCGCAGTATGTCAAGCAATATCACTAGGTTGCGTCCAGGCACTGTTTACTCGCTTAATTTGAAAAGTTTGAATCTTTTTCAACACGAAATATCGATTAATTCAGATGAAGACATAAGGAGCAATTTAACTCACGATTTGCTAGAAGGGCAACTGATTGAAAGTGTGCAGTTGCACTGTAAAGCAAGTACACCCATCGCAATTAGCTTTAGTGGAGGATTAGATTCTAGTTTTATTGCTTGGGCGGCTAAATCATCAAATATAGATGCTCATTTAATTTGTTTAAAGTCTCGTACTCCAAATTCTGAATCGAATCTTAGACATATTGCGGAAATACTTGAATATGAAATAACGTTTGTTGAAAACAAAGTGGATTGGAGACTCATGATTGATTATCTAAAGGCAATGGATGTACCATCAATTGATGGTCTGAACATTTTCATGGTTTCAAGAAAAGCTGCCGACTTTGGTTACAAAGTTCTTTTAAGTGGAACTGGAGGGGATGAGCTCTTTGCATCCTACCCACATCAGAAATTTTCGAATCTAAGGGGATTTCTTCTTAGATCGGCAATTCTGCTTCCTAATAGAGTTGTTTTTTGTAAGCCATTAAGAAGACTTATCAAGAATCCTCACAAAATTGAATTTGTAAAGAACAATTTTAATAGTTTCGAAACCTTGAAAGAATTGAATTTTGCTTCTTATCGTGCTAATGGTTTTAGCCACCAAATTCAACACTATGATTTCCTTACCGACAAAAATATCTCTAACAAGTTTTCAATCAAAAAAACTTCAAATTCGGTAAAATTTATCGAGTTTGAAAACTACTTGATGCCCTTACTTCTTCGCGACGCTGACACATTCGGGATGGCAAATGGAGTTGAGGTGAGAGTGCCTTTTGTTGATCAAAAAATTTGGAAAAATCATAATGCTTTTGAAAAAATTGGACGAGAATTTCTATTTGACTCATTACCAGAATCTTTCAAGGGATACGTTGTACGCAAGAAAGAAGGATTTAACGTAGAAATTCAAGATTTCATTTCTTCTTATAGAGCGAACATAGAACATTTGATTTTGCATTTTCTGAAAAATAGTACACCTCGTTGGCTACTTGAAACTTTAAGAATTAAGCCTGTTGAAATTTTGAAATTTACTAATTTACAATTATGGGGAACTTTTGTCTTTGTCTCTTGGATTGCTCTCAATCATCAGGATACCAGAGATGAATTTCTGGAGTCATTAGAATCTTTGATTTGAATCTAATGTTTAAAAAAGTCGGAACCGTACTCTACATATTACGAAACATCATTTCAAGAAACAATTTTGATTCAATTTTTATACAAGTGCTTGGCACAGTTGTCATAGCATCCCTGGGCTTCTTAACGGGAATATTAACTGCTCATTATTTTTCAGTAACAGATAGGCGAACGTACGGAATACTATTTTCTACGGCCTCAAGTCTATTGCCTATTTTAGGAATTGGCTTAACAGGTTCCTTTAACATACTTGGTTTATCAAAAGTTCCATTACCATTCTCAAAAAGTCACTTTAGACTGACTTGGTTCCCCACAACGCTTATTTTTTTCAGCACTTTCTTTCTATTGCAATATTTCAATTTCACGCTCCTAATGGCAGGCTTGGTTTCAGCAAGTTCCAGCATGTCATTTCAGCTTCAACTCTACATCAATGCTGTTCAAAATGAGACTGAGCAAATTCGATATTTGATGCTGAGACTAGCGCTACCATTTGCTAATATTTTAATTGTTTTGATGTATATTCTGAGAGTCATCGATAATATGTATAGTTTTATGGTCATCTGGTCCTGCATCGTAATTTCCTTACTTGCGTTCTTTCTTATCAAAGTTCGAAGGCGCATGAATCGAAGTGGCCAAAATATGATCAATTTAAAAGAGATTTTGAAAAGAGGACTTTATGGACAACTCGCACATCTAAATGCTAGTGATACCATAATTCCAGATAATCTTCTATTGCCTCTTCTTCTGCCATATGAAAACCTTGCTGTTTACTTCGTTATGGCAGGTCTAGGTGTGTGGCCAAAACTAATTATCGATGGTGCCGCTATAGGGGTATTTTCAAGATATCTGAAATTTCAAGTCAGTGATAGGTTACGTTTTGGGCGAAATTTGGGAATAGTTTCAGTAATCTTGATAGGTTCTATTGTTTTTATCCTCTGGCTACTACCCGGAGACTATTTTCATTTTCTTGTGAGTGAGAAATACCTTCCAGAGATAGATCTGTTTTTTTCTTTTTCCTTAATTAACGCATTAACACACTCTCGCCGGCTGATTCTGGATCCAATTCGAGTGATGGGTATCAAAGAGAGTTTGATTGCAAGCCGAATTGAATTCAAGGCAGGTTTAATTGGTGCCGTTGGTTTTATTTCAATAATATTTTCGTCTTCTATTGATTCAGTTGTAAGCATGCTAATTCTTAGTAGATTCATTGCACTTTTAGTTGTCTTGCATTACTCACGAAGAATGAAATAATCTGCGCATATGAAACATAGATTAATGGTGGTAGTTGTCATCACACTATTGACCGGTCTGTTGATATTGCAAAATGGTTTCACAACAGCCTCAATTATTGTTCTCAGCCCTTATCTTTTTTACAAACGCAGGGCTCCTTACGAGGTTATCAGCTTCTCGAATATCATTTTGATTTTTTATTCATTTTTTGTAATTTTACGTTTTTATTATCTTCTCATAGGAGGGAAGCCTGCAAAAATTGGCTCTTTCACTCCTGAAGTAGACGAATTAAACTACGCTGTGGCACTTTGTGCCTTTGGAACTCTGGGTCTGATCTTTGGATGCAACTTATATGGTTTCTTTAGTAAAAAAAACCGCGGAGAAGAAGATTTACGACTGATTCCAAAACAAGAATTGGAACTTTTATCTACTGTAAAGAGCTTGGGTTTCATGGCCTCTTGTGTTGGTGTGGCACTACTGTTCATCTCTACCGAATCAATCTCAAGTTTACAAAATTTGCAATGGTATCATGATAAAAGATTTTATAGTGGTGATTTTATTTATAAATTAGGAACGGCAGCGCTAGGTATCTTTGGACTAATTACACTCGTACTTGATTTATTTCTTTCAATTGTAAAAAAATCAGTCCCATGGATGAGTCTCTTCCTGCTTGTCTATTATTCATACTTTATGGGATCTAGACTGACGCTTTCCATATCTCTCTTGGTTACTTTAATCTTGGTTTCAAAGTATGTGAGTTTTAGAAAATTATTGCCTATCATTACTTTTACGTTTTTAGTAATTGTAATGGTCTCTTATTACATAATTTTTCTCAGAACTCGCAATCAGGCGTTACTTAATGATTCCACGTACCTGACAATTATGGAAAGAATGAGTTTACCGTTGATAGAATCACTCGCGGTTATTATACACTTTAGGCCGGATATTAACGCATTTCTATATACATCCGATCGTTTAGCCGGTTTCTTCTTAGCCTTAATACCCAGGTTTACTTGGCCTAATAAACCTGACAACACATATTCTTCTTTGGATTCGACATTCGTGTTAATAGTTGGAGATTCAAATCAGAGATACAGAACAGGAGCTCCTACAACTATGTTTGGAGAGATGTACTTGTTATTTGGATTCTTGGGACTAATTGGTCTAACACTCTTATTTGGGTTCATGGCTGCACACATTTATCGAAGACTATTCTTATATTCCTCAGCCAGATCCCATTTATATGGAAGCATTTTCTTAGTCTTTTGTTTTACTCTTTACAAAGATGGAGACTTCGTAGCAACGCTCAGTAGTATTGTCAAATTATTTTTTTGGTGGACTATCGTATTGATGTTGTCCAGGACTTTAGTGCGTATTAAACATTATAGAGATTATCCAAAGAGAGCAAGTGTGAAACATCATAGAAACTTCCACTATGAAAAATAGTGTGCAGATACTGAACTTAGGTTGCGGAGAAATCACGCATCCTCGATTTGTTAACGTAGACAATGACATTGTTTTGAAATTGAAAGCTTGGGGTTTTATTCCGGTGAAGTCAACGGGGCAACAGAAGAGACTGAGAAGCGATGTTACATTTCTTGATATATCTAAGGGTCTGCCGTTTAAAGATGAGTCTTTTGACATAGTTTTTCATTCTCACGTGTTAGAACACATTCCTTTTGATCAACGAGATAGTTTCATGGCAGAAAATTTTAGACTTATTAAGAAGGGAGGGGCGCTGCGGATGGTCATTCCGGATTGAGAGCTTAAATTAAGAGAAATAATCGCGCAAATTGATAATGCTGCTGAATTAAACGACTTTTCTTCAAGACATGAAGAGTCTATCTATGATATTTACGAACAATCAGTGCGGACGGTACCAAGAAGCTATGATTCATTGAATGCCATTAACCGCTTCTTTGCATCAACTCTCTTAGGCGATTCGCGTCGACGAGGAGAGCTTCATCTTATGATGTATACAAAACTAGCTTTGAGAAATATATTGATGAGGCATAGTTTCGTATGTATTGAATTTACCGATGCATATAGCTCAACAATTCCTGGTTGGACGGAGTTTCGTATTGAACTCGATTCAAATGGGAATCCTTTGTATCCCGGATCGATATATGTCGAAGCAAAAAAGCTTTGATGCTAATTCAATTCAAATAGAGAACTCCAATGTCTCTCCTTTGGGCTAGATCATAGTAGGCACTCTTGTTAAATATTCGTCCCTTAGAATTTCATCTTGGTTAATCAATTGTTCTTTATGAAATTGCAAAAGGCAAAGAAGATAAAGATTGCGAAATGGTTGAAGCCTTATAATGTTTAGTGTTTATGTTTATACATACTTCTTATAGAATCAATTGTGAGAAAAGGTTTTCAATAGAAATGTAGGTTCACATCACGCAAAGGCAGAGGGCATTATCTGTACAAGAAGAGTATGACAAAAGTAATCTGCTCGATCAATTTCATAACGCATCGTCTTCCAAAGTTACTAAGCGTATTTGCAATCGTAAGCGAACCTACCATGAAAATAATTTAATTAGAGTTGAAACTCTTTCTTTCGCAATATCACGTGAAAGATTTGTTTCGGCATATTTCTTGGCTGCTCGTCCCATATACTGCAACCTTTCTGGATCCTGTGATAATTTAAGTATAATTTTGGCAAGGCTGTATGGATTTTCTGCCTCTACAATTTCGCCGGCTCCTAAAGTTGCACTTATCTCGTGAGCGCACGCACCAAACTCATTTACTGCAGCAACAACCGGTCTACCAATGGTGAAGTATGAAGTCAGCTTGCTCGGTAAAGACATGTCTCCAATTGTTTTTTGTTGATTTACCAGTAGCAAGTCTGCAGCGAGCAGTAGGTTAGGGTACTCGTCCTCTGGGACTACGTCTATAAAGAGTACATTTCCAATTCCTACAGATTTCTTAATTAACTCGGCTTTTTGGCTGCCATCCCCGCTTAAGACGAATTTGATATTCGATGCGGTCACGAGAGCCTTAGCGGTATTTATTACATTTTCAAGACCTTGTTTTAGGCCCATGTTTCCGGTATGCAGAACTATAAAGTCGCTCGCAGCCCAACCGTAGTGCCTTCTCGACTCTTCTTTTGTCTTAGTGGGATTTGAAATATGAGTCCAGTTTGGTAGGAAGAAGATGGCATTCTCGTGAATTTGTAGCTGTTTGAGAAATCCCTGGAATTGCTTTGACACGATACAAACTTTTGAGGAGTTTCGATAGATGAACTTTTCGATTTTGCTTACAAATTTACTGACTATATCGCCCTTAGTTAACCCACTTTGAGTAATTCCATTACCGACTAGATCTTGAATAATTGAAACGATAGGAATCTTGTGTTTAAACCCAAAGTAGATTCCCAATATACCTCCACTGAGACTTGGTGTTGAGGAAACTACAAGTTCTGGCTTATTAGTTGGTTTGAAGCAAAGTGCATTTATAAGAAATGTAACTTCCCACACAATTCGCCTAATTGTGGTCTGCTTACGAGGAACAAAATGTCTTAAATGAGTTACACATACTCCATTCTGCACATCCTTTCTTCGCAACCTGAACTTGTACTCAGGCCGGACTTTCCAGTCAGGATAGTGAGGTATCCCTGCCATCACTTCTACCGAATGTCCAAGTTCAGAGAGTATCTGGGCGAGCCCGGAGGTGTACGGCGCACTTCCTGTTGGTTCAGGCGCATAGTTAATACCAATGATAAGGATTCTCACGCTTCAACGCCCCTCTAAACCCTAGCTATAAAATTTTTCATCTAGTGACTCAGCTTTCCAGTCAGTAAGTGCGGTGACTAGATTGGACTCCCAGGTAAAACCTAAACTCACAAGATGTTGTGGATATACATTTGTGTCAATCACAAGTTTCAGAAGTCTGGAACCTAAGGAATTAAAGGGTGCGGGAAGACGAAGTAGAATCTGACTTAATCTTGCCACTGGAAATGTTTTTGGCAAACTATAATTTGACACTTGTGCAAAAGCGCGACAAATATCTCCCACACTATAACTGTCCGGAAAGCAGAAATTGTACGTTATAGAGCCTTGCTGTGTTTTTTCTAAAACAAAGAGG
>Ga0194129_10008459_pt1 | contig 11893 bp, 9 predicted proteins | sample TA2KigCa35mmetaG_FD_150862 | JGI IMG/M metagenome (GOLD analysis project Ga0194129, IMG submission 150862) | Freshwater microbial communities from Lake Tanganyika, Tanzania - TA2015038 Kigoma Deep Cast 35m | ecosystem: Environmental > Aquatic > Freshwater > Lake | place: Tanzania: Lake... | reverse complement strand
CTTTCGGCTCTTCCGCTGACGCGTCATCGCTGACCTTTCGGCTCTTCCGCTGACGCGTCATCGCTGACCTTTCGGCTCTTCCGCTGACGCGTCATCGCTGACCTTTCGGCTCTTCCGCTGACGGGTCATCGCTGACCTTTCGGCTCTTCCGCTGACGCGTCATCGCGGCGTCCTCCGGCTCGTCGACCGGTGGCTCGCGATCGAGGGAGAGCCGGGTCTCCACTTGATATTCGTCAAGACGGCTGCCGCGGTCGGGCGCCTGCAAAGGGGGACCTGCCCGCCGCGCCGTGAGGGCAGCCTTCAGGGGAGCTTGGGGCGCTCGAACTTCGGACGCTGGGCCTCGAGCGAGCGAACGAAGGCGATCAGATCGGCCCGCTCTTCCTTCTTCAGCTCGACCTTCTTGAAGGCGCCATCGACCTTCGCGCCAGCCGGACCACCGCTGAGCATGTAGTCGATCGCGTCCTCGAGCGTCTTGCCGCTGCCGTCGTGGAAATAAGGCGCATGCAGCGAGACCGAGCGAAGCGCCGGCGTCTTGAACTTCCCTTCGTCGGCCGGGTCCTTCGTGATCGCACCGCGCCCGAGGTCCGGCTCCTTCGCGGAAGCCCCGATGCCGACCGCGTGATAGCCGAAGTCGGTGAACAGCGGCGGCGCATGGCACGCCGCGCACCCCGCCTTGTTGCGGAAGATCTCCCAACCGCGCGCGGCCGACTCGCTGATGGCCTTCTTGTCGCCGCGCTCGTAGCGGTCGTAAGGCGCGTCGCCGGAGCGAAGCGTACGCACGAAGGACGCGAGTGCCTTCACGATGCGGTCCGCCGAGACCTCGTCGGAGCCGAAGGCCGCCTTGAAGAGCGCCTGGTATTTCGCCACCTTCCCAACTTCCTTCACCCGCTCCTCGAGCACGTCCGCCACGCCCATCTGGCCCTTCCACGCCGCGAGGATTTGCGCCTCGAGGGTCGGCGCGCGGCCATCCCAGTACCAAGCCTTCTGGTAGCCGACGTTGAAGAGCGATGGCGTGTGGCGCTTGTTCGAGCTGCCATCGGCCTTCTTCGAGAGCGAGGTCCCGTCGGCCCAACCCTTGTCCTCGTAGTGGCAGTTCTCGCAGGCAAACTTGCCGTCCTTGCCCAGCCGCGTGTCGAAGAAGAGCAGCTTCCCGAGCTCGATCTTCTCGCTCGTGAGCACGTTGTCGGCCGGCACATCCATCGGCGGGAGCGGCTCGATCGTCGGGAGCACCGCGGGGTCCGCCTGGACGAGCGCAGGGGGCGCTGCCGGGGCCGCACTCGCGCTCGCAGCGACCGTCGACGAGGCGCTCGCCGAGGCGCTGCCCATGGCGCGCTGGATCGCGGTGAGCGCGGGCTTGACGCGAGCGCTCGCCGACACCGTGGCGCTCGCGGCGCCGGAGTGGCTCGCGGGTTCGTTGCAGGCAGCTGCGAGCGTCGCCAACGCGACGACGCCAACGAGGAGGGGGGTGCGCATGCGAGCGTCTTACGACCGCCTGACCGAGGGGGTCAAGTCGGTGGGGCAAACGCGCGGCCGTCGCCGTCGTGCGAACCTCGTGCGTCGCAAGGTTGTCGCGCCTTGCGCCGCGACGCGCTTCCAGCCCGACCGAAGACCGACGTATCCTCCGCTCCGTCCCGGCGTGGTCACCCTCCGCGCGCGACCCCATGATGAGCGTTCCACCGCCTCCACCGAACCGGGAGATCCCGGCGGGCACGCTCGTCGGGCCATACAAGGTCCTGCGCAAGCTGGGCGAAGGCGGCATGGGGATCGTGTTCGTCGCCGAGGACACGCGCCTGCACCGCACGGTCGCGCTGAAGGTCCTGCATGGAAACGCGGGCGAAGACTCGGAGCGAAGGTACCGGTTCCTGCGTGAAGGTCGGCTCGCCGCCGGTCTGACCCACCCCTGCATCGCGACGGTCTACGAGGTCGGCGAGTCGGGGGACCGCCTCTACATCGCGATGGAGCTCGTCGTCGGGAGGAGCGTCGGCGCGCTGCTGAAGGAGCGTGAGCAGCTCCCGATCTTCCAGGCGCTTCGCATCGCGCGCGAGGTGGTGCGAGGGCTCGTGAAGGCGCACGAGGCGGGCATCGTCCACCGCGATCTCAAGCCCGAGAACGTGATGTACGGCGAGGACCAGGTCGTCAAAATCCTCGATTTCGGGGTCGCCAAGCGGGCCGATGACGCCAGCGCCAACGTCACCGCGCACGAGACCAAGGCCGGGAGTCTCATCGGGACGCCGGCGTACATGTCGCCCGAGCAGGCCGCCGGACGCGCCGTCGACGCCCGGTCCGACATCTTCAGCGTTGGCGTGATGCTCTACGAAATGCTGGTCGGCACCCGCCCGTTCGAGGGCGAGACCTGGCAGGAGGTGATCATCTCCGTCGCGCGCGACCCGCTGGTCCCGGCATCGACGCGACGCCCGGATTTCCCGCCATCGATCGACGCGCTGCTGGCGCGCTGCCTCGAGAAGAAAGCCGACGTTCGCATTCAAAGCGCGCGCGCGTTGCTCGACGAGCTCGAGGCGCTCCTGCTCGAGGCAGCCTCACACCACCCGACCTCCGAGGTTGCCGACCTGATCACCCTGGTGACGAGCGGCACGCGGAGCCTCGATGACGTGAGCCGCTCGCACGCGACGTCGAGCGCCGGCATCGTCCGCGACGGGCTCGCATCGCAGCACGGCACGACGAGTGGGAAGCGACGACCGCCGTGGCTCGTTCCCATCATCAGCCTCGCGACCGCCGGGCTGGTCGTGGGCATCGCGCTTCTCGTCGTGCCGAGCCTCAAGAACGAGACCGAGGGAGTGGCCCCGACCGCGAGCCCTGCGACGACGACGACGCTCCCGACCGGGACGAGCGTGACGGCGAGCGCCACGGGCGCTCCCTCGAGTCCGTCGCCGACGCTCACCGCCGCCGAGCCGCTCGCCTCCGCTTCGGCGAGCACCCTCGCAGCATCGAACCCAACCCCACCGTCGGCCGTCGCGACGACGGCACGACCACTACCCGCAGCCCCCCCACCGCCCCCATCTCCGGCGCCTCCACCGCCGACCGCGAAGCCCACGAAACAGAACCCGGTGCTCGGATTTTGATCATGAATTTTCCTCGCCAACGCCTGCACCTGCTCGCGCTCCTCGCGGCGCTCGGCGCACCTCGGGCCGCGTACGCCGCCGAGTCGCCGAACGAGATCATCACGGACGCGGCGCGCTACAAGGCGGAGCGCGGGCTGGAGCTGTTCCAGGCCAAGCAATGGAAGGAGGCCTACGAAGCCTTCCGCATCGCCGAGGAGCTGTTCCACGCACCGTCGCTCGTGATGCGCATGGCCTACTGTCAGGCCGAGCTGGGGCACCTGCTCGAGGCGCGCGCGCTCTACCGAAAGGTCGCTGACGAGAAGCTCGCGAAGGATGCCCCCGAGGCCTTTCGAAACGCCCAGGCCGAAGCCAAACAGGAGCTCGGGAAGCTCGCGAAGCGCATCGCGAAGGTGCGCGTCGCGGTCGATGGCGTCGAATCCGTCCGAGCCAACGTGAAGCTCGACGGGGTTCACATTCCCCTCGAGCCGGAGTCGGTCGAGGTCGATCCCGGAGCGCATCGCATCGAGGCGAAAGCCCCCGGCGCCGAAGCGGTCGAGCGACGCCTCACGGTCGCGGAAGGCGCCGATCAGCGTGTCGAGCTTCGGCTGGTTCCGCTGCGCGAGAAGGTCGTCGTCGTGACGAAGTCGTCGCTCGGGCTCGCACCGGGGCTCCTCGCGCTCGGCGTCGGCGTCGCGGGCATCGCGACGGGCGCGGTGACGGGCATCCTCGTGATGCGGAAGGTCGATGATTTCGAGGCTCGCTGCGGCGGTCTCGTCTGTCCGACCTCACTCGAGAGCGAGCGTGACCAAGCCAACCTGATGGCGAACGTCTCGACGGCGTCGTTCGTCGTCGGCGGCGTCGGGCTCGCGGCGAGCGCGCTCCTCTTGCCCCTGCACTTCGCAAAGCCCTCCGAGGAGGTGCGCGGCGACACCGCGAAGGTCAGCCTCGGGCTCTCACCGTTCGGTGGCAAGGCGGTGGTGCGATGGTGAGCGTGCGCGGAACGCGGCTCGTGGTCCTCGGCGGCAGCCTCGTGCTCGCGGCGGGCGCGTGCTCGAACCTCTCGAAGCTCGACGACTTCACCTTCGCGGACGTCTGCGTCCCCGAGTCGCTCGACGCGACCTGCAAGGGCGTGGAGTGCGGACCCCGCACGAACAACTGCGGCGAGCCCGTCGCGTGCCCGGACACCTGCGTCACGCAAGGAGACCGGCGCGAGATTTGCGGCGACAACCCCGAGCAAGACCCGAACCGCTGCGGCTGCGTCGACGATCCGAAAAACCCCGTCAAATGCTGCATTCCGGACGCGTTCGAGAAGGTCTGCCTCGGCATCCAGTGCGGCCCTCGCCAAGACAACTGCGGCCAGACGGTGACGTGCCCCGACAGCTGTCAGGCGCCCTACACCTGCGGTGACAACGCGACGAAGGATCCGAACCAGTGCGGCTGCACCTCGCCGCCCGAGGCGATGACCTGCGTGACCGTGGAGTGCGGCAGCGTGAAGGATCGATGCGGCGCAAAGGTCGAGTGCCCGTCGACCTGCCAGCCGCTTCAGGTCTGCGCGCTCGGCGGCGCTCCCGCGAACACCTGCGGCTGCACCGGTGCGCCGATGGCGATCCCCGAGGCGCCGCTCGGCTGCGAGAAGGTGCTCGGTACGGCGGAGGCGGGCAACCTCGGGCGCGCGTACTACCTGTGCGGGGCCGACTCCTACGACGCCGCGCGCGCGTTCTGCCAGAGCTTCGGCACCGACGTGGCGCGGCCGAAGAGCCTCGCGAGCCTCGACTTCTTGACCGACGCCATCGACCAGAGCCTCGTCGCCGACACGTGGCTCGAGTTTGGCTCCTACTGGATCGGCCTCGAGGATCCCGCGTGCAAGGCCGGCGCCTGCAACTACGCCTGGATCGACGGCTCGGCGCTCACGGCGACGTTCTACAACTTCGGTGAGCCCAACAACACCGGCGGCGGCGAGCACTGCATCGAGGCGCAGACCTACGCAGGGTGGAACGACATCCCTTGCTCGAACAGCCGCGGCATCGTCTGCGAGACCACCTGCGACTGAGCGACGTGCGGAACGCAACGCCCCGGGGAGTCGCCCGACGAGCGGGCACGGGGCGCGCGGTCACTCGACGAGGTCGATGCGCACCCCCATCGAGGTCTCGATGCGGTGCACGCCGGCGTTCATGAGCGACACCGGCGAGCGTGCGACGGCGTTCGGTAGCGCGCCGAGAATCACCGGCCGATCGGGGTCACCACCGACGAAGCCCACCGCAACCTCCGTGCCGGGCTTCAGCGGAAAGTGCGTGCCGTAGCCCGTGCCGGCGTGGTTCTGCATCATGCGGATGGGCAGCGAAGCGGGTCGATCGCCTGGGTGCTGAACGTCGAAATGGAGGCGGACCTGGTAGCGCCCCTCGGTGTCGAGGACGGCGTAAGGGCCAATCGGAACGCCATGACCCGCGTCGACGAGCCCGGTGACGACCCCGTGGATGCGCGGCTTCGGCGTCGTGCGCTTCGGGCGGAACGTGCGGTCCGCCGGGATCGCCCTGAAGGTGTTCTCGTAGTGGAGGCGCGCGTCGTCGTCCGCGTTGACCGGCTGAGTCGCGACGAAGTCGAGCTCGATCACGTTGAGATGGAGCTTCTCGTGCGAGGGCATCCCCTCGACCTCGACCCGCAAGCCGGCGCCGAGGGCGGGCGCTTGGCTCCGTCCTTCGTAGACGCTCCCGCGGCAGTGGAACTCCTCCGCGCGCACCTGGACGAGCCACGCGCCCTCGGCCTGCGACTTGTGGTTCGTCCCGTATTCGATCACGCCACCGGCGAAGCCGTCGGGCATCTCCTGGCCGGCGGCGAGGTCGACGAGCGGGTTACGCTCGTCGTGGTCGTGGACCGAGTAGGGCTTACCGGTCAGCCGCTCGACCACCGACAAGCCGAGGAGGGTGCTCTCCGCATCGTCGAGGCGTGAGCGGAGCCGCAGCGGCGGACCTTGCACGTGGCCGAAGCCGGACACGTCGTCGCAAAACACCACCCGCGCGACGCGCTCCTCGTGCTCGAAGAAATAGCTGATGCCCTCGTGCTCGCAGAGCCTCGAGAGGAAGGCGAGGTCGCTCTCGGCGTACTGAACCACGAACTCGCGCTTGGGGTGCTCGCCGTGCAGGCGAAGCGCCATCGACCCCTCGTCGAAGCCGATGGGCTCGAGCTTCTGGTGGATGAGGTCGGGGACGCTGCGGTCAACGAAGGTCTCGGACTGCTCGACGGCGAGGAGCCCAGCCAGGCGGCACGTCAGGATGAGTCGGAACGCTCGGCGACCTCGGTACCCTTCGAGGTTCTCCGTGACCTCCCCCACGTGGAGGTGCAGCCGCCGCGTCTGGCCGGCGGGGCCGAGCGCGTCGAACACGAGCGTCACCGGCAGCGCGAGGAGGTCGCGGGCGCATCGGCCACGACGTCGACGACGTAGCGGGGCAGCGCGGAGATCGCCTCGTGCCCCTCGACCCGTCGGACCCAGATGGACGCATCCGAGAGAACCTTGGCGTTGAACTCGAGGCGAATGGCGAACGTGGAGAGGCTCTCGGTAGTGAAGACCTACCACCCTCCCGTCGTCGTTGCGAGGGCCGCAAGCGACGGGTAACGTTACGGGCTTCCGAAACACCGGCGCGGAGCACCGATGCCCGTAGCCAGGAAGCTTGAACCGATTGCGGTGACGGGTGAGCTCGGTCGCGCGGCGCTCGGCCCCGCGACGGTGGTGTCGGTCGACGGGCCGCGCGTCGAGGTCGAGCTCGAGTCGGGAGCGCGCGCGCCCGTCACGATGGCGCTCACCCTGCCCTACCGCCCGGTCATCGGCGACACGCTGCTCGTCATCGGTGATGAGCGCCGCTACGCGATCGGCGTCATCGAAGGCCGCGGACGCACCGAGCTCTTGACCGAGGGCGACCTGCACATCCATGCGAACGGCGGGGCGCTGACGCTCGGAGCCGACCGCGGGGTGCGTGTCCAAGGTCCGGGCTTGGAGGTCATCGTCGAGCGCTTTGCGGTGACGGCATCGAACGCGGTGCAGAAGGTCGGGACGCTCTTCCAGCGCGTGCGCGAGATGATGCACGTCCAAGCCGGCGAGTCCCATGTTGTCGTCGCGGGCACGTCGCTGCAGCGCGCGAAGAAGGTCGCCGTCGTCGCGGAAGAGACCGCGAGCGTCAACGGCAAGCAAATTCACTTGGGCTGAGGAAGCGCGACGCTTCGCGAGGGAGCCACGATGAGCCAAGACGCCGTACCGGATTTCACGACCGAGGCCGACCCGAAGGACGCCACCTCGGGGAAGTACTTCCAAATCCGGGTTCCGAACTTCACCAAAGAGGCGAGTACGAGCGCGACGAAGCGCGACGGGTACCTGCGCATCGGCAGCATGGCGAAGTTCGCCGACACCGACCGCGGCTCCTTCCTCTGGGAGCAGTTCACGGGATTCGCGGCGGACAACGGCATCGACGAACACACGCGCGACAACAAGGGTGAACCCGTCGATCGCCAGGTCCGCTACGACACGCAGGGGCGCCTCAATGACGTCGCATCGCGGTCGATAGACGACCAGCGCACGGTGCGCAAAGAGGTCTTGCTCGCCGAAGCGGCCTGGCGCGATCACTGCGACGGCAACCGCATCACGACGACCTCGGGCGACAAGGTCGAGATCGTCGGCGGCAACTACCAGCTCGTCGTGCTCGGTCGCGCGCCGGACGCCAGCGGGAGCTCGCGTGACGAGCATTCGGGCGGCAACCACATCGACGGCACGGTCTCGCCACCGCAGACCGTGACGAAGATCTCGTACACGCCCAAGTACACGGGCGGCTCGTGGTCGATGGTGTAGGAGAGCCGCAAGGCGAGCGTTCACGAGATCTTTACTGGCCAGTTCCGCGAGGATTTTCGCGGGCCCATGCGCCTCTCGGTGACGGGCAACGTGCCACCAGAACTGCTGCCCGTGCTGAAGGGTCTTGGGGAAGACCCCATCGGTGACACCGAGGAGGACTTAGGTGAAGAAGGGGTCCCGCTCCCCTCTCCATCCGACGTCAATCCCGACATCACGGAGATGACGTTCGCGAAGACGATCACGGAGTACACGGGCTCGTCGACGTCGCCCGTGACGACGATTTCCTCCAAGACCCACGCACTCGCGGTCAATGAGAACCTGACCGTCACGGCCGCTCTCACCGAAACGGTTACCGCCGGCTCGATCACCGAGTACGGCAACGCCGGCTCGATCACGGAGACGCTGACGAGCTCCACCGCGTACCAAACCGAGAAGATCGGCGCACGCTTCGACAGGGCGTACATCGGGTCGCACATGACGCTCGAGACGATTGGCGACGACCTGACGGTGAAGACCATCGGCTACGACTCGACGGTACAGGTCGGCAAGCACTCCGAGGTCTTCGTGCCGTTGCACACCGAGGTGACGATCGGTCGCCGGGCGGAAATCGTCATTGGCAATGAAGTGGAATACAACTTCGGCGACCAGACGCAGGTGACCACGACCCGAACAAGCGTCGGCGGGACCGTAACGACCGTGCAAGCGCCGGCTAAGCATGTCTCCGGCGTCACCGACAACCCCGCGTTCGTCATCTTCTTGGGTTGAGCAAGAGCGCCGTGCGCACGAAGAACCTCACTCCGTTCCCGTTCGGCGCGCGGGTCACGTCGACGAGGCCGCCCGAGCCCGAGATGGTGCTCATCGTGCGTGGTCGCTTCCGGCTCGTGCCGGACGGCGTCGCGACCCCGGTCGAGAAGACCCTGCCGCTTGCCGCGAGCGACCTCGCTGGGATACAGGGAAGCCTCGACGTGCTCGCGCAAGGGCCGCTGCGCGCCGAGGCTTTCGACGACGACCCGAAGCGCGGAGGAACACCGACTTACCCAGGTGACTTCGCTGACGCGAAGCTGCAGGGAGAGGCGCTGCTCGTCGGCACCGCGTATGCACCGGAGGGAAAGCCCGTCGAGCGCTGCGACGTCGCGATGCGCATCGGCGACTGGGAGAAGCGACTCGCGGTGTTTGGCGCCCGCGGCTGGGAAGAAGCGCTCATCGGCCAGAAGGCAACGCCCCCCGTATCCTTCGTGCAGCTGAAGCTCGGCTACGAGCGTGCCTTCGGCGGCGAGGGGTCGCCCCACAATCCGACCGGCGTCGGGCTCGACGGGCACCTGCTCCCGTTCGTCGAATACCCGGGTGACCTCGTCCGGTCGCCGAGCGATCGCCCGAATCCTGCCGGTTTCGGGCCGCTCTCGTCCGAGTGGCCCTTCCGCAAGCGCAAGCTCGGGACGAACTACGGCCCGGCTTACGCGGCGCGCTCGCCCTTCTACGCGGACGACTTCGACTGGCGGTTCTTCCAAGCGGCACCGCGCGACCAATGGATCGACGGCTACTTCCGTGGGGACGAAACGATCGTCCTCGAGAACCTGCATCGCAAGCACGCGCGGCTCGAGACACGCCTCCCAGGGTTGCGGATCCGCGCGTTCGTCAGCGACGTCGCGAAGGACTTCCGTGAGGTACCGATGGTCCTCGATACGGTGTTCCTGTCGCCGGACGACGACGAAGTCCTCCTCACGTGGCGCGGCCGAACCCCCGTTCTCGACCGTGAACTCGAGGACGTGACGACGGTGCTCATCGGCTCCGAGCCGCTCGACGCTCCAGCGCGCCCACTCGCAGCCTGGCATGAGGACTTCGCGCGCTTCGAGGCGGACCCACTCGGCATCGACGCGCTGCCCCCCGCGATCGTCCCCCATGCGCGCGCCGTGCTGTCGGGCAAGGCCCTCGAGCCGACCGAACTCCTGGATGCGTTGGTGCCGGGCGAACGCGAGCGGGCCAACGACGCGCTGCGTAAGTCGGGAGAAGAACGTACGCTCGAGGACTTCGCGGTCGCCGCGCTCGCGGATGCGGCAGAGCATCCGCCTGTCGTGGCGCGGCCCGGCTTCGTTCATGCGCACCTTGGGCTTGACGAGGAGCTCGCGCGGACCCGAGCGGGCCTCGAACAGGCTTCACCCGAGGTCCTCGCCCACTTCGATGAGCGGCTCGACGCGAGCACTCTCCGAACGATCGATCCGACGTTCCGCTTGCCACATGAGCGCGCCTCGTCGACGGACGCCGTAGGACCAGGCGCGAACCTCGACGGGCGCGATCTTTCGGGTCTCGACCTGTCGGGCGTCAACCTCGAGGGAGCCTCGCTCCGAGGGGCTCAGCTGAAGGGAACCCGGCTCGTGGGAGCGCGGCTGCGCGGCGCCGATTTCACCGAGGCACTGCTCTTCAAGTCGGACCTGACGAGGGCCGACCTGCGTGATGCCACACTCGTGCGCGTGAACGCCTCGAAGGCAATCCTCACCGAGGCGAACCTCACGGGCGCACGATTGGAGGCCGCGTTCTTCGAGGACGGGCTGTTCGCGAATGCGCGCTTCGACGAGTGTTCCGCCTATGAGACGTCGCTCGCGCGGGCCGACCTCACGGGAGCTTCGTTTCGTCGGGCTCGTTTGAGGCGGGCCGAGTTCGGTGGGGCACGTCTCGAGCGAACTGCGTTTTGCGGTGCAACGGTCGAGCGCACGCTCTTCTACGAAGCTCAGCTGGTTGCCGTCGGCTTCGATGGCGCCATCCTCGACGGCTCGAGCTTCGATCGGAGCACGCTCCTCGACTGCAGCTTCCTTGGAGCAGAGGGCCGAAACGTGAACTTTGCAGAGGCCACCGTGACCGACGGGGAGTTCCGCTACGCCCGCCTTCCAGGGGCACAATTCACGAAGAGCCGCGTGGAGCGAGCCTCGTTCGATGGTGCGACGCTCGTTGGCGCGCGATTCTTCAAGGCGCAACTCACCGCGACATCGTTCAAGAGCGCAAACCTCTCGCACGCCGACCTCTGTCGCGCGCGGCTCGCGGACGTGCCGTTCGACGGAGCGCTGCTCTATGACGCAAAGTTCCTCGACACGAAGGGTACAGGTACCTCCTTCGAAGCGACGCTCTCGCGCGGAACGGTGAGGCATTCGTGACCATGAAGCGGGAAGAGTTCGAGGCGTTGGTGGCCTCGGGTCACGACTTTCGGGGCGCGGAGCTCTCCGGCCTCGACTTGCGAGGAGCCCGAGTCCCTGGGGCACGGCTCGCCGAAGCACGCCTCTTGCACGTGAAGCTCGATGACGCCGACCTGTCGGGCGCGTCGTTCGAAGGGGCGGTCCTTCATGGCGTGAGCCTGCGAGGTGCAACGCTTGCGGGCGCGTGCCTCGACCGCGCGGTGATGCCCAACGCTTCGCTTGAAGGCGCCAGCCTCACGGGCGCTCGACTCACGGAGACGGTCCTCACAGGCGCGAAGCTCATGTCGGCGAACTGCGATGGCGCAACGTTCGAGCGCACCGTGCTTCGCGAGGTCGATGCGTCGGGCGCCACCTTCGGGACGGCAACGATTCGCCAATGCGCGCTGCAAGGGGTGCGGCTCACCCACGCGGACCTCGCGCAAGCCACGCTCGAAGAGCTCGTGCTCGAGCGAGTCGACCTCCACGGCGCGCGCCTTCCGCAGCGCTTCGACCGCGTCGTGTTCGCTCTAGGCGCGGGACCGAAACGGGTGATTGCCGAAGGGACTGCGGCACCTCTCGTCTTCGACGGTTCCGATCTCGAAGGGGCGGATTTGCGAGGCCTCGACCTCTCGGGGCGGAGCTTCGCAGGATGCATTCTCGACCGAGTCGACCTCGGGCACGCGAGCCTCAATGGTGCGGACCTACGGGGAGCCACCCTGCTCGATGCGAACCTCGAAGGAGCCGATCTCCGCGGCGCAACCTTCGCTCGCACGGTGCTGAAAAATGCGCGACTTCCGCAGGCCGACCTGTCCGGTCGTGACCTCACGCTGACGATG
>Ga0194129_10008453_pt1 | contig 11898 bp, 9 predicted proteins | sample TA2KigCa35mmetaG_FD_150862 | JGI IMG/M metagenome (GOLD analysis project Ga0194129, IMG submission 150862) | Freshwater microbial communities from Lake Tanganyika, Tanzania - TA2015038 Kigoma Deep Cast 35m | ecosystem: Environmental > Aquatic > Freshwater > Lake | place: Tanzania: Lake... | reverse complement strand
CCGAACCTCCCGCGGTGTCGCTGGACCCCGCCGACCCGGCTTCCCTGGTGAAGGCTCTCGCGAACGACAATTTCTTCTGGCGCCGTCATGCCCAGAGGCTGATCGTGGAGCGCGGCAAGGCCGATGTGTTGCCCGCCCTGTTGGACATTCTCAAGAACGCCAAGACCGATTCGATCGGCCTGGCTCCCGCGGCGATGCACGCCTTGTGGACCCTCAATGGCCTGGGTTCCACAAGTGCCGATGCCCGCGCGACCGACGCCGCCATTGCCGCGCTGGCGCACGCGAGCGCGGGGGTGCGCCGCGCCGCCCTTTCCACCTTGCCCCGCGATGCCAAGGGTCGCGACGCCCTGGTGAAGTCGGGCGCCATGACCGATTCCGATGCCCAAGTCCGCCTGGAGGCGGTGCTGGCCATGGCTGAAATGCCCGCCGGTGGCGGTGCCGGCACCGCCGTCATCCGGGCCCTGGATCATGAGCCCAACCATACGGACAGGTGGATTTCCGACGCGCTCGCCTGCGCGTTGGCCCGCCATGAAGCCGAAGCGTTTCCCGCGCTCTTGTCATCCGGAAAGCATGCGCCGGCGGTGCTCCGGATCGTCGGCGTCGTCGCCGAGCACCAGGCCCGTTCGGATGGCAGGGAAGCTGTTCAGAACCTTGTTTCAGGCTTGTCCAAGGCCGATGAAAACCTCGCGTCGACCGTGGTGGCCGGATGGGACAAGGGCTGGCCTCGTTCGGCAACGATGTCCCTTGGAACCGAAGCCGACAAGGCCCTTGTGGCCCTGTTCGACAGGCTTGATTCGGGCGGGCAGGCCGGGTTGATGCGACTGGCCTCCCGGTGGGGATCCGGCAGCCTGGCCGGAAAACTCGGCGCCCTGGCCGGGAGCCTCATGAAAACGATTTCAAGCGACAAGGCCTCCGATGCCGACAGGGTGTCGGCGGCGGGACAGATCGGCGCCCTCGTGCTGGATGATCCCAAGCGCCGCGTGGAACTGCTCGACCTCATCACCCTGCGCACGCCTCCCGCCGTGTCCGTCGCGATCGTGGATGCCGTCGCCTCCGGGTCGGCGAAGTCCACGGCCGAGATGTTCCTCCCCAAGCTAAGTTCCTGGTCCCCCGGCCTGCGGTCCGCGGCGCTGAAGGCCCTGGTATCGCGTCCGGAATCGGCGCTCGCCCTCCTTCAGGCGATCGAGGCCGGCAAGGCATCGTGGAGCGACCTGGCCCTCGATCAGAAGCAGGCCCTCGCCGGGCATCCCAACCGCCCGATCGCCCGCCTGGCCCAAACGCTCCTCGCGCGAGGCGGCGGGCTGCCGAGTCCCGATCGCGTCAAGGTGGTCGAACAGTATGGAAAGCTGGCCCGGGAGACGGGTGACTCAACCGCCGGGCAGGCCATCTACAAGAAGCATTGCTCCGTTTGCCACCGCCACGGTGGCGAAGGGGGACTTGTCGGCCCCGACCTGACCGGCATGGCCGCGCATCCCAAGGAAGAACTCCTGATTCACATCCTCGACCCCAATCGCAGCGTGGAAGGCAACTTCAGGCTGCACACCGTCACCACCGCCGACGGCAAGGTGCTCGCCGGATTGCTCGCTTCCGAGACACGGACATCCATTGAGCTCGTCGACAGCCAGGGCAAGCGCTACCTGCTGCCCCGTGAGGACATCGAGGAACTTCAGGTTTCCGCCAAGTCCGTGATGCCCGAGGGGTTTGAGAAGCAGATGTCCGAGAAGGATATGGGCGACCTCCTTGAGTTCCTCACCAAGCGCGGCAGGTTCGTGCCCCTGCCCATCGACAAGGCCGCCACCATCGCCAGCGACCGCGGCATGTTCTTCGGCGACGAAGGCGATGTCGAGCGCCTCATTTTCCCCGACTGGTTGCCCAAGTCGTTCAAGGGGGTGCCGTTCCAGTTGATCGATCCCAGGGGAGGAAAGGTTCCCAACGCCGTGATGCTCCACGGGCCCAGCGGAACCAAGGCCCCGAAAATGCCCAGGCAAGTGCTGGTTCCCTGCAACATGCCAGTGCGGGCCCTGCACCTGTTATCAGGCGTCGGCGGTTGGAGCTATCCGGCGACCCCCAAGGGGACGGTTTCCATGATCGTGCGCCTCAAGTACGAGGATGGATCATCCGAGGACATCGAACTGAAGAACGGGGAACATTTCGCCGACTACATCCGTCGCGTCGAGGTTCCCAAGAGCGAGTTCGCCTTCGCGTTGCGAGGCCAGCAGATCCGCTACCTGTCCGTGGTGCCTTCCAAGGCTGAAAAGGTGGTGGGAATCACCTTGGTGAAAGGTCCCGATGGTTCCGCGCCCGTGGTGATGGCGATCACGGCCGAGTCGAGGTAACGGCGCGGGTTTTTTGATGGTTTATGCAAAGAAGAAGGCCCGGAGCGCTCCGGGCCTTCTTCTTTGGAAGTTCTGTCGCGGAAAATCGGTTGCTTAGGCAAGGACTCTTTTCATCTTCTTGGGGTCGATGCCCAAGGTGATCTTGTTGCCGGCCTTGCGCTTGGCCTTCTTGGCCATGCGGTCTTTCAGTTGCTGCTTGTTGAGAGGACGCTTGCGGGGCATGATAACGACTCCTGATGGTCAAATCAGATAAATAAGCGTACCTGACCGGCCCTGATCCGCCCAGCCCAAGTTGCCCAGTGGAGGCTTGCCATGCTTTTTTTCGATGCCCACCTGGATCTCGCTTGGAACGGCGTGGACTGGAACCGTGACTTGAAACTCGAGGTTGCCGACATCCGTGAGCGGGAGAAGGCGCTCAACCTGAAGGGCAAGGCCAGGGGCGCCAACACGGTTTCCTATCCGGCCCTCAGGAGAGGTGGTGTCGGGTTGGGCATCGCCACCCTGCTGGCGAGATTGCACCGTTCCGATCAGGCTCCCGGATTTCAGGTGCAGGGCTTCAACAGGTATGAGGACATGGCCGGGGCCTTCGGGTCCGCCCGTGGCCAGTTGGCTTACTACGAGGCCCTTCAGGAGGAAGGAGTGCTTCGCCTGATCTCCACCAAGGGCCAGTTGGCCGAGATGGCGCGGGCCTGGAATGGCGGGGTGGCGACGGCGGAAACGCCTTTGGGTTTCATCCTTTCCATGGAGGGCGCCGACCCGATCATTCATCCGCGCCAGGTGGAATCGTGGTGGAACGCCCGGCGGATTGATGCCCCTTGGCCCCGAACTGTTGAGCGAAATGCGCCGGGTGGGAATGGTGCTGGATGTGACGCACCTGGCCGACCAGGCATTCGATGAGGCGTTGGACAAGTACGACGGACCGGTGTTGGCCAGCCACCACAACTGCCGGGCCCTGGTTCCCGACCAGCGCCAGCTGACTGATGACCAGATTCGCCGGCTGATCCAGCGTGGCGCCGTGATCGGCGCTGCCTTCGATGCCTGGATGCTGGTTCCCCGATGGGTGCGCGGAAAAACCACCGTGGAGGAGACCGGCGTCGCGTTGCGCCATGTCGCCGACCATATCGACCATGTCTGCCAGGTCGCCGGCAACTGTCGCCATGCGGCGCTTGGCACCGACCTCGATGGCGGCTTCGGAGCCGAGCAAAGCCCCGGCGATATCGAGACGATCGCGGATCTGCCGAAACTTGTCGTCATTCTCAAGTCGCGGGGTTATTCCGTCGCTGACATCGAGCAAATCGCCCATGGCAACTGGATCAGGTTCTTTGGAGAGCATCTGCCTGATTGATGAAAACCGGGCGCCTTGTCCAAATGGTATTTTGGGAGTCACTTGAGCCGTCGAAACATGAGAATCTGCCAATATCTTCAACCCATATTGACAAGTTTGGCTGTTCAGAGTTAGGTTCGATTTACCTCTTACCCTGCAATCTTCTTCGCAGTAAGGGCGCTACTCCAATGACATTGGTATTCTCAGCGCGGCGTGGCTTCACGCTTATTGAACTCCTTGTCGTCATCGCGATCATCGCGGTGCTGATCGGCCTGCTGGTTCCCGCCGTTCAGAAGGTGCGCGAGGCGGCCAACCGCATGAGTTGCACCAACAATCTCAAGCAGTTGGCCTTGGCCTGCCACAGCTACGAAAGCTCCTACGGCAGGCTTCCTCCTGCGGGAAAAGGGTATGGCTGGTGCGCCAGCACGGCCGGCGGCACGGGTGACACCAGCATCCTGAACATGAGTGGCTGGGTTCTCGTGCTTTCGCACCTGGAGCAAAGCGCCTTGGACTCGCAGTTGAACAAGGCCGCCTGTTTCAGCAACCTCAACACGGCATGGTGCTGCGGATTCACGGGCAACGCCAACGGCACGGTTGCCGGTTCCGTCACGGTCAACGGGGCACTTTCGGCGACTGTGATCAAGACCTTCGTGTGTCCGAGCGACCCTGGCCTCGCAACCGTCGAGTACAACTCCGGTGGAGGGCAGGGCGCGGCGATCAACTATGACTTCATCGCGTCCAGGAGCGACAGCGGACTGGGAACAAACACCAACGGTTGCAACTACTGGAACAGGGCGGGCGCCTCCCGCTATATGTTCGGCGAAAACAGCGCGACGCGCCTCTCCGATGTCCTCGATGGAACCAGCAATACTTTCATGATCGGCGAGACATGCAAGAATGTGTGGAACGGTTCCAACTTGAGCTGGGCGTATCGGTCGTGGGTCATGACCGGAGTCGACCCCAACGGCGGACTCAACATCTGGTACACCCCCACGGGAGGCGCCACCCAATACGGCAACCTGAGCAGTTGGGGACAGGCCGGAAGCATCCATACGGCGGGAGCCAACTTCGCCATGGGCGACGCTTCGGTGCGCTTCGTGCGAGATTCCAATAGCAGCACCATCCTGAGCCGCGCGGCCATGATGTCCGACGGAACCGTCAACAATGTTGAATGACCGCGGGGTGGACACCATGCGAACAGTTTTTTTCCTTTTCCTCGCGCTGGGATTCTCCGCGGGTTGCGGTTCTTCGGGGCCCGGACTTCCGCTGACGCCTGTCACCGGCACCGTCATGCTCGATGGCGTGCCGGTCGCCGAGGCCAAGGTGACTTTCTTTCCCCAGCTTGAAACCAAGGGAAATGGTGGTTGGGGGATCACCGATGCCTCGGGGAAATATGCGCTCAAGACTCCCCAGGGTGGCACGGGCGTTCCAGACGGCGCCTACAAGGTCACGGTTAGCCTGAGGCGCAATCCCGATGGCAGTTTGCCCAAGCCGGATGAGCCACCGATCGAATCCAAGGCGAAGGAAACCCTTCCGGCCATTTACAGCAACGAGTCCAAGACAACCCTGAAGGCCGATGTTTCCTCGTCCGCCAAGCAGTTCGATTGGTCGCTCAAGGCGAAAGGCAAGTGAGTTCCAATCGGTCGCTGAAAGCGTGACAACCAAGCCCCCAACGGATTCTCTGGTCTCACGACTGGCCGGTCGTTGAAACTTTTAGCGGACATGGTGTTCGCTTGTGAGCGATGTTGGACATCTTTCTTTTTTTGATAATGAAGGGTCCAATTAACCCAATCACCAAGCCTGGGCGATATTGACGACTCGGTTCTTCCTTGGTTAATTATCTTCATCTCTCCCAATCTCCTGATTGCCACATCGGAGAGGATTCACGCTGCTTGTTCCGCGAAAATCCGGCTTCACCCTTATCGAACTTCTTGTTGTCATCGCGATCATCGCGGTGCTGATCGGCCTGCTGGTTCCTGCCGTGCAGAAGGTGCGCGAGGCGGCCAACCGAATGAGTTGCTCCAGCAAGATGAAGCAACTGGCGCTTGCCGCCCATAACTATGAGGGAGCCAACGGAAGGTTTCCACCCGCCGGTTCCGGGTATCAGTTGTGCCAAAGCAACCAGACGGCTGACACTTCCGGTTACAACAGCAACGGATTGGTGCTGCTGCTTCCCTATTTGGAGCAGGAACCGCTATTCAAGCGCTTCAAACTGGGGGAAGCCAGCGCGGTGATGACCTCTGGAATGAATTCCACCACGGTGGTGGTTGGCAATCCCGTGACCAATGGCAACGCCGCCCTGGCCTCGACGGAACTTCCCATCCTTTCCTGCCCATCCGACAACAACCCGGTCACAGGCAGGCTTTCCGGTTCGTACTACGGCCCGGGCGGGTCGTTCCAGGGGGCCGCCACCAGCTATGACTTCATCTCCCATGATGCCGACTACGGAACCTGCAACAACTGGCGCACCACCACGGCCAAGCGGATGTTCGGCGAAAACAGCACAACCACTCCAGCCAGCGTTATTGATGGCCTTTCAAATACGCTCATGTTCGGTGAAACCACCCGCTACCATGTGAATGGTGCCGCGTTCGCCTGGGCTTATCGCACACATGTCATGACAGGTGTCGATCCCGGGACATCCAACCCGGGCATCAACCTGTGGCACCTGCCTGCGGTTCATCCCTTATGGCAGAATCCGCCCTACACGCCGGTCACAGGTCGAATACGCACTTGGTGGGCGGCGGCGGGCAGCCTCCATTCCGGCGGATGCAACTTCGCCACGGGGGATGGATCCGTCCGGTTCTTCTCCGAATCGGCGCCAGCGACGCTTTGGGACCAAATGTGCACGATGGCGGGCGGCGAAGTCGTCAACATGCCATGATCCATCAGCAGTGCTTGGGCGACACCATGCTGAAGCTTGTCATTCCTGCCATGCTTGCCCTCCTCGCCGGTTGCGCGGCGAAGGGCCCGAAACTTGTGCCGGTTTCCGGCAAGTTGACTTTCGACGGCGCGCCCCTTGCCCACAAGACGATCCAGTTCATTCCGGAACCGGGAACGCCGGGAAGCGGCGCGGGGGCGACCTCCACCGCCACGGGAGATTATTCACTCATCGCCACCAAGGGTGGCTCGTTGGTTGATTGCATGGGAGCCTGTCCGGGCCGTTATAAGGTCGTGGTGGTCGAACCGATGTTCCCGGTGGATGCCGACCTCAAGGTTCCGGTGGAAGGGGAACAACCGGCCCCGGCGATCGGCCTGCCGGGAACTCCTTCCAGGAAACGCGAGAGGCAGTCCATTCCACCCGCTTACGGGAATGCCCTTTACACGCCACTGGTCGTGACTGTTCCCGAAACAGGAGGCGACATTTCTTTGGAACTCAAGGCCGGCCGGTGAGGCTGGCATTCGGCTACTGGCCGGCCGCGGGTTTCTTTTCCACCTCAACTTCAATTCCATCGCCCAGTTCATCGGTGTTGCCGATGATCACTTCCATCTCGCGCGAAGGTTCCATGGCCTGCTTGCCGACTTCGAGGGCAATCACCTCGGTCCAGTCGCCATCGGTGGCTCCCAGCCTCGCCTCGGCCTGGACGGCCTTTCCTTCCTTGTGGAGGAAAACGACGAAGGAGTCGCCGCGTTTGGCGATGGCCCTCGCCGGCACCGCCATCACGCCCTTCCGCCTGATGTCGACATACCCGTAGACATACATTCCGGGAAGAAACCTCGCACCCTCGTTGGGCAAGTCGATCTCGGCCCTGAGGGTGCGACTGCGGACATTGAGCGCCCAGGATGTCCGGGCCACCTTGGTATCCACCCGCAGGTTGGCCAGCGATTCGAAGCGCACCGCTCCCGGGGTGCCGACCGACACGAAGCGGGTGTCGGTCTCGGGGACATCGACGAACACCCTGACCTTGTCGAGCCTGTCGACAACATAAATGGGAGCGGACCGGGTGGAGGATTGGGCGGGTGAATTGGTGGGCGCGGACTGGTCGCCCGAGGAGGCGGAGACATAGTCTCCGGTGTTGGCGTTGCGGATGGTGATGATGCCGTCGAACGGCGCCGTCAGCTTGAGGTAGCCCACCAGCGCGGCGAGCCTTCTTTCCTCGGCTTTCGAGACGACAACCCGGGTTTCCGCCGCCTGGATGTCGACCTTGGCTTTGGCGAGGTCGGCGTCGCTGGCGAGACGCTGGGCCTCGGCGACGGCGACGGCCGAAACGGCGGCGTCACGCGCCGCCTCGTTCGACTTGAGTTGCCGCGTCGATTCCCCCAGCACCTGCTTGTCGACGACATTCTGCTGCACGAGGCCCGTCAGGCGCTTCACCTCCGACTGCCAGCGTTCCACCTCGGCGGTGAAGCGCCCGACATCCGCCTTGGCCTGGGCCACCTTGGCCACCGCCGCCTTCAGGGTGCCATCGGCGCTGTCGGCCACCTTTTTGGCCTGGTCGACGAGCACGGTGTCGAGTTCGACGCGCGCCTGCTTCACCCGGTGTTCCTCAACGAGTTCGGGAACGAAGATGGTGGCGAGCACCTGGTCCTTCCTCACGATGTCGCCGATGTCGACATTCCATTTCTCGATGTAGCCGCTCACCTTGGCATACAGGGCGGCGCGCTCGTAGGCTTCCACGAATCCCGGTTGGCCAACAACGCGGTTGATGTCGCGTTTTTCCGGAATCACCAGGGTCACGGCGGGTTTGCTAGGGGAGGGTGTCGCGGGCGCGGAGGGCGTCGAGCATCCGCAGGCGAGCGCCGATATCGCCACGATCGCCATGGCTCGGTTGGTCATGGGTGGGTCTCCGCGGTAGGGTGGGCCGATGCGTCGCCGTGGGCATGGTTGGCGTCGAACGCCGGGCTTTCCGGGTCGTCGGGGTCGATGGAAACGGTCGCCGGCCTGCCCGGTCCGATCAACAGCCGGAAGAGCGCCGGCAGCACGAGCAGGGTGCACAGGGTGGAACAGACCAGGCCGCCGATCACGGCGCGGCCGAGCGGCGCCTGCATCTGCGATCCCTCCTCCAGCGCCAGGGCCATGGGAAGCATGCCGGTGGTCATCGCGCAGGCGGTCATGATGATCGGCCGAAGCCTGCCCGCCGCGCCAACCACCGCCGCCTGGCTGGTAGGCATTCCCTCCCGCCAGCGGTCGTTCATGAAGGTGATCATCATGACCGAGTTGGAAACCGAAACGCCGATGCACATGATCGATCCCATGAACGACTCGATGTTGAGCGTGGTTTTGGTGAGGACGAGCGCCGCGGCCACGCCCGTCACCACGCCTGGCACCGCGCCGATGGAAACGAGGGCCAGCTTGGGTGACTGGAAGTAGGCCGTCAGCAAGACCAGGATCACCGCCACGGCGATCGCCAGGCCGATGCCCAGCGCCTGGAACATTTCGAGCATGGTTCCCGTTTGGCCCCGGCCGACGATGTTGACGCCCTTGGGAGGCTGGCCGGCCCGGGCGATGGCCTTGTCGACCAGCCTCGAGGCCGTCCCGAGGTCGGTCCCCTCGATGTTGGCGGTGACGCTGATGAACCTCTGGGAGGAGAACCGGTCGATCTGGCCGGGGGTGACGCCACCCCGCACATCGGCAACATCCCGCAGCATCAGGTTGGTGAAGTTGTTCACCTGCGTCAGGGGAATGGTCTCGACCTCGCGCGCGGATGTCATCCGCTGGGTTGGAACGAGCACCTCCACCTGATAATCGAAACCCGTCGAGGTGTCCTGCCAGAAGTTGAGGGCCACATAGCGGCTCGAGTTGGTCGCCACCAGCACCGAGTCGCTGATGTCCTGGGCGCTCATCCCGCTGAGGCCCGCTTTTTCCCTGTCGATGTCGACATCCACGGTCGGGTAGTCAAGCGACTGCCGGAACTGGACATCCCGCAGGCAATCGATGCCGGCCATCTCCCTCTGGATTTTTTCGGCGTGCGCCCGCACATCGGGAAGCCGCGGCCCGTAAACGACGATTTCCAGCGGCGTCGGGGAACCGAAGCTCATGACATTCGAGACCATGTCGCCGGGCTCGAAACCGAAGGAGATGTTCCTCGCCCGCGCCTCGGCCGTGGGCCGGTCGACGCCAAGGCGGGCGAACTCGCCGGCCAGCCAGGGGGCTATCTCCTCGGGGAGGACCTTCCTGAGCCTCTCGCGCAGCGAATCGAGGGCCACGCCGGATCCCTCGCGGAGCGCCACGCGGAGCATTCCGTCGTCGGGCCCGCGCATGAGGAGGATGATGTTGTTGAGCCCGAAGTTCGGGGCGATCTGGCCGGCGAAGCCGATGCTGATGTCGATGGCGTCCTTGCCGCACTCCCTCTCGATGATGCCGAGCACCCGCTGGCCCATCATTCGGGTGATTTCAAAATTGGTGCCCGGGGGCGGCCTGAACCGCAGCACGAACTGGCCCGAGTCGATGCGCGGGAACAGTTCGGTTCCCAGGCGGCTTCCGAGCCAGGCCAGTGCCAGCGCCACGCCCGCGAGGTAGGCGGGCACCACGATCCACCTCAGCGCCACGATCCAGCCGGCGAACCTCTCGTAGGCCGCCACCACCACGCGCTCGAAGAACGGCTCGCGAGCCGGGGCGTGCCCGGCATGGTGGGGCTTGAGAAGCCACACGGCCATCACCGGGACGAATGTGCTCGAAAGCAGGTAGGAGGAGATCATCGCGAAGCCGACTCCCAGGGCCAGCGGCATGAACAGCGATCGCAGGGGGTCGTCCATGATGAACGCCGGAATGAACACCGACAGGATGCAGGCGAGCGCCAGCAGGCGGGCCACCGCCGTGATCTCGTTGCCGTGGCGGACCGCCCGGGGAAGGCTCATCGTTCCCTTGGACAGTTGGGCGTGGATGTTCTCCACCTCCACGGTCGCCTCGTCAACGAGGATGCCGATGGCCAGCGCCAGGCCGCCCAGCGACATGATGTTGATGCTGTTGCCCGTGGCGTAAAGCCCGAAGAGCGAACCCATGAGCGCCAGCGGGATGTTGCAAACCACCACCACGACGCTGCGCCAGTCGCCCAGGAACAGCATGATCATCAGGCCCGTGAGTCCGGCGCCGATGAGGCCCTCGGTGCCCACGCTCTTGATCGCCATCACCACCGTGGGCGACTCGTCGAACTCGAAGTCGATCTCGACATCCTCGGGTAGCACGGAGCGGAACGCCGGCATGGAGGCGTGGATTTCCGCGACCACGGTCAAAGTCGAGGCCGTGTCCTTCTTGATCACGGGCAGGAAGACCGACTTCTTGCCGTTCACCAGCGCGTGGCCGTAGTTGACATCGGTGCTGTCGGCGATGGTCGCGACATCGCGAACATACACATTCTCGCCGAGCCTCAGCGGTATGGAGCCGATCTCGGCGATCTTGCCGACCATGGCGTTGGTCGGCACCAGCGGCATGCGTTCCTGCAGATAGATATTGCCCGCGGGAATCACCACATTTCCCTTCTGGATCGCCTTGACGACATCCTGCGGGGAAAGGTTGTAGTTGCGCAGCTTGTCGGGGTTCACCTGCACCAGGATCGAGCGGGCGTTGGGACCGAAGGGCGGGGTTCCGATCGTCCCGGGGACATTCTTCTGGAGCAGGGGCCTCACATAGTTCTGGGCGAGGTCGGCCACCAGGCCCAGCGGGGTCGTCTTGCTCTTCAGGACCAGGTAGCCCACTGGAACGCTGCCGGCGTCCATCCGGATGATGAGCGGCGGAAGGGTGCCCGGCGGCATGAACGACATGGCGCGTGCGGCGCACGCCGACACCTGGCTCATGGCCAGTCCCATGTCGGTTCCCGGGAAAAACGACAGCTTGATCAGGGCCACCTGCTGGATCGAGGTCGAGTCGACGGACGAGACGCTGTCGACATACTGGAAGTTCAGCTCGAACTGGTTGACCACCAGTCCCTCGACCTGCTGCGGGCTCATGCCGCCATAGTTGAGGAACACATAGATGCGGGGTGAATTCAGGGGCGGAAAGATGTCGACGCGCATCTTGGCCAGCGCCAGCGATCCGCCGCCGATGAGGGCCACCACCAGCATCATCATGGTGATGGGGTGGCGCATCGCGAAGATAATCGGATTCATTCGCCTGCCTGCCGGATTTCCTGTAAGTGCTTGTGGATTCTTTTATACCACCAAGGCCGGATCAGCGCTTGCCCGGCGGCTGGCAGAAGGCGTTGGCGCACGGTATCGCGGTGACGGGGGGCAGGTCGAACGGCCTGGTGGTGTCGACCTCCTCCGGCGCGTCGATCAGGTTGCGGCAGGCGAGAACCTCGG
>Ga0194129_10008450_pt1 | contig 11903 bp, 9 predicted proteins | sample TA2KigCa35mmetaG_FD_150862 | JGI IMG/M metagenome (GOLD analysis project Ga0194129, IMG submission 150862) | Freshwater microbial communities from Lake Tanganyika, Tanzania - TA2015038 Kigoma Deep Cast 35m | ecosystem: Environmental > Aquatic > Freshwater > Lake | place: Tanzania: Lake... | reverse complement strand
TTGCGGGCTCGGGGTAGCCCATGGCGCCGATCAGCCACACCGACAGCGCCTGCGTCGCCGCCGCCGGCAGCGCCGCCCGCACCACGGCGACGAACGCCCACGAGAACGCGTTCAGCACGACGCCGACCAGCACCGTGCGCTCGCCGCCCTGCCCGCGCTGGCGCGCGAACGCCAACAAGACTGCGCTCGCCAGCGCCGCGCCGACGACGCCGCCCAAAGGGACCCCCAGCGGCACGCCCAGCGTCGCCCACGCCGCGGCCAGGGTCGTCGTGGCGCCGAGCGCCGTGACCGTCGCCGCGCCGAGCGCCGCGCCGCCCGACACGCCGAGCACGTAGGGGTCGGCGAGGCTGTTGCGCAGCAGCGCCTGCAGCGCCGCGCCGGTGGCCGACAGCGCCGCGCCGACGACGAAGGCGAGCAGCACCCGCGCGGCGCGCAGCGACAGTGTGGCGGCGTCGGGCACGCCCACGCCCGCGGGCCCGACGGCCAGGCACGCGGCGGTGACGACGAGCGCGATCACGACGGCCACGGCGGTGACGCGCGCGCGCGTTCGGGGAGACAACGGCGTCGTCACGGCAGACTCATGGCGGGCTCACGACGTCCTCACGGGGCCGGCGCGCCCGCGGCGAGCAGCGCCTCGAGGGTCAGCGCGTCGTCGACGAACGACGGGCCGGGGCGCATCAGGATCGCGCGGTCGGCGGCGAGCACGACGGGGGCGCGGGCCCCGAGGGGCCGCAGCAGCTCGCGCAGCCGACGCGCGCTCGGCGGGCCCTCGGCGGCGACGACGACGTCGACGTGGCGCGCGAGCAGGCTCTCGAGCGACCACTGCGGCCACGGCGGGTCGCCGTCGTGCACGGCGCTGGTGGCGCCGGTGGCGCGCACGGCGACGTCGGCGAAGGTGCCCGGGCCGGCGACGACGACGGGGTCGGTGCCGACGACGACGGCGACGGTGCGCCCGGGGTGTCCCTGCGGGCGCGCGGCGTGGCGCGCGGCGAGGGCCGACAGCGCCTCGTCCTGGCGAGCCGCCAGCCGGCGCCCCGCGGCGGGCGCACCGACGACGTCGCCGAGCGCGACGAGCAGCGCCCGGGTCTCGTCGGGGCGGTCAGCGAAGACGACGAAGACCGGCACGCCGCGGTCGCGCAGGCGGTCGAGCAGCGCGCGTTGGGCGAACGACGGCATCGCCACGACGAGGTCGGGGCGCAGGGCGAGGATGGCCTCGAGGCTGGCGTCGGTGTAGCCGCCGACCTTCGGCAGCGTCGTCGCCGCCGTCGGCACGTCGCAGAAGCGCGTGACGCCCACGACGCGGGCGCCGGCGCCGACGGCGAACAGCGTCTCGGTGACGACCGGCGCCAGCGACACGATGCGCGTCGGCGCGGGCGCGGGCGCCGTGGGCGCCGACGACGACGACGACGACGACGATGGCGCGGACGGCGCGTACCAGTGCGGGACACGCGCCTCGTCGCCGGCGACCGCGGCCGTCGCGGCCGTCGCCCACGCCACGAGCGCGGCGACTACGACGACGACGGTCACGGGCCGCGCGGCGCTCACGGCAGCGCCCCGCGCACCAGCTCGCCCGACAGCGAGAACAGGCCGAACAGGTCGTCGCCGTCGGTGACGACGTCGATGAGCCCGCGCGTCGGGCCCGCGGCCTGCAGGCGCACGACGCCGGCGCTGCCGAAGGGGTCGACCAGCACCTCGCCGCTGCCGAAGCGCGCCGCCAGCAGCCGGCCGTCGGCGTCGACGGCGACGTTGAAGATGCTCTCGACGCCCGCGGCGGCCGGCGTCGCCTGCTGCAGCGCCAGCGCGCGGTCGAAGCGCAGCACGCGCCCATCGAGCACGTCGCCGACGACGACGTCGCCGCGCCACACGGTGGGCGTGCCCGGGCTCGCGTCGACGGCGACGGCGGCGCGCTCGTCGAGCGCGGCGCGGCCGAGGCGCACGAGGGCGCCCTGGCTCACGCGGCGGTGCGCGCCGTCGCGCACGACGAAGCGCCCGGTGCAGGCGACGATCACGTCGTCGTCGTCGCCCAGGGCGACGCCCTGCGGGTTCTCGCAGCCGAGCACCGCCGCCCGATCGAACGTCAGGCGGTCGCCGTCGATGACGAAGCGCGCGACGACCCCCGGCCCGGTCTGCATCGGCGCGTCGTCGACGGCGTAGGCGAGGACGTTGGTGTAGGTCACGAACGCGACGTCGCCGGCGACGACGACCCCCTGCGGCGTCCGCGGCCGCAGCCGCGTCACCGTCGTCTCCTCGTCGCCGTCGCCGTCGGCATCCACGGGCGCCGGCAGCGTAATCGGCGCGACGTCGACGACGACGTCGGCGGCGGCGCGGTCGAGGTCCCTGCCGCCGCAGGCGTCGACGAGGGCCACCGCGCCCTCAGAGAACAGCGTGACCACCGCGCGGCCGCCCTCGGCGGGCGCCACCGACCACGGGTTCGCGCCAGCGCCAAGGAACACGGCGCGCGCGCCGGCGTCGGCGTCGACGCCCAGCACGTCGACGCGGGCGTCGGCCGAGGCGGCCACCAGCGCCGTGCGCGCGCCGTCGCACGTCGTCAGCGCGACGTCGTTGGGCGCCGTGCCGGTGGCGAGCGCGCCGTCGGCGCCGGAGCCGCCGGGGGGCGACGACTCGAGGCAGCCGCCCGCGACGACGACGAGCACGGCGAGCGCGACGAGCACGACGAGCGCGACGAGCGCGGCAGACGGGCGGCTCATGCGCGCACCTCGAGCGAGACGAAGACGAGCCGCCCGGGCAACGGCAGCAGGTTCTGGTCGCGCGCGTCGCGCACGTCGAGGGCATTGTGCAGCGACACGAGCACACCGAGGCGGGGCGCCAGCGGCAGGCGCCCCTCGACGTCGAGGAGCACCGTGCCCGGGCTCGTGAGGGTCCCGAACAGCGTCGACGAGACCGGGCCGCGCACCGCGAGCAGCGCGCGTAGCCAGCCGTCGTCGTCGCCGACGCGCGGCGCCAGCGCCAGCGCCACCGGCGGCGCGCCCGGCAGCGGGGCGCCCGTCGACGCCAGCGCGGTGACGAGCAGCGACGCCGCCACGTCGACGGACACCAGCGGCGTCGGGCGCAGCGCCACGCCAACGTCGACGCCGGCGCGCGTGGCGGCGCCGGTGTTCTCGGGGCCGAGCTCGAAGGCGTTCTTGTGCACGACGACGATACCGTCGCGCAGCGCCGAGACGTGGCCCACCACGCGGGCTCGCGCGGCGTCGGTGCCCACGACGACGCCGGCCTCGAGCTCGTCGACGGCCTCGGGACGCAGGGCCGGGTTGCCGCGCACGAAGCCGCGGGGGGCGTAGCGCTCGTCGAGGGTCGGCGCGCGCGACGCGCGAGTGACGCCCAGAAACGCGGTGGCGGCCCCGTCGCCGTCGGCGGCCAGGACGCGCAGCGCCCCCTGGGGCAGCAGCGTCAGCGTCGCGCCCTCGCGAGCGGCAGTGCCATCGACAGTTCGCTCGACAGCGGCGCGAAGGTCACGGTCGACAACCACGCCCACGCCGACGCGGGCGTCGACGCCGACGACGAGGGGACCGACGGCCGCGCGCACCGTGGCGTCGGCGTCGAGGCGCGCGGCGTCGCGGTCGACGACGGCGACGATCGCGCTGCGGTCGGCGCGGGCCCGCAGGCTCGCCGTGGCGCCCTCGACGATCGACGCTGTCGCGCGGGCCGAGGCCCCCGCCCGCGCGCCGACCAAGCGGCTGTCGGTGGGCCCGGCGGCGCCCACGCCAAAGACGCGGCGATCGCTGCCGGCGGCGGCGACGCCGACGTCGACGACGACGACGCCGGCGCGCGCGCGGGCCTGCGCGCCAACGGCGCCCAGCGCGTCCTCGGCCCGCAGCGCCAGCGGCGCGCTCGCGAAGCCCGGGACGCCCCCCCGACGCGCGGCGCCGCTGGCCGCCACCGCGACGCGCACGCCGGCCGCGTCGACGTCGGCGGCCGCAGCGACGTTGGCACGCTGCTGGTCATTGTTCGCGCGAACGGCGTCGGGGCCACCGGTACCCAGCGTGTCGTCATTCACGAACGGGAAGTCGCCGCGCGTCGAGCCCACGTCGACGAAGCCGGCGACGTGGCCGCCCTCGACGTCCTCGGCGACGCGCCCGCGCGCGCGCAGCGTGCCCACCGAGCCGGCACCGACGACGATCTGCACGCCCGGCGCCGGTCGCCGCAGCGACAGCGCGCCGCCGAGCCCGGCGCCGGCGCCGACATCGACGACGACGTCGCCCATGCCCCACGGCAGCAGGCCCACGTCAACGACGCCGGCGGCGGGATCGTCGAGCGACAGGCCCAGCGCGGTCACGGCGAGCCGCGGCCCCGACAGCCCGCGCACGACGGGGCGCACCGGGGAAAGGGGTCCGCCGTCGCGGGCGAGGGTCGCGCCGGGCACGAGCAGCAGCGCCGCGCCGCCGTCCCAGACCGCGCCACCGTCGACGCGAACGTTGTCGACGTCGTCGGCCGCGCGCGCGCGCACCACCGTCTCGCCGCCGTCGGTGGCGGCGGCAGCGAGCGCAAGGGTCGTGAGCGCGAGCGGGGCGAGCACGGCAGGGTCAGGTCGCAGGGCCGGCGAGGCGCACGATCACCGCGGGGCCCGCGGCGTGGATGACCTCGACGAGCGCGGTGCCGTCGGGGAACGCGGCGACGGCGCCCACGCTCGTGCAGGCGTCGGGCAGCGTCAGCGCGTCGACGAGGTCGCCGGCGCCGCCCGCGCCGCCGTCGCCGTCGACGGGCAGGAAGCGCAGCGCCGCCGGCGCGAACGTCGTGGTGTCGTCGACGGCGACGAAGACGACGCCGTCGCCCAGGGCGGTCGCGCCGAGCAGCGCGGGGATCGACACGAGGGGATCGACCAGGGTCGGCTCGACGGCGGGGACGGTGAACGCGCCCTCGATGGCCGCGCCGGCGACGCCGAAGAAGCGGTTCTCAAACGTGGTCTCGTCGGTGGCGCCGACCACTGCGCCGCCGGCGGCGAGCGGCACGACGAACGACGAGTACGGCGCGCCGGCGAAGTCGACGACGCTGGCGGTGACGAGCTCGCCAGCCGTCAAGTCGGGGACGCCCCAGACGCGAGCGCCGGCGTCGGTGAGCCCGCCGAGCCCGAGGCCGTTGACCAGCAGCCGACCGCCGACAAGGGCGGCGTGGTAGTTGCCGGGCGCGTCGACGGTGGCGGTGGCCATGGCGGCGGAGTCGTGGATCGCGATGGCGCCGCTGAAGTCGGCCCGCGTGAAGCCGGCGACGAAGAAGCGGCCGTCGGCGACGAGGTAGGCCGACGCGAAGTCGGCGGCGACGTCGAAGTCGTCGACGGCCAGCGACAGGAACGGCGCGTCCGGCGACGCCAGCGTCGGCCAGGTGCCGAGGCGCTCGACGCCCAGATCGGGCCGCAGCGCGAACACAGTGTCGCCGCCGTCATCGCTCACGACGGCGAAGGCGACGAACGCCCCCGGCGCCTCAGGTGCGGCGACGCTGTCGACGACGGTGAAGCCGGCGCCGAGCACCGCCGTGCCCAGCGGCGTTGTCGGGGCCGCGCAGGGCTCTCCCTCGCCCTCTCCCTCTCCTTCGCCCTCTCCTTCGCCTTCTCCTTCTCCTTCTCCTTCTCCTTCTCCTTCTCCTTCTCCTTCTCCTTCTCCTTCGCCCTCCGCCGCTGGCGACGTCGTACAGGCGACGACAGAGAGCCCGGGGACCACCAACGACAACAACAACGACGCGCACACGCTGACCACGGCCCGCATGGGGACCTCCTCGCTTCACGCCGGGAGAATCCCGCCGGGCCGACGCACCATGCGTCGGTCGGTGGCGATGTCGACGAGGGCGGTCGTTCGCGCGACGCCTCGCTCTCCCCGCAGGGTCGGTCTCCTGGCTCGCAGCGCGCAGCGCCGTCGCCTTCCCGGGAGCCGGTCGTTCTGCGCGACGGGCTCCCAGTGGCTGGGCCCGAGGCCCCGACGGCGCCGGACGGGTCATCGACGCGGGGGCGTCGGCGACGTCGTCGGCCGCTCACAGTGGCGGAACCGCGCGGGACTCCCGGCGACGCGCCAACGCGCGCACCGGCCACCCGCTTCCCCGATCCCGTGCTGTCGACGTTGGCGTCGACGCGCGGGATCACCCTGCGTGCGTACTGGTTGTGGCGGCAGTCGACAGGAGTACGGCGCCGACGTCAACCGCTCCCCGAACGCGGCGCACACAGGGAGACGGCCGGCGCGACCGGATGCCTCGCGCGGCTTCGGCGCGTGTCAGCCCTCGGCGTCGCTGTCGGCGGGACGCGGGTCGCGAAACCCCCACGCGATCATCTTGCGCTGCAGCGTGCGACGGTCGATGCCGACGATGCGCGCCACCTCGCTGACGTTGTGCAGCTCGTCGAGCAACCGACGGATGTGCGTCTTTTCGAGTTCTTCGAGCGTGACCCGCTGGCCTGCCCGCGGGCCCTCTCCCGCCGACGTCGCCAGCGGCGTCGGCGGCGCCGCGCCGTGGGCGTAGGGAGACTCGGCGATCAACTCACCGACGAGGTAGGCGTCGACGACGTCGCCGGTCGCGAACAGCGCCGCGCGCTTCACGATGGTGACGAGCTCGCGCACGTTGCCCGGCCACGTATGCTTGCGCAGGCGCTCCTCGGCCTCGGCCGAGAAGCGCAGCGCGGTGCCCTCGACCTCGCGGCCGGCGGGGCGCTCCGCCAGCGCGCGGCCAAGCCACGCCCGCGCGATCAAGATGACGTCGTCGCCGCGATCGCGCAGCGGTGGCAGGTGCAGCGGGCCGACGCCGAGCAGGTAGTGCAAGTCGGCGCGGAAGCGCCCCTGCTCGACGAGGGACTTCAGGTCGCGCTGCGTGGCCGCGACGATGCGAGCCTTCACCGGGCGATCAGCATCGCCCCCGACGGCGCGGTACCGCTTCTCCTCGAGAGCGCGCACCAGCCTGGCCTGCGCCTCAAGGCTCAGGTCGGCGACGTCTTCGACGAACAACGTCCCCTCGCCCGCGCGCGCGAGCAGTCCCTCGCGCCCCTCGCCGCCGGCGAGACCGGCCTTGCGGCTGCCGAAGAGCTCGGCCTCGAGGGCGTCACGCGGATGAGCCGCCACGTGGAACGTGATGAACGGGTTGCGCTTGCGCGTCGACAGCTCGTGCACGCGGCGCGCGGCGATCTCCTTGCCGCTGCCGTGCTCACCGACAAAGAGCACGGCGTCATCGGTCTCGGCGATGCGGTTGAGCTTGTCGATGAGTTGCAACACCGGCGCCGACGCGCCGAGCATCGCGTCAGCGATGGCGGCCGGCTCGACGCGCTCGGCTTGCTCCAGCACCGGCGCCAGCTCGTCGGCGTCGACGGGCTTCTGCATGAAGTTCGCGGCGCCCAGACGCATCGCCTCGACGGCGTCGGGCACCGTCCCGTGCCCGGTCAGGACGACCACCGGCACACGCCTGCCGAGGGTGCGCCGCAACACCTCGAGGCCGCTCAGCCCCGGCATCCGCAGATCGAGGACGCAGACGTCGATGACCGCACCCCCGAGCTGTCCCGTCTTCAACGGCTCCAGCGCGGCTTCGGCCGAGGCGACGTCGACGACGTCGATGCCTTTACGGGTCAGGGCCTTGCCGAGAGCAATACGCAAGGGAGCGTCATCATCGACGATCAACACGCGAGTCATCGGGTCGGATGTGTAGCAGCCCGCGAAATCAACCCGCAATCGCCTGCCGCCAGCGTCAACGTCGCTCCCACCGACCATGGGGCATGAACACCCCATCCGAGGCGATCACCGCAAAAGCCACAAGGTCCTGCTGAGAGGACACAACCCATCCGCGCACGCACACTACGTGGCAAGCAAGCCTTACGTCGGTCCTTTCCGCGCTCTGGGGCGCCTCAGGAGACTGGCACCCGTTCTGCGGCGTAAGCGCTGCATCGACGGCCGGCTGCTTCGACTTTCCCCCCGAGGTCGATCCGGTCGTCGATGGAAGGTCACTGGCGCGGCTCCCTCGTTCCGCCCGGTGGCCTTCCTCTTTGACCTTGTGGTTTTCTCGCTGGATGGGCTTGACCGGTCGGGCGCCACGGTCGCTGTCGCGTGGGCCGTGCGGATCGGGCACTCGGAGGTCTTGATGCGGTGGGGGGTCTTTCTCGGGACCACGGTGGTCGGCGTAGCCGCAGGACTTCTCTGGCGTGCCGGACCAGACGCGCCGACGCCGGCAGCCGTGCCTGTGGTGGGTCACGATGTGCTCGAGTTTCCGGGGGCGACGGGGTGGCGAGCGGCGCCGTGTGGGGAGGCGTCCTGCACCAGCGAGTGGCTGCACGGCGAGGGACAACGAGTTCAGGTCCTGCTGGTGCCAGTGTCGGAGCCGCACCTTCTGCCCGCGCTCGCCGCCCGGCTGCAGCAGCAGATCCGCGATGAAGGGGGGCGGGCCGAAAGGATCGTTCAGGCCGGTGGCGTGATCCGGATGCTGCGCCCCGCGAACCTGGACGGCGTCGAAAGCGTGGTGATCAGCTACGTGATTCCCGCGCCCGACGCGCGAGCCCTGCACATCGTGAACTCGACCGTGCCGCACGCTGCCCAGGTACGTGGCGACCAGCGAGTCGTCGATCTGCTGGCGTTCGCGGCGTGGGTGAAGGAGCCGGGGCGTTGACTTCGACGACGCGCCTCTCTATCGCGATCATGCCTCCCCAACGACACCGCACGGCGTCCCGGCAGGCAGGATTGACACCATGAAGACCGACATCCACCCGATCTACCGCAACGTCACGGTCACCTGCGCCTGCGGCGCGAGCTATGACACCCGCAGCACGCGCGGGACCTACGCCGTCGACATCTGCTCAGCCTGCCACCCGTTCTTCACGGGCAAGAGCCGCATCCTCGACAAGGAGGGCCGCGTCGAGAAGTTCAAGGCCAAGTACGGCACCCGCAAGAAGTGACCGCTCGCCGCCGCCTAGCGACGCCGCGCACCCGAGGCGTGGCGTTTCTGCGTGACGACCCGCAGGCGCCCATCGGCGCCTGCGGTCGTTGGGCCCGAGAACGACGAAAGCCACTCGACGAAGCGCCCGCAGGTCCGCATGCTCGTGGCATGTCATGTTCACGCCGTCGCGCCATGTTCGCCGCCACCCTCTTCAGCACCGTCCGCCCGGTGATCGGCGGTCAGGCGGTGATCGAGGGGGTGATGATGCGCTCGCCGCGCAGTTTCGCCGTCGCAGTCCGCACACCCGACGGCGGGATCACGGTGCGGGAGGAGGCGTGGCTGTCGTTCGCCGAGCGCTGGCCGATCCTCCGGCTGCCCATCCTGCGCGGCGCGAACATGCTCGTCGAAAGCATGGTCAACGGCATGCAGGCGCTGAATTTCTCGGCCACGACGGCCTTTCCCGACGACGAATCCCTGAAGGCCGAAGCCGACAAGGCGAACCGCGCGCGCAAGGGCGGCGGCCTCGCCCTGTGGATCCCGATCCTGCTGTCGCTCGGCTTTGCGTTCGCCCTGTTCAAGGGCGTACCCCACTTCGCCACCTGGGGTCTCGGTCAGCTGCTCGCCGTCGATGGACGAGCCGCGCTCTCCGCACGTGACCCGCTGTTCCACCTGATCGACGGGGTCGTCAAACTTCTGTTGTTCGTTGGCTACATCATCATCATCTCGCGAATGCCTGACATTCGACGAGTATTCATGTATCATGGCGCCGAACACAAGAGCGTGCACGTCTGGGAAGCGTCCGAGCCGCTCGACGTCGACCATGCGCGGCCGAAGACGACTGCTCATCCGCGGTGCGGCACGAGCCTTCTGCTGCTGGCGATCGTCACTTCGGTGATTGTCTTTACCGTGGTTCTCCCGCTGGTTCCTGTCGTATTCGAGCAGAGCGCCGCGCAGACCGCGTTCCTGCTCGTCTTGAAACTGCCATTGCTCCTGCCCATCGCCGGCGTCGCCTACGAGGCGCAGCGGCTGGCCGCGCGTCATCCCGGCAACCCGCTGGTCCGGGCGCTCATCGCCCCGGGAATGGTGCTGCAGCGGCTCACCACCCGCGAGCCGGGCGATCCCGAGCTTGAGGTGGCGCTGGCGGCGTTGCGCAAGACCGTGTGGCGCGAGGGATTGTCCACGGCCGTGGCCCGCGAGGCCACAGTTGAGACGTTCGCGAACTTCGCCGCCGTCGACGCACAGCTGCCGCCGCTGCCTGCGGCCGCGTGAGCCCGGGGCCCCGAGCGGCCTCGCCCCCTTAGGGTCCGGGACGTTCTTTGCGGCCTCGCGGACCGCACGGCGCGAGGGCGCTGACCTGAGCCTGCTCCGCGCGCGGCGCCAGCACCTGCGGACTCGAATGACCAGACATCCAGAATGACCCGCGGCGGATCCGGCTTGCGTCCTTGCCGGGACGAATTCGGGGTGCTACCCGAAGAACGCATCCAAGAGGATCTCCTGACGTCGTCAGGAACCGTCGTCGCCGACGTCGGTCTGCCGCGCAGGGGATCCCATCGCACACGCAGGTCCCGTCGCGGCCGTGGGGGTCGACGGCGGGTCGTCGCGGGGTGCCGGTGGTGGCCTCGCCATCACCGGTAACGCGACGGCGTCCCACAACGGGGCGTTTCTGCGTGGAAGAATCAAACCCTGCCCACCGGCGAATGCCGGAAAGAAAGAAGAGAGACGGACCATGGCCACCATCGCGATGCGCGACATGCTCGAGTGCGGCGCCCACTTCGGTCACCAGACCCGCCGTTGGAACCCGAAGATGAAGCCCTTCATCTTCGGCGCCCGCAACGGCATCTACATCATCGACCTGCAGCAGACCGTGGGTCTGTTCGACAAGGCCTACGAGCGCGTGGCCAACCTCGTCGCGCGCGGCGAGAAGGTGCTGTTCATCGGCACGAAGAAGCAGGCCGCCGACATCGTCGCCGAAGAGGCAAAGCGCTCGAACCAGTTCTTCGTCAACAACCGCTGGCTCGGCGGGATGCTCACCAACTTCAAGACGATCAAGCAGGGCATCGACCGCCTGCGCGCCATCGAGAAGATGCAGCAGGACGGCACCTTCGAGCGTCTCCCGAAGAAGGAGACGATCAAGCTGACGCGTGAGTTGCAGAAGCTCGAGAAGAACCTCGACGGCATCCGGGACATGAACAAGCTCCCCGGCGCTGTCTTCGTGATCGACCCCAAGCGTGAGCACATCGCGATCGAGGAGGCGCGCCGCCTCGGCATCCCGATCATCGCGCTCATCGACACGAACTGCGACCCGACGGGCATCGACTACGTCATCCCCGCCAACGACGACGCGATCCGGAGCATCAAGCTGTTCGTGTCGAAGATCGCCGACGCCTGCGCCGAGGGCAACGCGCGCCACCAGGAGCACCTGCGCGCTCGTGGCCAGACCGACGAGGACAAGGCCGAGAAGGGTGACCGCGAGGAGCGCGGCGACCGCGGCGACCGCGGCGACCGCCGTGGCCCGCGTGGCGGCAAGAAGGGTCCCAAGGTCGACATCGTGCGCGCGCGTCGTCCGCAGGGCCAGCTCGCCAACACCGAAGACACCGACGACGGTCTCGACGAAGAGACGGCGGCTGCCGCCACCACCGGCGACCAGGCCTCGGCCTGAGACGAGCCGCTCGGATCTTCACCCGGGCAAACGAAGAACGGGGGCGCAAGCCCCCGTTCTTCGTTTGCCAGTCGTGTGTCCCGCGGGACTCGGCGGGTGCGACGGACGGCAGGACCGACGACGACCAGCGGCCGCCGGCGGCGCCACAAGCGCCGTCACTTCTTCTTCTTCTTGTCCTTCTTGTTGGCCTTCTTGTCCAAAGCGGGCTTCGTTTTCGTCGGCGGCTTTGCAGGCGCGGACTTGCCGGCAGGCTTGGCGGGGGCCGACTTCGGCTTGGCCGGCGCAGGCTTGGCCGGCGCAGGCTTGGCCGGCGCAGGCTTGGCCGGCGCAGGCTTGGCCGGCGCAGGCTTGGCCGGCGCAGGCTTGGCCGGCGCAGGCTTGGCCGGCGCAGGCTTGG
>Ga0194129_10008447_pt1 | contig 11907 bp, 12 predicted proteins | sample TA2KigCa35mmetaG_FD_150862 | JGI IMG/M metagenome (GOLD analysis project Ga0194129, IMG submission 150862) | Freshwater microbial communities from Lake Tanganyika, Tanzania - TA2015038 Kigoma Deep Cast 35m | ecosystem: Environmental > Aquatic > Freshwater > Lake | place: Tanzania: Lake... | reverse complement strand
TCAAGCAGTTCCGCCATATCGCCACCCGCTACGACCGAAACCCGCTCAACTACCTCGCCATGGCAAAGCTCGCCTCAGCGCGGCTCTGGTTGCGCCATTATGAGTCTGCGGCCTAGAAGGTCACGTCGTCGACGATCGCCTCGATACCCGCATCGGCGCAGGCCGCGTCGGCCGCGCCGCCGGGCGCGCCGGAGACGCCGATGCCACCGAGTATCGCGCCGGCGGCCTCGATCGGCACGCCGCCGCCTACCGCAACCACGCGCGGGAAATGGCGCAGCCCCGACATCTCGCCACCCTCGGACAACTTGGCAAGCGCGAGCGTGTCCTGCCGCATCGTGACCGAGGTCCATGCCTTGTCGGTGGCGATCGTCACCGTGTGCGGGCCGGCGAAGCGGTCGCGCAGCAGCACCTGCGTCGTTCCGCCCCGGTCGACGATCGCGACCGAGACCTGGAATCCGGAGGCGCGGCAGGAGGCGAGCGCCGCCTGCGCCGCCTTGAGCGCGGTCTCCGGGGTCAGCAGGCGCAGGGCGAAGGTGCCGTCCTGCGCGAAGGATGGGGTGGTGGAGGCAAGGCTGGTGGCGCAGACGACGGCCGCCGCGGCCAGGCGGGACGGGGCGTGCCTGCTCGATTGGCGCATGTCGGTGATCTCCTGCTTCGCGGAATGGTTCCTTGGCTCGACGGCCAGTGATACCATGGAAGAAACATGGGATCCGGGATGCTTGGAAGCGTAAAGGACCGTGAACGGTGCACAGGCCGCATTCGTCGCGCGCCCGAGAGCTTCCTCTCCGCCGAGGACATCGCCGCCGTGGCGTCGGGTCGCCGCGACGTCCTGCGCCGCGGTTTCATGGCCGCCCTCGGCCTTGGCGCCGCCTCGGCCGCGACGGTCGCGCGCGCCGACGACCCCGACATAGTCGACCCGGTGCCGTGGAGCACGACGCTCGGCCTGCCCGTGGCCGCCACGCCCTACGGCATGCCGTCGCGCTACGAGCGCAACCTCGTGCGGCGGCAGAGCCCGGGCCTGACGCAGGTCGGCGCCGCCAGCGTCGCCTTCACGCCGCTCCAGGGCAGCTTCGGCATCGTCACGCCGTCGGGCCTGCATTTCGAGCGCCACCACCAGGGCTGGACCGACATCGACCCGCGGCGCCACCGCTTCATGGTCAACGGCTCGAGCCCGGGCATGGTGGCTCGTCCCATGGTCTTCACCATGGACGACCTGATGCGGCTTCCGTCCGTGTCGCGGATGCATTTCCTCGAGTGTGGCGCCAACACGGGCATGGAATGGGGCAACGTCGCCGTCCCGACCGTGCAGTACACGCATGGCATGATCTCCTGCAGCGAGTTCACCGGCGTCGAGTTGCGCCTGCTGCTGGAGATGTGCCGCGCGGACCTGTCGCGCGGCAGGTTCGTGCTGGCTGAGGGCGCCGACGGCTCCTCTATGACACGCACCATCCCGATGGACCTCGTGATGTCGGGCGAGGTGCTCGTTGCCTGGGGCCAGAACGGGGAGATGCTGCGGCCGGAGAACGGCTACCCTCTTCGCCTCGTCGTGCCCGGCGTGCAGGGCGTGTCCTGGGTGAAGTGGCTGCGCCGCGTCGAGCTGGGAGACCAGCCCTGGGGCGCCAAGGACGAGAGCATCCACTACGTCGACCTGATGCCGGACGGGCAGCACCGGCAATACACCTCGATCCAGGAGGTGAAGTCGGTCATCACCACGCCCTCCGGCGGCCAGGCGCTCGTCGGAAAGGGCTTCCATGCGATCAGCGGTCTGGCCTGGTCCGGCCGCGGTGCGGTGCAGCGTGTCGACGTGTCGGTCGATGGCGGGCGCAACTGGCGCCCGGCGACGCTCCAGCAGCCGGTGATGTCGAAGTGCCTCTCGCGCTTCGTCTTCCCGTGGACGTGGAACGGCGAGAGGGCGATCCTCCAGTCGCGCGCCATCGACGACACGGGGCATGTCCAGCCGACCTACCGGCAGTTGCGCGAGGTGCGAGGGACGCGGTCGATCTACCACAACAACGCCATCCAGTCCTGGCTGGTCGAGCCGGGCGGCGAGGTGAGCAATGTCCAGACCGCCTGAGCGCGCGCCGCGCCCGCGGCTACTCGCCGCCTGCACCGTCCTCGCCGCGATTCTCGTCGCCGCCAGCGCCATCGCGACCGACCGCTTCCCGGGGATCGGCCGGCCCGCGACCGAGCGCGAGATCGCCGCGTGGGACATCGACGTGCGCCCCGACTTCCTGGGCCTGCCCAAGGGGTCCGGCACGGTCGAGCAGGGCATGGAGATCTGGGAGGCGAAGTGCGCCTCGTGCCACGGCACCTTCGGCGAGAGCAACCAGGTCTTCACGCCGCTGGTCGGCGGCACGACGGCGGCGGACATCGCCTCGGGCAACGTGGCTAACCTCAGGCGCGTCGACTACCCGCAGCGCACGACGATGATGAAGGCGCCCTACGTCGCGACGCTGTTCGACTACATCCGCCGCGCCATGCCGTGGAACGAGCCCAAGAGCCTGTCCGACGACGAGGTCTACGCGGTGCTCGCCTACATGCTGAACCTCGCCGAGGTCGTGCCCGACGACTTCCGGCTCGGCGACGCCAACATGGCCGAGGTGCAGGCGCGGATGCCCAACCGCAACGGCATGACCACCGCGCACGCGATGTGGCCGGGTCGCGAGTTCCCGTCGGCCGCCGCGAGGCCGGACACGGCCAACGCGCCCTGCATGTCCGACTGCGCCGCCACCGTCGAGGTCGCGTCCGCGCTTCCCGACTACGCGCGCCCCGCGCATGGCAACCTCGCCTCGCAGCATCGCCGCATCGGCCCGGTGCGCGGTATCGTCACCGGGGACGACGACCCCGACGCGACCGACGATCCGTCGCCGCCCGCGATGAAGAGGGCGAAGGACGCCGGCTGCATGGCCTGCCACGGCATCGCCAACAAGGTCGTCGGCCCGAGCTACGCCGACGTGGCGCGGCGCTATCGCGGCGTCGCGGACGCGCTCGACCTGCTCGCGGGCCGGGTGCGCAACGGCGCCGAGGGCGTCTGGGGGGCGCTCGCGATGCCGGCGCAGGAGGATGTCTCCGACGCCGACGCGCGGCTGATCGTGGAATGGATTCTCGCGGGCGCGCCCGAGCGCTGAGGCGCGGCCCGCATCGACCCAGGAAGAGGATGGAGGACGCACGCATGATCGACATCGAGAGGCGCAGGGCGCTCAAGGCAGGCGGCATCCTCGCCGCCTTCGCCGCGGCCGGGCTCCTGCCTGCGGGGCGTGCACGCGCCGCGTGGAACAAGGCCGCGTTCGAGGGCAAGACGGTGCAGGAGGCGCTGGCTTCCATCGGCGCCAGCACGACCGCCGCGAGCGACGACGTGCAGATCATCGCCTCGGACATCGCCGAGAACGGCGCCGTGGTCCCCGTCCAGGTCGTCAGCCGCGTGCCGGGCACGACGCAGATCGTCCTGTTCGTAGAGAAGAACCCGAACGTGCTCGCCGGTATCTTCGACATCGGACCCGATGTCGCCGCCGACGTCACGACGCGCATCAAGATGATGCAGACCTCGAACGTCGCCGCCGTGGTCAAGGCCGACGGCAGGTTCCTGGCCTCGGTCAAGGAGATCAAGGTCACGCTGGGCGGCTGCGGCGGCTGAGCCGCGTCCCGCAATCCGATCGGAAGGAAGACACGCCATGGCCAACCCGATGCGCATCCGCGCCGCCGCCAAGGACGGGATCACCGAGGTCCGCGTCCTGATGAACCACGAGATGGAGACCGGCCAGCGCCGCGACGCCTCCGGCGCCATCGTCCCCGCATGGTTCATCCAGGAGGTGAGCGCGCGGCTCAACGACAAGGACGTGATGTCGGCCCAGTGGGGGCCGTCGATCGCGAAGAACCCGTACTTCGCCTTCAAGATCAAGGGCGGCAAGGCGGGCGACACGGTGAGCGTGACCTGGGTCGACAACCGCGGCGACACGCGCACGGACAACGCCAAGGTCACTTGAACGGGCCCGCGAGGGTCCACGGGGGAGGGGAACATGGCAGCGAGGACGAAGGTCGCCGTCGCGGCGGCTGCCTGCGTGGCGATCGCGCTCGGCTTCGCCGGCGTCGCCCAGGAGAAGGACGACGCGGCGAAGGGCATCGAGGCCTACCGGCAGGCGCTCAAGGACGGCAATCCCGCCGAGCTCTTCGAGATGGCCGGCGAGGAGCTCTGGCTCAAGCCCGCGGGCCCGCGCAACGCCTCGCTCGAGAAATGCGACCTCGGCCTCGGGCCGGGCGTGGTCGAGGGCGCCTATGCGCGGCTGCCGCGCTACTTCGCCGACACGGACCGCGTGCAGGACCTCGAATCCCGCCTGCTGACCTGCATGGAGACGCTCCAGGGCATCGACACGCGCGCCCATGTCGAGGCGCGCTTCGGGACGCCGAAGAAGGACGAGCTGGTCGCGCTCGCGACCTATGTCGCCGGCATGTCGAAGGACCGCCCGGTCGACGTCGCGGCGTCGCATCCCAAGGAGCGCGCGATGTTCGAGCTCGGGAGGCGCATGTTCTTCTACCAGGCGGGCCCGCACGACTTCTCCTGCGCGACCTGCCATGCCCAGGAGGGGCGCCGGATCCGCATGCAGGACCTGCCCTACATACCCGCGAAGGAGGGCGCGGCCGCGGGCTGGACGAGCTGGCCTGCCTACCGCGTCAGCGCGGGGCAGATGTGGTCGATGCAGTGGCGCATCAACGACTGCTTCAGGCAGCAACGCTTCCCGGAGCCGGTCTACGCGTCCGACATGACGGTCGCGCTATCGATGTTCATGGCCGCGACCGCGAATGGCGCGACCATGGCGACGCCGGGCATCAAGCGGTGAGGAGGGGCAGGCACATGTCTTCGATCGGGACCTGCGCGGCGCTGGCCGCCGCCGTCCTCGCCTTCGCCGTCGACGCGCGCGCCCAGTCTTGGGGCCCGGGCGCCGACGACAAGGCCTTCGCGGAGATGCTGCGCACCGGCTTCCGCAACGCCGGCCCGGTCTCGGTCGACCGGCTCGTGCAGGACGATACGCAGGCCTTCTGCTCGGATCCCGCCGTGGCCAACAGCGCCGCGGGCGCGAAGCGCGCCGAGCAGCTCGAAGCCGCGAACCTAGCGGCGGTCAAGTGGCCGAGCGACGGCAGGTTCCTCGGCGACTGGCGCGCCGGGGAGCGCATCGCGCAGAGCGGCCGCGGCCTCACCTGGACCGATGCGCCCAGCCAGGCAAATGGCGGCAACTGCTACAACTGCCACCAGATCTCGCTGGCCGAGATCTCCCATGGCACGCTCGGCCCGAGCCTCCACAACTACGCGAAGCTGAAGGGCACCGACGAGCGCGCCCTGCGCGACGCCTGGGCGAAGATCTGGAATTCCAAGTCCAGCAACGCGTGCTCCAACATGCCGCGCGCGGGCCACATGGGGATCCTCAAGGAGAAGGATATCCAGGACATCATGGCGCTGCTCTTCTCGCCCGACTCCCCGGTCAACAAGTAGGGCGGGCAAGAAGTTGGACAGGCGCGAGTTCCTGGGCGTCCTCGCCGCCGCCTCGGCGGCAGGCATGGCTCTGCCCGCCTCGGAGGCCCGCGCCGCGGCCGACGCCGAAGCGACCTACGACGCACCAAGCTTCGGCAACGTCTCGCTGCTGCACTTCACGGATTGCCACGCGCAGCTCCTGCCCGTGCATTTCCGCGAGCCGAGCGTGAACCTCGGCGTCGCCGCGATGCGCGGCCGCGTGCCGCACGTCGTGGGCGAGGCGCTGCTCGCGCGCTTCGGCATCGCGCCGGGCAGCCGCGCCGCCTTCGCCTTCTCGCATCTCGACTTCGAGCGGCTCGCGCGCAGCCATGGCCGCGTCGGCGGCTTCGCGCACCTGGCCACGCTCGTGCGCCGGCTGCGGGAGACGCGCCCCGGCGCGCTGCTGCTCGACGGCGGCGACACGTGGCAGGGCTCCGGCACGTCGCTGTGGACCGACGCGGCCGACATGATCGAGGCGACGAAGCTCCTCGGCGTCGACGTGATGACGCTGCACTGGGAATGCACCTACGGGCAGGACCGCGTGCTCGACGCGGCGAAGAACGAGCTCGCGGGGCGCATCGAGATCGTCGCGCAGAACATCAAGACCGCCGATTTCGGCGACCCGGTCTTCGAGCCCTTCGCGATGCGCGAGATCTCGGGCGTGCCCGTCGCCATCGTCGGGCAGGCCTTCCCGTACACGCCCATCGCCAACCCGCGCTACATGGTCGCCGACTGGACCTTCGGGATCCAGGAGGAGAACATGCAGGCGACGGTTGATGCAGCGCGCGCGGCGGGCGCGCGCGCCGTCATCGTGCTCTCGCACAACGGCATGGACGTGGACCTCAAGATGGCGTCGCGGGTACGCGGCATCGACGCGATCCTGGGCGGCCACACGCATGACGGCGTGCCGGTCCCCATGTTGGTCGAGAACCCGGGTGGCAGGACGATCGTCACCAACGCGGGCTCGAACGGGAAGTTCCTGGCCGTCCTCGACCTCGATGTCGGCGCGGGCGGCGTGCGCGACTTCCGCTACCGGCTGCTGCCGGTCTTCGCGGACCTGCTGCCGCCGGACCCGGCCATGGCCGCGCTCGTGGAGCGGATACGCGCGCCGTATCTCGCGAAGCTTGGCGAGGTGCTCGCCACCAGCGAGGGCCTGCTCTATCGCCGCGGCAACTTCAACGGCAGCTTCGACCAGCTGATCCTCGACGCGCTGATGGCGGAGAAGGACGCGGAGATCGCCTTCTCTCCCGGCTTCCGCTGGGGCACGTCGATCCTGCCGGGCGAGCCGATCACGATGGAGAACCTGCTCGACCAGACGGCGATCACCTACCCCTACACCACGCTCTCGCGCATGACGGGCGAGCAGATCCGGCTGGTGCTGGAGGACGTTGCCGACAACCTCTTCAACCCGGATCCCTACTACCAGCAGGGCGGGGACATGGTCCGCGTCGGCGGCCTGTCCTATCGCTGCGACCCGACCGCGCCCGCGGGCCGGCGGATCACCGGCATGGCGCTGCGCGGCGAGGCGATCGACGCCTCGAAGTCCTATCGCGTGGCCGGCTGGGCGCCGGTGTCGGAGGAGGCGAGGGACGCCGGCGGCGAGCCCATCTGGGACCTCGTCGCGCGGCACCTGCGCGCGCGCCGAACCATCCCGGCGCCGCGCCTCAACCTTCCGTCCCTCGCCGGGATCGAGGGCAACCCCGGCATCGCGCCCTGACGCGCGCGCCCGCGCACCTGGCGCTGGCCGCGCTCAGCTGCCCCAGATCTCCTTCGTCGCCGAGGCGTACCAGCCCTCGGCGTAGTGCGCCTCCTGGTCGCGGAACTGCGCCGCGTCCTTCGGCGTGCGCGGGCTGACGCCGCCGGCGCCCTGCACGGCGACGATGCCGTTCGGCGTCGCGCGGAAGATGTCGGCGACGGAGATCCCGTAGTCGGGCGCGACCAGCGAGTAGCAGGTGTTGGCGTAGACGGGCGCCTCCTGCGGCCCGCCGGCCAGCGAGGCGGCGATGGCGCGCGCCACGAACTTCGCCTGGCTCGAGGCGGCGAAGCCGGACTTGGGCATCGCCCCCGCGATCGACGCGTCGCCGATCACGTGGATGTCCTTCGCGCGCGTCGATTCGAAGGTGAAGGGATCGACCGGGCACCATCCGGCCATCGCGCCCTCGGTCGCGGCGAGCCCGGCATCGCGCGCGATCCGGCCGGCCATCTGCGGCGGGATGACGTTGACGACGTCGCCGCGGTGCCGCTGCCCGAACTCGCTGACCAGCGTCTTCTCGCCGGGGATGGCCTGCACGACCTTGCCGTCCTGTCCGAGCGGCACCCACTCGATCATCGGGCCGTAGAGCTCCTTCCATGCGTCCTGGAACAGGCCCTGCTTCGAGAAGGCGTCCTTGGAGTCCAGCGCGACGATCTTGGAGCGCGGCTTCGACTTCTTCAGGTAGTGCGCGATCATCGAGATGCGCTCGTAGGGCCCGGGCGGGCAGCGGAACGGATTGCCGGGGATCGACATCACCACCACGCCGCCATCGGGCATCGCCTCGAGCTGGGCGCGCAGCAGCGTCGTCTGCGGCCCGGCCTGCCACGCATGCGGCAGGACGGCCGAGGCCGCCTCGTCGTAGCCGGGCAGCGCGCCCCAGCGCATGTCGATGCCCGGCGAGACGACGAGCCTGTCGTAGGCGATCGTCTGGCCGCCGGCCGTGCGCACCGTCTTCGCCGCGGGGTCGATCGCGGCGGCCATGTCGCGCACATGCGTCACGCCATGCCGGCCCGTCAGCGCGCCGTATCCATGCGTGATGTCGGCCATCGTCTTGAAGCCTGCCAGCACGTAGTTCGAGAAGGGGCAGGTCTGGAACTCGGACTTCGGCTCGATCATCGTCACGTCGATCGAGGCGTCCGCGAGCCTCAGGTGGCGCGCGGCGGCGGCGCCGCCGAAGCCGCCGCCGACGACGACGACCCGCCGGCGCGCCGGCTGGGCCTGGACCATGCTCGCCACCGGGATGGAGGCGAGCGCCGCGCCGGCGAAAAGGCGACGGGTGATACCCTTGCGTGCCATGTCTTCCTCCCTCAGCGCCAGTTGGCGGCGATCTCGCGGGCCAGCGTGGCGAGTTCCTCGTCGCTGAAGCCCTTGGCGTGGCGGTTCATCATCGTCGCGGGCCGCCGGTCGTTCTTGAAGTCCAGCATGGCCTGGAGGAGGTCCGCCTCCGTGCGTCCATGGATCGAGGGGATGGCGCCGGCGCTATGGCCGGCCGGACCGTGGCATCCGGTGCATGTCGCCGCGAGCGTGGCGCCGCTGGGTGGCGCGATCGTCTGGGCGCTGGCGACGCATGCCACGGCGGCGATCACGAATACGGCACCTGCCGTCGTTCCGCGGAACCTAGTCATTCGAATTCCTCCCCCGGTCGGCGCGCGGCCCTGCTTGCGGGACCTTTGCCCCGACGTTAGCAGCGCGGTGCGCGAACGCAAGGCTCGGGTGCCCGAGCGGGCCTCGCGCTTGCGCCTTCGCCGCCGCCCGTGCCAGCGTCAGCGTCCAGGCATTGAAGGGGGAAACGACGATGATGATGGAACAGATCCTGCTGTCGCGCCGTCTCATGCTCGCGGGCGCCGCGGCGACCGGCGCGCTGGCGGCCTCGCGCGGCGCGGCCGCGCAGGGGCGCAAGAGCGTCCTCGTGATCGGCATGGACATCAGCGACGGGCGCAACTACGACCCCGGCCGCATGGCGGACTACTCGCCGCCGCTCACCAACGGCAACGTCTACGAGACGCTGGTGACGCAGTCGCCCGGCGACTACGTCAACGTGAAGCCGATGCTGGCGACGAAGTGGGAGCGCGTGAACGGCGGCAAGGCCTGGCGCTTCACGCTGCGCCAGGGCGTCAAGTTCTGGGACGGCAGCCCCTTCACCGCGGACGACGTGAAGTTCTCGCTCGACCGCCTCGTGAACCTGAAGGACCAGCCGGGCGTCTACGCCTCGAACCTCGAGGCGGTGCAGGTCGTCGACCCGATGACCGTCGACCTGGTCATGAAGGACCCGAACTCGCCGCTGCTGATCAACTGCGCGGCGCCGGCCTTCGCCATCTATTCGCAGAAGCTGGTCTCGGCGAATGGCGGCGTCTCCGACGCCTCCTCGAACACGGCCGACAAGGCGACGCAGTACCTCAACTCCAGCTCGGCCGGCACCGCCGCCTACCGGATGGTGTCGTGGGAGCGCAACACCGCGGTCACCCTGGTGCGCAACGAGCACTGGTGGGGCGGCAAGGCGCCGTTCGAGCGCGTCGTGATCCGCCACATCGCCGACGGCGCGGCGCAGCTCCTCGCTGTGAGGCGCGGCGACATCGACGCGGCGTTCAACCTCACGGCCGAGCAACTCGCCTCGCTCCGGGGCGACGCGAATGTCCGCCTCGAGTCGACGGTCAGCCTCGACTACGTCTACATGACGCTGACGGGCAACGCGGAGTTCAACCCCGCGCTCGCCAAGCGCGAGGCGCGGCAGGCCGTCGCGCACGCGATCGACTACGACGGCATCATCAGCGGGCTCGTCGGCGGCTTCGCCGTGCGCCCGCCGTCCTTCCTGCCGATCGGCGCGGGCGGCACGACCGAGGCCTACACGAAGGAGTTCGGCTACCGCCAGGACCTCGACAAGGCGAGGGCCTTCCTCCAGCAGGCGGGCGTGCCGAACGGGTTCGAGTTCGAGCTCTCGATCACCAACGCGGCGATCGTCGGCACCAACTACCAGGTCATCGCGCAGAAGGTGCAGTCCGACCTCGCGCGCGTGGGGATCAAGGCGAACCTCAGGCCGTTGGACCCGGTCAACCTGCGCACGCAGTTCAACGGCGGCAGGACGACCTCGGTCATCACCTTCTGGAACCCGCCCTCGCCGGAGACGGACCTCTGGGCCTCGGCCTCGATCGAGCGCGTGGCCAAGCGCGTCGGCTGGGACGTGCCGCAGGCGATGCGCGACCTCGTCAAGGCCGCCGCGGCCGAGCAGGACCAGGCGAGGCAGGTCGCCCTCTACAAGCAGTACCAGCAGCAGTTGGTCGACAACGCCCACTACCTGATCCTGCTGCAGCCGATCTACCGCATCGCCGTGCGCAACACGCTGAAGAACTTCAACGTGACCGCGGCGGGCTGGTACGTCGAGATGGAGCAGGTCGAGCCGGCCTGATCGTCGCCGTCCCGCCGGCGCCGGCCATCGGCTGCGCGCCGGCGGGACGGGTTCCTCCTCCGGTGGCGCGCGCCGCCCCGGCGGCCGCGAGGGATCCATGTTCCGCTACCTGACGCTGCGCCTCGCCTCGATGGCCGTCATGGCCGTGCTGGCGACGCTGATCGTCTTCCTCATCGCGACGCAGGTGCCGGCGGACCCGGTGCTCGCGCAGCTCGGCGACCTGCAATCGGCCGACAAGGAGCTTGTCGCGGCCTATCGCCGGAAATGGGGCCTCGACCTGCCGATCTGGCAGCAATACCTGCTCTTCCTGAAGGGCCTGTCGCAGGGCGACCTCGGGCAGTCGATCTCCACGCACCGGCCCGTCCTCGACGACATCCGCCAATACGCGCCCGCGACCATCGAGCTGGCGACCATCTCCTTCCTGCTCGCCATCGCCGTCTCGATCCCGCTGGGCGTGCTCGCCGCGGTGAAGCGCGACACGCCGATCGACCACCTCGCGCGGCTCGTGTCGCTCATCGGCGTCTCGGCCCCGACCTTCTGGCTGGCCTTCATCATGCTGGCGGTCTTCTACGGCGGGCTGCAGGTCGCGCCGGGCCCGGGGCGGCTAGACGTCACGGCGCTGCCGCCGCCCTCCTGGTCGGGCCTGCTGCTCGTCGACAGCGCGCGCGCCGGGCAATGGGACACGTTCCACGACGCGGCGGCGCACCTGGTCCTGCCGAGCATCGTGCTCGCGGCCTCGATCGTCGGGCTTCTGACCCGCACCGTGCGCGCGAGCATGCTCGAGGCGCTGGCGCAGGACTATGTCCGCGTCGCGCGGGCGAAGGGCCTGCGCGAGACCGCCATCGTCGTGCGCCACGCGCTGCCCAACGCTCTCGTCCCGGTGGTGACGCTCGGCGGCATCGCCTATGCGATCCTCCTCACCGGCGCGGTGATGACCGAGACGATCTTCAGCTGGCCCGGCCTCGGCCGGTACACGTTTCGCAGCGCGATCGCGCTCGACTTCCCCGGGATCATGGGCATCACGCTGGTGGTCGCGGTCGTCTACCTGGTCGTCAACCTGCTCGTCGACCTCTCCTACGCGCTCATCGACCCGCGCGTGGTGCGGCGATGAGCGCGGGCATCGCCGGCGCCCCGGCGACCGATGCCGCGGAGGCCAGCCGCGCGCGGCGCGGGCGCTGGCTGCGTCGCTATGGCCTCGCGGCCACCGGCGGGGTGATCGTGCTGGCCTGGGTCCTGGTCGCCATCTTC
>Ga0194129_10008446_pt1 | contig 11909 bp, 10 predicted proteins | sample TA2KigCa35mmetaG_FD_150862 | JGI IMG/M metagenome (GOLD analysis project Ga0194129, IMG submission 150862) | Freshwater microbial communities from Lake Tanganyika, Tanzania - TA2015038 Kigoma Deep Cast 35m | ecosystem: Environmental > Aquatic > Freshwater > Lake | place: Tanzania: Lake... | reverse complement strand
TGGTGTATCCGCAAGCCAGGCCGCCGCTTTCTCGAGGAGCTCAACCGCGCGGGTAGCATCTCCCGACTTGTAGGCCACCCAGCCGCGAGTGTCGAGGAAGGCGGGATTGTTGCGGGCGGCAATGCGGTCCACGAGGTCGCGGGCGCGCGCCATCGCTGCATCGTCCTCGCGGTATTCCACCAGCAACATGGCGAGATTGTTGAGTGCCAGATCCGAGCTCGGATTTTCTTCGAGAACCTTCTCGTACTGCGCGATGGCTTCGTCCAGCTTGCCAGTCGCTTCCAGCTGGCCCGCAAGTGCGGTCACGAGCAAGGCGGAACCACCAGTGGCTTCTATCCCTTTCTCGAGTGTGGCGAGCGCCGCTTCGTCCTCACCCAGCGCGAGTCTGGCTGCGGCCAGATTCCGGTAAAACACATCAATCCCCGGGTTGATGGCGATGGCGCGCTCGAAGGCCGCCTGTGCCTTGGCCGGCTCCCGCCCAGCGAGCAACAGCTCTCCTGACAGATTGTGCGCGACGAAATTGTCCGGATCCTGCTCGATGGCTTCGGCCAGACGTTTTTCCGCGAGCTCGGGCTTGCCCATGGCAAGATGGCTGCGAATGAGTTGTGACAAGGGCTGGATGGAATCCGGCGCCAGCGCGAGTGCGGACTCGAACTGGGCGAGACTCGCCTCCGGCTTGTTCTCAGCCTGATAGACGAGACCGTCGTAATGAAATCCGAGCGGGGATTCCGGCAGCGCGACCTTCAAGCGTTCCGCGATCGCATGAGCCTCCTTCCAGTTCTTCTGGAACATGCGAATCTTGAACAGCCCCTCCAGTGCGCCCTGATTGTCGGGAGAAACCTCCAGTGCCGCATCGAGGGTGGCAATCGCACCATCGAGATCCTTGTTGGTGGTCTGCAGATTGGCGAGCTCACCGCGCAATTCCAGCATCCTCGGCGCGCGCTCGATGGCTGACTGCAAGACCTTGACGGCTTCGTCCGCTTTGCCGTCTGCGAGCAGGGCCCGCGCCAGTGCGCGAATCACGCGCGGCGAATCCGGCGCCGTGTCCAGCGCCGCCCGCAAATCGGTCACGCCGTCCCCGGGTTTGCCCGCATCCACTGCGAGCGTGCCCCGCAGCAGCAGCGCTTCGGTGGTCTTGGGGGCGGCCGTCAAGACTTCAGTAACGAGTTCGAGTGCGACGGCAGGCTTGCCGGACAAGGCCCGAGCCGCGGCAAGGCGCGTGAGAGCCTCCAGCGCGATGGGCGTCTGTCGGTTTTTCTCCCGCTTGGCGACTTCCTCGTAAACCTTCGCGGCCTCCTCCGGTTGCCGCATCAGGTCATGCAGGCGACCCAGCCCCAGGCGCAAATCCTGTGCCTCGGGAGCGTCGGCAACCAAGGCTTCGAGTCGTGAAACCGCTGCCTCATCCCCGCGCAGGCGCCGCACGAAGTCGACCAGTGCGAGCCGCGCAGGCACCGCAGCGGAATGTGGCGGGGTGATCACCTTGACCGCCTCCTCCAACGCCGCCAGTGCCTCATCATGCTCATTGCGGGCTTCGTGGAGGCCCGCAAGCTGCACCCGGTGGGGCAGCACCTTGGGTTCAAGCGTGATCAAGTTCTCGAGCACCTTGCGCGCTTTGCCCGGCTCACCGTCCTGCTGATGAATGCGCAGAAGCATGCTCTGCAGCGTCACATCACGGGGGGTCTTGTCTGCCGAGGACGCCAGAACTTTGAGCGCCTCTTCCTTCTGACCTTGTCGCACCAGCAGTGAGGCCACCATCACCGCCGAATTCACATCATCGGGGTGCTTGGTCAGGACTGTTCGGGCTGCGGCGAGTGCGCGCTCCGCACCGTCTTCCACGCCCAGCAGGCCTGCAGCAAGTATCGGCCCCTCGGGCGCGTCGGGTGCCTTGGCTTAAAGCTCCGCGATTGTCTTGCGCAAGCCCTCGGCATCACGCTTCACCAGAAGCAGTTGGCCCGTCTTGAAGCGGGCCTCGATGTTGCTCGCGTCGCCTGCGGCAACTGCGCTGAAATTCTCGAAGGCCCCTTCCCAGTCCTGCAGCTTCTCCTGCGTTTCTGCCAGTGCGAGTCTGGCTTGCAGATTGCCGCCGTCAGCCTCCACCGCCTTCCGGAATGCCGCGAACGCCCTCGGATAATCGGTGTCCGCGTAGGCTGCACGCCCTTCCTCCATGGGCTGCTCCACCGGGGAGCCGCCGCATCCGGTCAGTAACAGGCATAGAAGCGCATAGACGAATCCCACCCTCGGCATGAGGTTCCGAGCCGTTCCCCGGCTTTGATCAGTGATGATGCTGGTAGACATTCGATACTCCTTCAGCCAACAGTGTCCCCGCTCCGGAGGATGGATGACATCGTCGGTCTCGATTAGTCGGATTGCCTCAGGAGGCACGCTCGCCGGCAAGCACCGCCACGATGCGTTCGGAAGCCGCGCCGTCCCACAACGCAGGCCACGTCAGGGCACCTTGCCGGGTGCGGCCGAGCTGCCGCCGCGCGGCTTCAACGATCCGCTGAGGGTCCACGCCCACCAGCACGTTGGTACCTTCGGTCAAGGTGACCGGACGCTCGGTATTTTCGCGCAAGGTCAGGCACGGCACGCTCAGCGCCGTACTCTCCTCCTGTAGCCCGCCACTGTCGGTGAGGATCAGCGCGGCGTCGGACCACAGGTTGAGGAATTCCATGTAGGGCAGCGGTTCGGTGATCGTGATCCTGTCAGGCAGCACCAGATTGAAACGCGCGAGATTGGCCCGCGTACGCGGATGCAGCGGAAAGACCAGCGGCAGCTCAGCTGCTATCTCGCCCAGCGCGCTCGCGATTCCTGACAGGGTTTCGGCATGATCCACGTTGGACGGACGATGCAGGGTGACCACCCCATAGCGGCCCAGTGATTGCTTGAGCGGCGCGGTGGCAAAGTTCTCTCTCGTCATCCGCTGCAATTGCGACAACTGGAAAAACAGGTCGTCGATCATCACATGACCGACGAAGTGCGAGGACTGCTCGGAGCGCCCTTCCCTGCGCAGGTTTTCAAGACCGCTGGGCTCGGTCACAAAGCAGAGATCAGAGATTGCGTCGGTCACAAGCCGGTTGATTTCCTCGGGCATGCGCCGGTCACCACTGCGCAAACCGGCTTCTACATGGGCCACGCGGATGCCAAGTTTCTTGGCCACAATCGAGCAGGCCAGCGTGGAATTGACGTCCCCCACCACCATCACGAGATCTGGCGCAAATTCCTCGCACCAGCTTTCGAACGCCACCATGATGCGAGCCGTCTGTTCGGCATGACTGCCGCCACCGGCACCCATGGGAAAATCGGGCGTGGGAATTCCCAGATCTTCGAAGAACACAGCGCTCATGCCGTGGTCATAGTGCTGGCCGGTATGCACCAGCCGCCACTCGAAGCGCTCCTCGCGGGCCTTCAGGGCGCGGAGGATGGGCGCGACTTTCATGAAGTTGGGGCGGGCACCGGCCACCAGCACCACGCGCAGGCGGGGATGGCTCATACGCGCTGGTACTTGTCCTCGAAACGCACGATGTCGTCTTCACCCAGATAAGGCCCCGACTGGACTTCGATGATTTCGAGCGGAATCTTGCCCGGGTTTTCCAGGCGATGGGTTTCGCCCAAGGGAATGTAGGTCGACTGGTTTTCACTCAGCAGGAAGGCTTCTTCCCCACGTGTCACCCTCGCGGTGCCCCTCACCACTATCCAGTGCTCGGCGCGGTGGTGGTGCATCTGCAGGGACAGGGAGGCTCCCGGCTTGACCATGATGCGTTTCACCTGGAAACGCGCGCCATTGTCGACACCCTCATAGGACCCCCAAGGACGGAAAACCCGCCGGTGCAGCAGACGCTCATCCCTGCCCTGCGTGGCCAGCCAGTCGACGATGCCCTTGACGTCCTGGGCGCGGGCCCTGGGAGCCACCATGACTGCATCCGGCGTCTCCACGATCACGAGATCCTCGCAGCCCACCGCCGCCACCAAGCGGCTTTCGGCAAAAATCAGGTTGTCGCGCGAGTCGATCGCACAGACGTCACCGCGGGTGACGTTGCCATCGGGCGTGCGCGGCGACACCTCCCACAAGCTGGACCAGGAACCGACGTCCGACCAGCCTGCGTCCAGGCTGACCACGGCAGTGCGCTCGGGCTGTGCCGCCACCAGCGGCTCCATCACCGCATAGTCGATCGAGTCGGCAGGACAGTTCAGGAAGGCATCCCGCTCGAGGCGCAGGAACTCGCCATCCTGCCCCGCCGCCTCCGTGGCCTTCTTGCAGGCCGCCAGCATGTCGGGTTGCAAGGTCCCGAGTGCCTCCAGCCATACGCTGGCCTTGAACAGAAAGATTCCGGAGTTCCAGCGATAGCCGCCATCGGCCAGATAGGCCTCCGCAAGCTCCAGGGCCGGTTTTTCCTTGAAAGCATTGAGGACATTGGCCTGCGGTGAGGACGCCTGCCCGGCCAGGGCGGTCCCGAGCTGCAGATAGCCATAGCCGGTCTCTGGCGCAGTCGGGACCACACCGAAGGTGACCAGTCTGCCGGCACCCGCGAGTTCCCTCCCCCGCTCCACCGCAGCCATGAAAGCCAGCGGCTCATTGATGAGGTGATCCGCCGGCATCATCAGCAGCAAGGGATCTGTCCCGGCCGCCCGAGCCGCCAGCGCCGCGCAAGTGATGGCTGGCGCGGTGTTGCGCCCCACGGGCTCCAACAGGATCTTCGCGAACGGCAGGCCCAACTGGCGGGCCTGCTCGCCCACCAGGAACCGGTGTTCCTCGTTGCAGACCACGACCGGGGGCAGAAAATGGGCGGGAAAGCGCCCTCCCACTGTCAGACGACGGAGGGTGCCCTGCAGCAGCGTGACGTCCTCCTCCACCTTGAGGAACTGCTTGGGATAGTGTCCGCGCGAGAGGGGCCAGAGGCGTGTTCCGCCTCCACCGGCGAGGACGACAGGAAGAATGTCATGCATGGAGTCGTTTGCCTGATGAGTGTTCATGACTGTGTTTCGGTCGCCGTGCCGGATTTCTTTAAGAACGCCCGGTCCGGGGTCGCAGTATTCCATGCGGATCGGTGAAAATCATTGATATTTTACGGGCTTGTAACATGTTTCTGATTTGCGCTCTGGCCTTCGGATCCGTACCATCGCGGGTATTGCCGGCTGCCTCCCAAGGCACCTGCCCAATCATGGAGAACAAGCTTTCGTGAGCTACCGCCTCTCGCCCGAGACCTTGCCCGGCTGGAGTCCGGTCCTGATGAGCGGCGGCCTGCTGGTGCTCACGCTCGTCCACCACCTCGCAGGCACGGAGGCACTGAACCCGGACACCTCGGTCCCTGAACCGATGCCCGTTGCTACAGGTCCAGCGGCCCGGCCGGTTAATCTCGAGCGCCTGCGCGAATGGTCCTTGTTCGGCAAATCCGCTGATGCGGAAAGTGACGCTGCCATGGCAGGGGCCCCGGATCTTGCGGCTGCAGTGGTCCTGCCGGAGGAAGACGAGAACACCGTGCTGCCGGCCACTGCGCTGGACGTCAAGGTCCAGGGCATTGCCTATTCGCGGGATCGTTCGCGCGCCTATGCCATCCTTCAAGTCGAGGGTGGCGCGCCACGCGAGTTCCGCCCCGGCGAGCCTCTCAAGGAAGGCGTGGAGTTGCGGGCCATCCGCCCTCTCGAGGTGGTCATCAAACATCAGGGACGTCTGGAGTCGGCCGCGCTGCCGGTGGCGCCCGGTCCGATGACCTCGGAGGAAGAGTCCACAGACATGAGTGCCGGCGCCGGACAGGGCCGGCCAACCCCTTTCAGCATCCTGGGCGGTGATCAACCTCCCGGGAGCTGGCGACGCCTCGACTCGCTTCGAGGCGCACCACAATGAAAATGATAAACGCTGAATATCCACGGAGCCGATCGCATGCCATTGCGACGAACACGATTTCTGTCCTCGCCCCTCGGTGGGGCGCTGCTGGGCGTCCTCATTGTCACATCATCCGCCGCCTCGGCGCAGGAGGCGGCGGGGGCAGGAATCACCCCGGCGGATGACGGCAGCAAGGCGGTCACCCTCAATCTCAAGAACGCCGACATCCAAGCCTTCATCACGGCCGTTTCGGAGCTGACCGGCAAGAACTTCATCATCGACCCTCGCGTGAAAGGTCAGGTCACCGTCGTGTCCTCGGCCCCGACCGACCCGGATGCGCTGTATGAAGTATTTCTCTCCGTGCTCAAGGTGAACGGCTTCGTGGCCGTGCCCAGCGGCAAGGTCATCAAGATCTTGCCGGACATCAACGGTCGCCAGGAAGGTGGGGTTGGCGTGGTCTCGGAACGGGTCGGGGCCACGGAGCAGGTCACGACGGCCGTCATCCCCACCACCTACGTGAATGCAGCAGAGCTGGTTCCCGTGCTGCGCCCCCTGTTGCCCCAGGAGGCCCATCTGGCGGCAACCGCCCGTGCCGACGCGCTGGTGATGGCCGACACGGCCGCCAACGTGAACCGCATCATGCGCATCGTGCGCGAAATCGACAGGGACAACGCGGACTTCATCGAGGTGATAGCCCTGCGCCATGCCAAGGCCATCCCGCTGGTCGCCACGGTGCAGCAGCTGCTGACTTCCAATCCCGAGAATCCCGGACTCGCGCCGCCCATTGCGGCGGATGAGCGCTCAAATTCCGTGCTCATCGGGGGCGCGCCGGCGGAAAAGATGCGGATGCGCACCCTGATTCGCGAAATGGATGTGCCGCGGAGTTCGCGCAACGAGCTAATCGATGTGATCTACTTGCGGTACGCCCTCGCGGAGGAGATCGTGCCGCTGCTGCAATCCATCGGCAATCGGGCCGAAGGCGGTGCCGGCGGCGAAGGTGGCGGACCTTCAGGCGCCGGGGTGCGGGGCGCATTCGAAATCCAGGCGGATAAATCCACCAACTCTATTATCGTGCTGGCCGAGCCGGAACTGATGGAGAAGGTCAGGGCGGTCGTCGAGAAACTGGACATCCGTCGCGCGCAGGTGCTGGTGGAAGGTCTGGTCGCGGAAGTCTCCAACAACAAGTCGGATGAACTCGGCGTGCAATGGACCACCTCGGTACCGAACCGGGACGGCTTTTACGCGGGCTCACGCTTCCCCGGGCTCGACTCGGGCGGTATTCCCGACCCCTTCGCCGCCAATTCCGCGCCCAGCCTGCTGACGGGTCTGACGCTCGGCTATTTCTCCGCCGGCGATCTGCGCACGCTGATCCGGGCGTTGAGCGGCGACCAGTACACCAACGTGCTCTCCACGCCCACCCTGATGACCCTGGACAACGCCGAAGCCGAAATCGTTGTCGGCCAGAACGTGCCCTTCGTCACGGGGCAGTTCACCAACAACACCACCACGCCCGACAATCCTTTCCAGACGATCGAACGCCAGGACGTCGGCATCCTGCTGAAAGTAAAGCCCCGCATCAACAATGCGGATACGCTGACCCTCGAAATCCAGCAGGAGGTCTCCAGTGTCGACCGCGACACGACGGGCGCGGATCTCGTCACCAACAAGCGCTCTATCAAGACCTCGGTGCTGGTGGATGACAAGCAGATCATCGTGCTGGGCGGACTCATCAGCGACGAAATGCGCGAGAACGAAACGCGCATCCCCCTCATCGGTGAAATTCCGGGCATAGGCGCTCTCTTTCGCAACAGTTCCAGCGATTTCACGAAGACCAATCTGATGGTGTTCCTGCGCCCCTCGATCGTGCGTGACCAGGCAACCAATCGCGCGCTCACCTCCTCCCGCTACGAAGATATTCGCGGCAAGCAGGAGAAGCAGGATCAGGAGCACCGCTTCTTCCTGCGCGATCCGGGACCGCGCCTGCCCGCGGATGGTCTGGTCGAGTAGGAGTCGTATCGCGTGAAGCTGCCTTTCTCCTATGCACGGCGCCATGGAGTGCTGGTGGACGCCATGCATGGGCAGGCCCTCTCGGTGCTGGTGACGCCCCGCACGCCTGCGGAAGCCATCCTCGAGGTGCGGCGCATGGCCGCCTGTCCCCTGCACTTGCAGGAGATCACCGAAGCCGAGTTCGACCGCCAGTTGCAGTCGACCTACGAGGCAGGCGAAAGCGCTTCCGAGCAGATGATGGCGGATCTCGGCAGCGACGCCAGTTTTGCCGATCTGGCAAATGTGCTCGGTGAACCCGCGGATCTGCTCGATGCCGATGACGATGCACCGATCATCCGGCTCATCAATGTGCTTTTTTCGGAGGCCATCCGCCAGAACGCGTCCGACATTCACATCGAACCCTTCGAGACCCGGCTGCTCATCCGCTTGCGGGTCGACGGCGTGCTGCGGGAGGTGATGTCGCCACCAGCCGCCATTGCGCCGCTGGTCTCCTCGCGCATCAAGATCATGGCCAAGCTCGATATTGCCGAGAAGCGGCTGCCCCAGGACGGCCGCATCTCCATCAAGATTGCCAATCGGCCGGTGGACGTGCGCGTATCCACCATGCCCTCCGGTCACGGCGAGCGTGTGGTTCTTCGCCTCCTCGACAAACAGGCCGGCCGACTGGCGCTGGAACACATCGGCATGGATCCCGAAACCACAGCGACCCTGGATGCCATCATCCACAAACCTCACGGCATCTTCCTGGTGACCGGGCCGACGGGTTCGGGCAAGACCACCACACTCTACGCGTCACTTGCGCGATTGAACGAGGGCAGTCGCAACATCATGACAGTGGAAGATCCCATCGAGTATTTCATCGAAGGGATCGCCCAGACCCAGGTCAACACCAAGGTGGACATGAGCTTCGCCCGCGGGCTCCGGGCCATCCTGCGCCAGGATCCGGACGTGGTGATGGTCGGTGAAATCCGCGATCTGGAAACCGCACAGATTTCCATCCAGGCGAGTCTCACCGGACATCTGGTGTTCTCCACCCTGCACACCAATACCGCCATCGGCGCCATCACGCGCCTGCGTGACATGGGTGCCGAACCTTTCCTGCTGGCTTACAGCCTCGTCGGTGTACTGGCCCAGCGTCTGGTGCGCCTGCTCTGCCCTCACTGCCGCCAGCCCGGTGTGCTCGAAGTGGCAGCGGCAGCCCGTATGGGCGCGGTCGATCGCGCGGACTCGCCCATCTTCACCGCCCGGGGCTGCGCCCACTGCAACCAATCCGGCTATCGTGGCCGCACCGCAATCTACGAACTTGTGGTGTTCGACGAGACCCTGCGCCAGATGGTGCACGACGGGGCCAGCGAGGCCGCGCTGGAAAAGCATGCGCGTACGCGCTCCATGGGCATCATGGACAATGGTCTGCAAAAGGTGCTTGCCGGCCAGACCTCGCCTGAAGAACTGCTGCGCGTGATGCAGTCCCTCTGAAGTCCGGACCGCATCTCTGATGGCCGCCTTCGACTACACCGCCCTCACGCCGGACGGCACGCAGCAACGCGGCGTGATCGAGGCGGATTCGGAACGCCAGGCGCGCAAACAGCTCCGCGAACAGAAACTCACTCCTCTCAATGTAAGTCTCGGCAAGAGCCGCACCGGCATGCGCCTGCCGGGACTGCGCTTGGGTGGACCACGTCTCGGTGGTGAGGAACTCGCCCTGTTCACCCGACTGCTGGGAACCTTGAGCGCCTCCGGACTTCCGCTGGATGACGTGCTCACTGCCATTGCGCGCCAGGCAGATTCTCGCAGCGTGAACCGGGTTGCACTGGGGATCCGGGCCAGAATCCTGGAGGGACAGTCGCTCGCCGTCGGGATGGAGGAGTTTCCGCAAATCTTTCCGGAGGACTATCGCGCGACGGTGGGTGCCGGGGAGCGCACCCGGCACCTGCCCATGGTGCTGCAGCGCCTCGCCGGCCATGTCGAAAATCGCGACCGCATGAACAAGCGCCTCTGGCTTGCGATGGTCTATCCGGGAGTGTTGAGCGTCACCGCAGTGCTGGTGGTGACGGGCCTGCTCGCCTACGTGGTGCCTGAAGTCGTGAAAGTGTTCATCGACATGAAGCAGGAATTACCGCTGCTCACGCGGGGACTCATCGCGCTTTCGGCGTTTGCCCGTGATTATGGGCTGGCGTTGCTGCTCGCGCTGCTTGCCGCCGTGCAAGGCCTGCGCTGGTTCCTGCAGAAGGACAAGCCCCGCTTTCTGTTCCACCGGTTCCTGCTGGCGGTCCCGGTGCTGGGCAAGCTGCTGGTGAGCAGCGAGACAGCACGCTTTGCACGCATGCTCGCCATCATGCTCGGCAGCAGTGTCGACATGCTCGATGCGCTGGGCATCGCGGCGAAATCCGTGACCCTGTCGCCACTGCAAAAACACCTGAGGGATGTGATCGAGGAGGTTCGTGAAGGCAGTGCCCTAAGCCGTGCGCTCGTCAAATCCTCCCTGGTTCCCCCGCTGTTGCCTCATCTCATCGGCAGCGGCGAAGCCTCTGGTCGAGATGCTGGATACCGGTGCGGAATCCTTCGAATTCAAGGTCCAGAACCAGCTTTCGCTGCTGCTCGGCCTGCTGGAACCGCTGCTCATCCTTTTGATGGGGGCCATAGTGCTCACCATCGTCATCGCAATCCTGCTGCCCATCTTCGAGATGAACCAGCTGGTGTGACTCAGGGCGCGCTGGTCGCTACCAGCGTCAGACTTGCGTTGATGCGGCCCGGGGCACTGCCATCGCTGTCCACCACCAGCCGCTGGGCCTCCACCCCCGATGCGGTCCTGAGCGCGATCAGCCAGGCCACGAGTGTGTCGAACGGCACACCCCTCACCACCACCGAAGCCTCCCCCGAGCCATTGGGCACGATGCGCTCGATGCCGGAGGAGAGGCCGCGTGCGCCTGCCGAGGCATTGAGCAATGCCAGCAGGGTCTGGCCTTCTGCCAGTCGTCCCCGGGGCGCACCGCCCTCGCGCAATGCGGCCGCTTCCTCGCCGAGGCGCTGCAGCGACTGCAACGCCCGGGCCTGCCCGGCAAGCTCATCCTGCAGTCGGCCGTGGCGCAGCTGCAGTGGTTCCACCACCAACAGGAACAACAACGCCACCAGTGCGGCTGCCGAGGCGAGGCTGACCAGGAGGCGTTCGCGTGGATTCAGGCCCTGCCACCAGACGTTCATGAACCCTGCTCCTTCCTGCGCACACGGAGATTGCCGACCACGCCGCTTTCGCGGTTCTCCACCGAGAGGATTTCTATGACCACGGGCGAGTCGGCATCAGCACCGAGCCCTTCGAGGCTCGCGATATCCGGGGCCAGGGTCTGGACACTCATCACGCCGTTCGCGTAGTTGACGTTGAGCAGGCGGAACCCGCCTGTCCCCATGTTCGCGGCGAGACCGAGTCCGTGCAGCAGTTCGAGCACCGAGGCTTCCTCTCCACCCAGGGCCCGCAATGCGGCTACTGCCTGCGCGGCCTGGACTTCGGCGTTCACAATCCGGGTGATTTCAGGGAAAGTCCCCCGCATGATTTCGGCTTGCGCCTCGCGCAGGGCCGCGGTTTGCGTCTCGAGCCGCGCATTTCCAACAAGCAGAAAGCCCAGATGGACTGCCAGTGTCAGGGCCAGCAGGCTGGCGGCCCAAACCCACGCCGCCCGGCGTGCATTGCGCGGTCGCGGGAAATTGTCGGGTAGCCAGTCTATGCCGGCCGATTCGGTGGCTGCCTTGGCGAACAGCCGCCAGGGGCCACTGACCAGTGATTGACGGGACACTGGCAAGCTCTGGAAGGCCGCGGGCAACGCACCATCGCCAAACTGCACGATGCGCTCCGGGGCAGCTTCCGCGAGCTTGCGCGAGAGCACTTCAGTAGCCAGTTCACGTTCCACCACAAAGCCCTGTCGCGCCGCAGTCCTGACCAGCAAGCGGTTGTCTTCCAGCAGCACCGACCACTGCCCCGGCGACCAGGGCAGGGCGAGATAGTCCGGTCTGACTCCGCGCAGCGCGACACGGGCCTCCGCCAGCGGTGCCAGCAAGGCATCAAGCTCGTGCCTGCGCGTGTAGCCGA
>Ga0194129_10008445_pt1 | contig 11909 bp, 6 predicted proteins | sample TA2KigCa35mmetaG_FD_150862 | JGI IMG/M metagenome (GOLD analysis project Ga0194129, IMG submission 150862) | Freshwater microbial communities from Lake Tanganyika, Tanzania - TA2015038 Kigoma Deep Cast 35m | ecosystem: Environmental > Aquatic > Freshwater > Lake | place: Tanzania: Lake... | reverse complement strand
ACCCATGCCGCCAGCGGCTTGGTGCGATCGCTGCCGGAAGCATCAGCCTCACGCCGACAGACTCAGGCTGATGCCTGTGCCATGGCTCATAAACCTCGGGGTCCGGGGCAGAGCCCCGCGCAGAAACCCAGGCTTTCTACCCACAAATTCCGCTGAAGACCCAGAATTGCGGGTTTGCGTTCGGCAACCGAAGGGAGCGCGAGTGCCATGCCCACTCGACCGACCCGCATCGCGTGCCGCCGGCTGGCGGCGGTTCTGCTCGCCGGCCTGGCGGGCGCAGGGGTGACCGTCGTGACCGACCTCTCGAGCCGCGCCGAAGACGTGCCCCTCGGGCCGCGGGCCGCCGCCTGGCAGCGTGTCGAACGGGCACTCGAGGAAGGCAAGCCAAAGACCGCCGCCGAGGCGCTCGCCGGCATCGAGCAGGCAGCGGTGGCCGAGCGGGCATGGGCGGAAGCCGCCCGGGCGATCGCCACGCGGATTCTCGCCGAGACCGGCGATCGTCCCCCGGACGATCCCGAAAGGATCGTGCGACTGGCCGCCGCCATCGAGCAGGCGCCTGCCGAGACGAGGCCCGTGCTCGAGGCCATTCGGGCCAACTGGACGTGGGGCTACTTCCAGATGAACCGCTGGCGCTTCCAGCAGCGCACCGCCGGGGGCGTCGCGCCGCGAGACCTGTCGCGAATCAACGAGTGGGACTTGCCCGGCGTGGTCGTCGAGATCCGCCGCCGGTTCGCCGCAGCGATCGATGGAGGCGAGGATCTCAAGAAACTCCCCGTCGCGGAGTGGGGGGCGATTCTCGCCAAGGGCACCATGCCCGACGCGTATCGGCCCTCCGTCTGGGACGTGGTGGTCCGCGACGCGCTCGAGTTCGCCGCGTCCGGTGAGCGCGGTCTCACCGATCCCGAGGATGCCTTCGAACTCGACGCGACGAGCCCGGCCCTGGCTGGAGCCGACGAGTTTCGGAACTGGAAACCAGACGCTCTCGAGACCGTCACCGACGTGGACTCGCCGCTCCTCGAGGCGGCACGTCTCTACCGGTCGCTCCTCGACTTCCACGCGGCCGATGCCGACCGCACCGCGTTCCTCGCCGCCGACCTCGACCGCATCCGCTGGGCGGCCGGCGTCGCGGTGGACGCGGGCGACGTCACGGTGACCGATCGGCAGGCCGATGCGCTCGAAGCCTTCATCGCGGAGGCGGGGGACCATGAAGTCGCGGCGCAGGCGGCGCACGAACTGGCACTGATCGCCCGCGGTCACGACGACCTTCGCGAAGCCCGGGCGATCGCCGCCCGTGGCGTCGAGCGGTACCCGCAGAGCCCCGGTGGCCGCCTCTGCGGAAATCTCGTCGCCGAACTCGATGCCCGGGAACTCGCCTTGGCCACCGAACTCGCGTGGGCGGCTCCCTGGCCGACGATCCGGGTCACCTTCCGCAACCTCGCCACGGTGCACCTCAAGCTGGCCAAGGCCGACTGGACGGCGCGGCTCGAGGCGGGCCGGCCGCATCCCGCGTGGCTCGACGACGCGGACCGCGCGACGATTCCCGGCTTGCCAGCCGTGAAGTCGGCCGTGGTCGACCTGCCCGACACGCCCGACCTCCGCACCCGCCACCACGACGTGCCCGCCGCCGTGCTCGAGCCCGAGTCGCTCCCGCCGGGCCCCTACTGGTTGGTCGCCAGCCACGATCCGGGGTTCGGCGCCGAGGACAACGTGGTGTTCGCGACGCTCGTCTGGGTCACGCGGCTGGGAATCGTATCGGGTGAGCGGCGGCAGGGTGACGGGGCGGCCGCTGCCGTGACAGGCCACGTGGTCGACATGGCCTCGGGCGAGCCCTTGCCGGGAGCCACCGTCAAGGCTTTCGTCCGCGAGCAACGTGGCCAACCGGCCCGGTTCGTCGAGCGGGGCTCGACCACGACCGACCCCGATGGCCGCTACGAACTGGCGGCCGAGCAGGGGCGCGAGCACCTGCTCGTGGCGACCGCCTCGCTCGCCGGCGCGACGCACACGGTTCCCACCGACGCGACGCACGTCTGGCGGCACGACCAGGACCAGCGCGGCATCTCGATCGTCTTGGTCACCGACCGCGGCATCCATCGGCCGGGGCAGACCGTGTTCTACAAGGGCATCGCCGGCTCGTTCGACCACGGCCGCCGCGACTACCGGGCGGTCGAGAAGCGCCCGATCACGGTCGTGCTCCGCGATGCCAACGGCCGAGAGATGTCGAAGGCCGAACACGTCACGAGTGCCGCCGGCTCGTTTCACGGCTCGTTCCCCATCCCCTCCGGAGCCCTGCCGGGGCAGTGGATGCTGTTCGCCGAGACGGAGGGCTCCGGCGGGGGAGTGGGGGTCCGGGTGGAGGAGTTCAAGCGGCCCACGTTCCTGGTCGGGCTCGCGCCGCCGGCCGCAGCGGTGCAGGTGGGTGAGACCGTGACGCTCACGGGCTCCGCAACCACCTACACAGGCCTGCCGGTTGCGGGTGCCAAGGTCGGATGGCGGGTGGAGCGGCGGATGCGGCTCCCCTTCTGGTGCCGCTGGTGCTTTCCATGGCTCCCCTTCGGCGACTCGGGGCGGAAGATCGCCCGCGGCACCGAGACGAGCGGTCCGGACGGCTCGTTCACGATCCGGTTTCCGGCGGTGCCCGATCGGAGCGTGCCCCGGTCGGCCCTGCCGGTGTTCACCTACGAGGTGGTCGCCGACGTGACCGACACCGGCGGTGAGACGCGGAGCGACTTCCGGAGCGTCGCAGCCGGCTATGCCGACACCGAAGCCCGCATCGAACACCGCGAATGGCAGGCGGTCGACGCCGACACGCGGGACGACCAGGGCCGGCCGGCGGCGACGGTCGTCCTCACGCTCGCGACCACGTCGCTCGACGGCGAGCCGCGGGAGGCGACGGGCACGCTCACGATCCACGCCCTGGTTCAGCCCGCGGCGGTCGACCGCGGCGATATGTTCAACGACCAGCCGGCCCCGCTGCCCCGGCCGTTCGGATCGTCCCGCAGGGCACGTGCCGCGGCCGCGGCGGCCGAGGTGCGGCCCCGACCGGCGTCGGAGCCCGCCGATCCGAACACCTGGGAACTCGCGGCCGCGGTGGTCACTCGCGACGCGGCGACCGACGCCGCGACGGGCCGCGCGGAGGTGAAGGCGACGCTCCCGGTCGGCATCTACCGGGCCATCTTCACGCTTCCCGGGCGGCATGACGGCCCCGAGGTGCGCAGCGAGTCGACGCTCACCGTCGTCGATCCGGCCGCCGAACGGTATCCGGTGAAGCGGCCATTCGCGATGGCCGCCGAGCAGGACTCGGTCGAGGCGGGCCGCGAGTTCCGCGCCATCCTGGGCACCGGCTACGACCACGGCCGAGCGCTGGTGGAGATCGCGCGGGCGGGCCGCGTGCTGCAGCGCTTCTGGACCGCGCCGGGGCGGACGCAGTGGCCGGTGTCGGTCGCCGTCGGCGCGGAGGATCGTGGGGGGTTCACCGTGACGGCCTGGATGGTTCGCGAGGGCCGCCTGCACCGCGAGCAGCGGATCGTGCAGGTGCCGTGGACCGACAGGAAGTTCGCGGTCGCGTGGGAGCGATTCACCCGACGTGTCGAACCAACGACAAAGGAGGTCTGGCGGGCCAGGGTCACGACCGTTGCCGACCCCCTCGCGGGTCCTGAACGGCCCGCCATCGCCGAAGTGCTCGCCATCCTCTACGACCGCTCGCTCGACGCGCTGGCAGGGCACGCCTGGCCGGCGGCTGGCCTGCTGGGTCTGTTTCGTGGCGAGTGGGGTGAACCCGGCATCGCGTTCACCAATGCGGCGAACCCGTTGCACGGCGTGCGCGGCGGCTGGGACTCCGCGCAGGATGCGGTCGAGATCACCTACCGCCGACTCCTCGACCCGTTCGGGCCGCCCGGCCGCGGGTGGCCGCCGGGGGGCTTCGGGGGCGGCGCGGCCGCGAGGCGGATGGGGCGCGGCCCCGCCGTGATGATGGCGGCCGAGGCGATGCCTGCCGCCGGGGCTCTTGCCGAATCGCCGCTGCGCAAGGGGGCCGACACCCGGCCGGATGCCGCCGGACTCGACCGCGGGCGGGGCAACGACGCGGCCGAGCCCGGCCGTGACCAGAGCCGCGCGGCCGCCCCTCCGCCCCGCACGAACCTGGCCGAAACGGCCTTCTTCCTGCCCACGCTCGCGTCGGGGTCCGACGGCGTCGTGACGATCGAGTTCACGCTGCCCGACACGCTCACGACCTGGCAGTTCAAGGGCCTGGCCCACGACGCGGCCCTCCGCAGCGGCCTGCTCGTCGACGAGTGCGTGTCTGCCAAGGATCTGATGGTCGAGCCGCTGGTGCCGAGGTTTCTCCGCGAGGGCGACCTGGTGACCATCCCGGTGAAGGTCAGCAACACGTCGTCCGGCCGACTCGCCGGCACGGTGAGACTCGGGCTCGCCGACGCGCGAACCGGCGACTCCCGCGACGCGCTCCTCGAGGGACCGAGGGAACTGGGCTTCGATCTCGCGGCCGGTGAATCGAAGCCGGTGGCGTTCACCGTGCGCGTGGCCGACGGCACCGACGTGCTCCGCTACACCGCCACGGGCGTGACGACGACCGCGGCCAGACGGGCGGCCGACGGCGAGGAGGCGCTCCTGCCGGTGCTCCCGCGGCGCGTGCCGATCGCGGAGAGCGTGCCGATCACGATCCGCGGCCCGGGGGAGCGGCGGGTGAGGCTCGACCGACTGCTCGCGGCGGCCGGGACGGACATCCGCAGCGAGTCGCTCGTCGTGCAGGCGGCTGCGAATCCCGCCTGGTACGCCGTGCTCGCGCTTCCCTGTTTGATGGAGCAGGCCGACGAGAGCATCGAGACGCTGTTTGCCAGGCTGTATGCCAACGCCGCCGCACGGCGCGTGGTCGCCGCCGACCCGCGGATCGCCCGCGTGTTCGAGCAGTGGAAGGGCACCGCCGCCCTGGCGAGCCCGCTGGAGAAGAACGCCGATCTCGTGAGCACCCTGCTTGCCGAGACGCCCTGGGTTCGTGACGCGGTCGATGAGCGGGAGGCCCGGGCCCGCATCGGCCTGCTGTTCGACGCCACGCGGGCCGACAACGAGCTGCGGGCGGGGATGGAGCGGCTGGAATCCCTCCGCAATGGCGACGGCGGTTGGCCGTGGTTTCCCGGGGGACGCTCCTGCGACCACGTCACGCTCGCGATCGTCGCCGGCTTCGGCCGCCTCCGGGCCGGCGGCGTGGCGATCGACGTTCGGCCGGCCCTGGCCGCGCTGCCCTGGCTCGACGGCCGGCTCGTCGAGGAGATGCGCCGCGGCAAGCAGATCGACGATCCCGTGCTGACGCCCGCCGGCGCCTACGCCCTGTTCGCGCGGAGCTTCTTTGCGGCCGACGCACCCCCCGAGGGCGAGGCGGCCGAGGCCATCCGCTGGGGGCGCGACGTGGCGCGGAAGACCTGGATGAAGCTCGGTCGCCGTTCCCAGGGGCATGTGGCGCTCGCCCTGCACCGGGCGGGGGATCGCGACACCGCCCGCTCCATCCTCGACGGCCTGAAACAGCGGGCGGTGGGCGCCGACGTGAAGCCGGGCGGTGAGCCGGAAACCTGGCAGGGCATGTGGTGGCGCGACGAGCACCCGGCGTGGTGGAGCTGGGTGTCGGCCCCGATCGAGACCCAGGCCGTGATGATCGAGGCCTTCGACGAGGTCGCGGGCGATGCCGATGCCGTGGAGGCGATGAAGGTCTGGCTATTGTCGCAGAAGCGGACCAGCCGCTGGCGGGGAAGCATGGCGACGGCCGACGCCGTGGGCGTGCTTCTCGGCCGCGGCACCGACCTGCTCGGCTCGCGAACTCCGGTGACGCTGACCGTCGGCGGCCGGGCGATCGAGCCCACGACGGTCGAGGCGGGCACCGGCTTCTTCGAACAGCGGTTCGTGCGCGGGGAAATCGTGCCGCAGCTGGGCGAGATCGTGATCGCGAAGCCGGCTGCGGGGCTCGCCTGGGGCGGCGTCCACTGGCAGTATCTCGACGACATCGCGAACGTGCCGGCGGCGGGCCGCGCGGAACTCGCCATCGAGAAGCAGCTGTTCGTCAAGACCTTCACGAAGACCGGGCCCGTGCTCGAGCCGGCGACGACGGTGGAGCCCGGCAACGAGGTGGTGGTCAGGCTGGTGGTGACGAGTGACCGCGACTACGAGTACCTCGAACTGGCCGACCACCGGCCGAGCCTCACCGAACCGGTCGACGTGCTCTCGGGATGGCGGTTCGGCGACGGGGCCGCCTGGTATCTCGCCGTCCGCGACGCGAGCACGCAGTTCTTCTTCGAGCGCCTCCCGCGGGGCACGCACGTCTTCGAGTACTCGCTGAGGGCCGCCCATCGCGGCGTGGCCTCGAGCGGCTTCGCGCGGATCCAGAGCCGGTACGCTCCGGAGTTCTCGGCCCACTCCGCCGCGGTCCCGCTCGAGGTGAAGTGACCGGCCGGCTGGTATCCTCCTCGCCATGACGCATGTGCCCGACGACCCCACGTCCCTCCCCAACGAACTGGCCCGTGAGCGGAGCCGGGAGGCTGCCGACCGCACGCTGCTGGCCTGGATCCGCACGAGCCTGGCCCTGATCAGCTTCGGCTTCGGGATCGAGCGGGTCGGTCAGGCGGCGCTGGGGCTCGACGGAAGGCTCGTCGGCTTCTTACCGCTCAAGACGCGGGTCGCGGGAGCCGTGCTGGTGAGCCTGGGGATCGTGGCCACCCTGGCGGGAATGTGGGAGCATCGCCACGTGCTCCGGGCGATCGCCCGGCAGGACTACCGCTACGCGGAACGCCCGGCCATCGCCCGTGGCATGGCCCTGGCGCTCGTGGCAGTCGGGGGTGCGGCCTTGGTGACCATCCTCCTCGGGTTTTGAGCAGGCTGCCATCGAGCAGCAAGGAGCGACCATGGACACGGGCGGTGATGCGGGAACGCCGGGCCGGACGATCAGGCCGCTCGATGCCTTCGAGCGGCGGGTGCTCGGCGTGCTGATCGAGAAGGGCAAGACCACGCCCGACCAATACCCCCTCTCGCTCAATGGCGTGGTGGTCGGCTGCAACCAGAAGAGCAACCGCGACCCGGTCATGACCGTGGACGAGGAGCAGGTGATGCGGGCCATCGACGGCCTGAAGAAGTGCGGGGCTGCGGCGGAGGTGTTCGGCAGCGGCAAGATCCCGCGGTACCGCCATCTCGCCTACGAGTGGCTCGGCGTGGGCAAGGAGGAACTCGCGATCATGGGCGAGTTGCTGCTTCGCGGCGAACAGACCGAGGGGGACCTGCGGGGCCGCGCCAGCCGCATGGATCCGATCCCGGATCTCGATGTGCTCCGCGGCCTCCTCGACCGGCTGGCGGAGCGGGGGCTCGTGGTCTGGCTCTCCCCCCCGGGCCGCGGCCGCATGCTGACGCACGGGCTGCTCCCCGAGGAAAAGCTCGACAAGGTACGGCGGGAACTCGGACTGACCGCCGCGGCGGCGGCCACGGCGATCCCGGAGGATCGGCCGGACGTTCCGGAGCCGGCCGCCGCGCGGGAGCCGACCAGTGCGTCACCGCCACGCCCGGCCCCGACGGAACCGTCGCCCGCGGCGCTCGAGCAGCGGCTCATCGACCTCGAGGCGACCGTCGCGGAGCTCCAGAAGCGGCTGGCAGCCCTCGAGCAGGCGCTCGGCGGCTGACGGGAGCTTCGCCGCGGGCTCGAATGGACGGTCCAGGACCTGACCGTGGGCCCTATCAGTCGTGCTTGCCGAACCACGACTCACGAATGCGTTCGTGAGTGCCGTCCTCGCGCATCGTGAGCAGGGCCTTGTTGAGCTCCTCGCGGAACGGGCTGCCGCTGGGCAGGGCCATGCCGAAGTCGAAGGTGTCGAAGGAGGGGCCGACCAGGCTGACGCGCCCCTTCCCGGTCTGCTGGATGATGTGGGTGAGCGTCTCCACCTCGCCGACGACGGCCTCGACCATGCCGAGTTGCAGCGCCTCGACCGCCTCGCGGAGCGTGGGGTATTCCTGGGGAATTCCTCCCCGCCTCCGGACGCACCCCGAAGTCACGGCCATCTGCTGGACACCCACGAGCCGGCCGACCAGGTCGCGGGGGCCGTGGATCACGCCCGCCACCTGCTCGGCGGTCATCGTGGCGGTGAGCACGCTGGTGAAGGCCGCGATCAGGCCGATGCCGCCGACCATCCAGGCGAAGGCGATGATCCGGCCGAGCGGGCCGTCGACGTGCTTGTCGTCGCAGCCGCCGGTGATGATCGTGGAGGCGATCCACCACAGCGCCTCGATCACGCCGCGGGGATACTCCGGGGGAAAGGACCCCGGGTTGTGTCCGCGCTCGAACCACCAGAGCAGATGGCCCGACAACAGGGCCAGTGCCACGACGAGGCCGGCGAGGCTCACGACCTGCCACGACAGCATCGACCTCGCCGCCGACAGCAGCCCCGTCTCGTTCCGCTGCCGCACGGCGATGCGCGTTCCCGAGTGAAAGACAGGGTGCGTGAGGTCGAGGATCCGCTCCCGCTCCTCCGTGATGGCCAGCGGCCCCAGGGCCACGTCGACGTCCCCCTTTTCCACCGCCGTGATCAGGCCGGCGATCGTGTCGAACCGCACCAGTTCCGCCCGCAGCCCGAGCCGGCGGGTGAGGTCGTTCCAGACGTCGACCATGGGACCTTCGGGCTGCGCACCGTGCCACTCCACGATGGCGGCGATCGGAGCCGCACCGACCCGCAGCGGCGGTGCTGCGCGGGCCTGGTCGTCGGCCGCGGTCGCCGGCAGCGCTGCCGAAGAACCGGCGACCAACACGATCAGCAGGTGCGGGAGTCGTCCTCGACCGAAGGCTTCCATGCTTCGCTTTCCTGGCGTCCTCGACAGGCCGCCGTCACCAGCAGGCCGCCCAGCACGAGACATCCTAATCCGCCGCCGACGATCCAGGCAGGCAGGCCGCGGCCCGCGTGCAGGATGACGTCGATCTCTTCGGGCGTGGCCGCCGCCACCAGCAGGACGGGAGTCGCGTTGTGGGCGGCGTGCATCACGATCGCCGGCAGGAGACTTCGCGTCGCGAGCGTCAAGACGCCGGCGACGACACCGAGCGCGAACGTCTGCGGCATCCGCTCCGGAAGCAGGTGAAATGCGGCGAATGCGGCCGCCTGCCCGCCGACCGCCCAGGCGGCGCGCCGCGCGGTCGGCATCCGGCCGGCCAGGCCGGCGAGCATCCAGCCGCGAAACAGCAACTCCTCGCAGACCGCAGGCATGACCGACAACAGCGACACGGCGGCCCAGGTGGGGCCGCCGAGGATCAGGTCGACAAGCTGCCGGGCCAGGCCGGCCGCCTCCGCGGAGACCACGCTGCCACGGACGGCGAGCGTCGCCGCCGCGCCGAGCACGAACAGGCCGGATCCGACCGCGGCGGCTCCCATCACGGCGGCCGGAATCCCGGCTGCGTTTGCCGCAGGCCAGCGAAATCCGAAGGTCTCGCCGGCGTCGACCCGCTGCCACCAACTGATCGCCAACAGCGGCAGGAGCACGGCGACCGCCTGCTGCGCCATCAGGGCCGTGGCGAAGTCACTCGGGGCGAGGCCCTGCACATACCACAGTGCGGCGACTCCCATCACCGCGGCGGCGATCGCCTGGCCGATGCTCGGCCGCAGCCGGGGCCGCGGCCTGGCCAGCGCCCGGGAGGCCGCCGCGGGCCCGCGGAACAAGATCTCCTCGTTGGCGACGAGCGACGCCGTGACGGCCAGGAGAATCCAGGCCGCCGCCGCCGAGCCGATCAACGACGCGGCCAGACGGACCACGATGCCTGCACCGGCTCCGCCCGCATCGCCCGACCCGTCGGCAGGCTGCTCGAGGAACATCGCGAGCACCGAACGGGCGACCGCCACCTGGCCGGCGAACGGGACGGCAGCCACCCAGCGGCTGATGGCGGCGTTCGGCAGCAGCGCCGAGCCTGCGAGCGCGGCGATCAGCATCACCACCGGCGTGAGCGTGTTCTGGGCCTCCTTCGCGCTCCGCGATGCGGCGGTCACGGCGAGGCACAGCGCGGCCGCCACCGCGGCCAGGCCGATGTAGGCGGCGACCGTGATCGTGATGCAGGAGGCGGCGGCACCGGCGGGAGCGGCGGCGACCGCCCCGGCGGGGAGCAGACGCAGCAGCACCGTGGCGGTGAGCACGATCGATACGGCATTGGCCAGGAGCGTCGCCAGCGTGACCACGAACACCGCGAGAAACTTGCCCACGACCACGTCGAACGCGGCGCACGGCGACATCAGAAGCGTCTCCACGGTGCCGCGTTCCTTCTCGCCGGCGAGGGCGTCGATGGCGGGGTAGAAGGCGCCCGTCGCGGTCAGGACCGCCAGCAGCACGAGCACCGCCGCCACGGCCGAGGGCACCAGGCCGCGGATCTCCCCGGCCTGCCCGGTCGGCGTGTCTCCCGCGAACTCGATCCGCAGCGGCTCGACGATGCTCGTCGGCAGGCCGGCCCGCCGCAAACGCTCGCGCCCCACCTCGTCGGCCACCCCCTTCATGGCGTCGAGGACGAGTTCCCTGACCCGACGATCCGGGGGTCGCGACGTGGAGAACCGCGGCACGAGCGTCGTGGTGCCATTCCCCGCCAGCGCGGCAAGCGTGCCCACGGGCACGTCGATCCAGGCATCGGCCGCCGCGGCGTCGAGCAGGGCGAGCGCCTCGTCCGCGGCGGCGATCTTGATGAGCAGCGGCTCGGGCCAGCCTGCCGGCCGCGCTTCCTCCCGGGCCGCGACGATGCCCAGGCACCCGGCGAGGCCCTCGGCGTCGGGGCCGCTGAGCACCAGCGTGAGTTGGTCCGATCGCTCCTGCCGCTCGAGTTCGCTGATCGCCGTCCTGATGCCGAGCGTGCTGGAGAGCGCCAGCAGCGGATACATGACCATCGGCATCAAGAGGGTGATCACCAGGGCACGACGATCACGGACGAACTCCAACAGGTCGCTGCGGGCGAGCGCCAGCCGTGTCGTCCACCGTCCGTCGACGGCCGGTCGCGATCCGGTCATGCCGGCCTCGCGGGGGCGACCGCGGCGAAGAACGCCTCCTCGAGCCCCCGGGCGTCACCCCGGACCAGGTCGTCGCGGGTCCCGTCGGCCACGATCCTTCCCGCATCGATGATCAAAAACCGGTCGCACCGCCGCTCGATCTCGTGCAGCCGGTGGGTGGAGACGAGGATCGTTCGGCCCTGCCGGCGCAGCCGCTCGAGGAGATCGAAGAGGTCCCGTGCTCCGAGGATGTCCAGGGCGCTGGTCGGCTCGTCGAGCACCAGCACCGGCGGGTCGTGAACCAGCGCCCGGCCGAGGGACACCCGCTGCCGCTGGCCGGACGAGAGCCGGCCGCAGGGCCGATCGAGATACCCGGTGAGATCGAGTGCTTCGGCCAGGTCCGCGACCCGCGCCCGCCGCGCGTGCGGACCGAGGCCGTGGATCCGCCCATGCGAGTCGAGCACCTCGCCCGGCGTGAGCCGGTCGGGAACGCCGGTGGCGGCCGACACGTAGCCGAGCTGCCGGCGGACGCCGATCGGGTCGTCGCGGACGTCGCGACCGGCCACCATTACGGTGCCCGCCGTGGGAGCCAGGAGCGTGGCGATCACCCGCATGGTCGTCGTCTTGCCGGCGCCATTGCCGCCGAGCAGGCCCACCATCTCCCCCGGGGCGACCGTGAAGGAAACCCCGTCGACCGCACGAATCGAGGCGCCGTCGCCGCCGCGATACTCCTTCACCAGATTCCTGACATCGATCATCGCCAGCCTCGCGTCGGCTCCCAGGGCAATCGCATCTTATTGAGCTTTGAAAAAGTTTCTGAAAGTTTTCCGGCTGGGCGTCCGATATCCCATGCATGTCACTCAGCAAACAACAAGAGTTCCGGGAAACACGCAGGCTGAAGGCCATGCAGTTGTTGAAATC
>Ga0194129_10008440_pt1 | contig 11914 bp, 8 predicted proteins | sample TA2KigCa35mmetaG_FD_150862 | JGI IMG/M metagenome (GOLD analysis project Ga0194129, IMG submission 150862) | Freshwater microbial communities from Lake Tanganyika, Tanzania - TA2015038 Kigoma Deep Cast 35m | ecosystem: Environmental > Aquatic > Freshwater > Lake | place: Tanzania: Lake... | reverse complement strand
GGCGCCTGCCAGTTTCACCTTGGACGAGATTCCTTCGACACGAATTTCGTTCGACCCGGTATGTGACTTGTTTGCAGGAACCAGGTAGCGGAAGCGTCTCACCTCTCCAACCATTTCGGAATCGGCGGACGGCTTGAGCCGCTGGGAGTTCAACCACACAGTCGGAACTTCCGCGTCGGCCAGGCCGCTGAAGTCCAGCCGCAACTCGGTTGGCGGGAGTGCTTCGCCGTCCATTCCAACTTGGGCCACGATCAACGGAACGGTGATCGCCGGTTTGCCGTCCCGAGCAATCGGTAGCGCGTGACTGAACTCCTCGGCGTCCTTCGCCCAATAGTGAGCGGGCATCGACCAGCCCGCGTCGCAGACCGCATACATCTGGTTCGCTTTGGCAATGGTTTCCCTGGAGCCGATCGTCTGCAGGATCGTGACGGCGTGTTCGCGTTGCTCCGGAGTACCTGGCCCCGGAAAGAGATTGAAACCGTAGATGCCATCGGCTTTCGCGTCCCAAAACCGGGCGGCGGCGCCATTCCAGGCGGCGGGCGGTTGAGATTCCCCTTTGCCGCGCGGCGGGCGGTAGAAGAGTCCAGACAGGCTCAAGCAGGGATAAACCGGAACATCATGTTTGTGTCCCAGTTCGATCAGCTCTTGTACAGGTTGATCGAACGCCACATAACCCCCGCTGATAGCCAGCACGTCGATCAAACGCTCGCTTAGCCAGCCAGCGATATCGATCCCTAGGTACCGGCACAATTTTCCGGTGACCGGCACGCGGGCCGACAGAAGGAACGGTTTGCCCTGTCGTTCGCTCTCCGCCAGCACCAGTTTGCGAACGCTCGCCACCAGTCGTGTAAGGACCGCCACTTGCTGGTCGCTGGCCGGTTTTCCCTCGTAAGTGTTGCGGAAGTAGAACGGCGCTCGCAGAAAATCGAGATCGACGCCATCGACCGGATAGTTGCGCAGCACTTCCTCAATGATTGCCACGATCCGTGGTTCGACGTCCGGGTGTTCGAAGTCGACCAGGCTCCAGAGTCGGCGGCGATCGTTCAGGCTGCTGACATCGGCGAGAGCCGCCATCACACGCCGCGGGTCGTCCTTCTTCCATTGGGATACAAATTGTGGCGTCCAGGCGTCGTGAATGTCGTTCATTCGCAGCGTCCAGAACGACTCAATGCCGTGCTTGCGAGCGAACTCGCACGACATTCGCAGGCCATCGGTCTGCTGATCTAGGAACTGCGGCAGGTTGTTGTCGGCGAACGTCCCTTCTCGAGACCGGAACACTTCGGCCACCTTGGTTGCGTGCGTGAAGAGGTTGAAGCTCTGCGTGGTGCAGTAGTAAATGCTGTCTACCTGCGTTCCCAGCAGCGGCTCGTGCCGCAGGGCCAGAAATTTCTCAACCGTATCGGCCCCCTTGGCCCAGATATCGTCGCCGTCGTTATTGAAGATGATTCGCCGCCGTCGGTGCGCCGCTTGCTTGCGAGCAGCGTCGAGGGCCGCCCGCTCCCCCGCCTCGATCGGCGCACCCTGCGTCCAACCGACGCCAAGCGCGGCACTGCCTGCCGCGACGGCCTGAAGAAAGTCTCGTCGTGTAATATTCATGGGCTGAACTCCTCGGCTGTCGTAGGCACACGCTGTAGTAATCGTGGAGGTCTACTCGTACGACTGCAAATAGTGGTTATGGCGAATCCGCGGCTCGAACGAGTACAGCTTTGCGTGTTTCAAATGGAACCGCAGCTTGATTGGCCGCGCTTGCAGCAGGTGGCAGTCGGGGTTGTCTTTCCATTTCAAGACGTGCCGGACACTGTCCGTGGTGATCGGCGTACAGTCGCTCGCGCCGAAGCCCTCGATGACCTTTCCCTCGGGGTCGAGCGCTTCGACAGTCAGCGACCCGCCAGTTGCGTTCGCGTTCACGACCAGCGTGTCACCCAAGAACACTAACGGCTTGGTCGTCAACGTGCCGGCCTTGTCGCCGGCGTTGACCGAGACAAAGCCATCCAGTCGCAGCGTCGCCAAACCGATGCCGCTGTCGCGCGTGTCCTTGTGATAGGTGTGCCAGTGACGTCCGGTAATGCCGGTGTAATAGAAACGGATCTCGTCGCCGACGACCAATGGCGGGTGATGCGGGTAGATTTGGCCCCAATCCCAGTCCTTCCTAAACTCGCCGTACGGGAGAAAGGTCGCCTGCTGGGCCTGTTGTTTCCAGTCGCGATCAGCTCGCAGTTCGGCTGCGGAAATAGCTCCGTCGGTCAGCACGCGCTGCCAGGTGACCCCATCGCGACTGAAGGTCAGTTGGTTGTCGACTCGATCCATCCACGGCTGGTCGTCGGGAATCGGTTTGATCGTCTCGCCGTGATACGTGTTGAGCACGCCGATGTAGACACCGTGATACGGCATCGCTCCCATTGTGTAGAGCTCGGTGTTGAAGGGCGCGTCCAGCTTGCTCCTTTTGACGACCGTGACTTTCGGCGACCAATGAAAAAAGTCTTCGCTTTCGATGCGGCTGATGATCCTCACGTTAGGCGGGCCGAAGCGGAGGTAGGCGACGAAGCGACTCAGCCGGGCGTCCCAGTACGGCGCGACCTGCGTGTCGCTGTACGGGATCAGCGGGTTCTTCGGCTCCGGCTTCCAGTGGACGCCATCGGCCGAGTACGCGACGCAACTTTGCAGCGAACTTGGTTTGCCGGTCGGCTTGGCCAGATACATCATTTTGAAGCGACGAGCGGGATTCTTTTCCGCCGAGTCGATCATCACGCCCGCCCCGCCGACCCACGGTTCCTTCGGCTCGAATATCGCCCAGTTGTTGCCCGCCTGCGGATCGGTGATCGGTTTGTCCCAGGTGATCCCATCCGGCGACGTGACGTAGCCGAGTGTCCCGATGGCGTCTTTGTCGTCGTGCCAGATTTGATACCAGATCTTGTACAGCTCATCGCGCGCATCGCGAACGACCGCGCCATAGCCGAACGGCGACGACAGCTTCTCTTCCCACGGCTTGTCGCGGCGGACCAGCGGATTCTTCGAGTGCTTCACCGGCTGGTTTAGAGCCTTCTTCGCGACACTCAGCGATTCGATGATGTAGTCATCGATGAAGAGCTGCTTGCCATGCAGCACAATCGCCTTGCCGGCGATCTCGTCATCCAGGTCTTTGAACATACCGGGGGGCGCCTGGCGACTCTGGGCCAGGAGTGGCGACTGAAGCGACAGACTCAGCCCCGCGAGTACTAAGGCAATACGAACCGATGTGTGCATGACAAGTCCCTCGATACCGGACGGGGTCCTGGTTTCACGACAGAATCCCTTTGATCGGAGATCCACCATGGCTGATCGACATCGGGCGGCCGACAGGATCATAGACCAGCGTCGCGTGGTCGATACCCAGCAGGTTGTAGATCGTGCAACAGATGTCCGCCGTGCTGACCGGTTTTGAGGCGGGGTAAGCTGCGTGGGCATCGCTGGCGCCGTAAACCGTTCCCCCCCGGATTCCCGCTCCGGAAAAGAGCATCGAGTAGCAATACGTCCAATGATCCCGCCCGGCATTGGCGTTGATCTTCGGCGTGCGCCCGAAGTCGCTCATCACGACCACTAGGGTTTCATCGAGCAGTCCGCTGTCCGCAAGATCCTGCATGAGGGCGTGATAGACGGCGTCCAGGTACGGGAGGTTGTAGTCCTTGAGCAACTTGCAGTTCTGTGAATGGGTGTCCCAACAGTGAAGCTGCAGCTTCAATCGCTCCCAGTAGCAATCCCACGTGACGTTGATGAAACGGACGCCCGCTTCGACCAACCGACGGGCAATCAGAGCACTTTGGCCGAAGAGCGTGGGCGTATAGCGCTCGCGCACCCGGGGATCAACTTTGTCCAGGTCAAATGCGTCGCGGACTTTCGATGATGTGATCAGGCTCCAAGCCCGTTCCCGTTGCAGCGTCCACGATCCTTCACGGGCCGACCGCTCCGCCCGTTGTCGTTCGGCGTCGAGTTGCTGCAGCAGGCTGTGGCGACCGTTCAGCCGGTCGAGGGTGATTTCCTGATCCAGGCGAGTGTGAGGAATATGCGGAATGCCGCGCAACGGTTGCGGGTTGTAGGCATCTTCCGGCGGCTTATCGACGTACGGGGCGCATTCGGTGTAAAGCGGGTCGAATCTCGAACCCAAAAACCCAGCCGTCGGGCCGGGCCGACGGATCGCCTGGCCCCATCCCAGGTAACATGGCATGTAGACGTATGCCGGTGAATCGGCTCTCGACCCGTTGAGATACTCACAGACTGAACCCATGCTCGGTGGATGGGTCGATTTGAGGTTGACGAGGTCAGTTTCCGGAACTTCCCACCCCGTGTAGCTCGGAATGCAGTTGTGGCACCCGGCCCGGTGATTGATCGAGCGGACAATTGCCGAGCGATCCATCCATTTGGCGTGCAGGGGGAGATGCTCGCAGACCTCGATTCCTGGGGCATTGGTGGTAATCGGCTTGAATTCGCCTCGTACTTCCGATGGGGCATTGGGCTTCAAGTCGTACATGTCCTGCCAGGGGGCGCCGCCAAGCAAGTACAGACAGATGACGCTCTTGGCTTTGCCGTTCCAGACATGCTCCCGTTCAGGTGCGGCCTGCAGCAAATGGGGCAGGCCTAACCCGCCGAGCACGGAAATTGTTCCAACTTTCAGCGTCTCTCGGCGCGTGATACCGTCGCAAAACTGCCGCCGACTGCCGAGCATGGTCAACATTGAAACTCTCCTCTTGTGACCATTGAGAAGCTCTTTCCACTTCAGGGGGCCAGGCAATCGATCGGCTAATTCAGCACGCTCGACACGGGGCTCCGCCGCGAGCGATCGGGAAGGGGCGGCCGAGACGGTCATATACGGTCAGGTGCGGGTCGATGCCGAGCAGATGGTAGATTGTCGCGACGAGTTCAGAGGGATGCACCGGATCGCTCACCGGGTAGGCTGCCTGTTTGTCGGTAACGCCATAAACCATCCCGGCCTTGACTCCTCCACCGGTCAACAAACTGAAGCCGCATTGCGGCCAGTGATCGCGGCCCGCGCTTCCGTTCACGCGCGGCGTACGGCCCATTTCACCCATGACGATTACCAGCGTCGAATCGAGCAGTCCGCGTTCCTCGAGATCCTGGATCAGAGTCGGATAGACCTTATCGAGAACCGGCAGATTGATATTCCTCGACATGCTAAAGTTGTTCGTGTGCATGTCAAAAAGCTCCATATGCAATTGCCTCTTGAGTTTACTGACTCGCTGCCTGCAATCAAACGCAACAACAATGACACCGCGAAGGAGTTCCGAACCCGATCACCGCTGCGGCGTCCTGACCACCGCAAACCGGAGTCATTTGGCTGCATCGCGCTGCAACACAGACTCGTCGCGCCATCGTGGGATGTGTCGCTCCAATTCCTGTGTTTCTCGTGCTAGTCCCGAGCAGTTCGACGCAAGGATCTCAAACACCTTGTTCGCGACGATTCGATGTCCCAGATCATTGGCATGCACCGCATCGTGATGGACGAGCCAGTTGGCATTGCCATACGCCGAGAGGAGGTCGACGAACAGACAGTCCTTGTCGGCCGCTACCTTGGACGTGGCCTCGTTGAATTGATGAAACAGTTCCAGGGTGGCCTTGTTCCAGTGTGGACCGTATTGATCGAACCCGGTCATGTAGTAGGGACCCAGCAGCACAATGAGGGGCTGGATGCTGGCGCGCACGCGATCGATCAGCGTTCGCATTTCGCCCGCAAAGATTTCGGTCGGCGTGGCGCCCCTGGCATCGTTCAATCCATATGAAACGACAAGCAGATCGGGCTTGTGTCGGAGGACATGCGGATCGAGCCGTTCGAGGGCGGCCGGTTTGCCGCTATGCTGATATGCGGTGCTTTTCGTCGAAATGACATTCGCTCCGATGCCGACATTCACCAGTTGCACGGGGACTCTTTGAAACTCGTTGATTAAGCGAGCCAACTGGTGAGCCCAGGCCTGCTCCCTGTGGCTTGCCCAACCACCGGCGGTCGTACTCTCGCCCAGCGTGACCAGCGTGCGGAACTCCTTGTCCCACCAGTCTCGCTTCTTGGCGGGGTCGGGGATTTCGCAGGCGCCTTGAGCGCAAACGTCCTGGGGCTCGAACAACACTGTGGCCACAGAACCTGCGGCTGCGGTCGATACCATGAGTGCGCGGCGAGAGATTTCCTTCATCGCAATCTTTCCTTGTCGCTGCCCGTTCAGGATTTTCGCTTCCACGAGATACCGAACAACCTGACTGCATTTATTCCAGAAGATGTCTTCCACCGAGTTATCGCTCAGTCGGTCAGCGCGACAAGGTTGAAGCGGGTCAAGCGGAGTCGTGAATGTACCTGACCGAACTAGCCTGCAAAGTGTCTCTTGAGGTTACCGTTGTGAGCGTTACGATCAATGCTCCGGATTGATCGTCTCATGGAGTCCATTCCTAATGACCGCCTCCGATGTCGTCTATCCTGGTACCCGACGGTGTTGAGCTTTGGAAGTTGCAGCCACAGGGCGCTGGCCTTGTTGATCGGCCTGGCGCTGTTCGTCCCGGCGACGGTCTGGGACTACGACGGCGGCGGGCAGCATCTGGTCGTCGGCACCGATAAGGGCTGGCTCTATCTGCTGCGGTCCGAACTCTCGCTGGGCAAGGACGACCGGTTCGAGTTCCGGTCCAGCGGTCCACTGAAGGATACGGACGGAAACATCATCCGCATCCATCATCGCGCGGTGGCCGCGCCGCTCGACCTGAACGGCGACGGCCAACTCGACCTCGTGCTGGCGGGGGCCACTTATGGCGCCAACGACCTCTGTCCCGGCAGCGGCGTGTATTATGTCCTCAACGAAGGAACGTCGGCGGACCACCTTCCCCGGCTCTCCCCGCCGCGGCGTTTGGAGACGATCGGCCATGCGCACCCCGATTTCTCGCGGGGACACGCGCAGCTCCAGTCGCTCGATCTGCTCGGCACGGGGGAACGGGTTGTCGTGGTCGGCACACAGGCCGTCGACAACTTTCGCGGATACGTCTATCGCCCGGCCCGAGGCAAAATCGCTCTCGAACACACGGGGCTGGTCCTGCCTCCGATCTCGATCGAGGAGCGACTGCTCGATCTGGATGGCGACGGACGCTGGGAGTATGTCCGCAGCGGAGGGGAATCGCTGATCGCCAAATATTCCAAGGTCATGACCGTCGCTCCGAAGGAGATTCCATGAAATCGACATTGCCTCTTGTCGCGCTGACGCTGCTTGTCGCCGCGCTTGCCTGGCGGGGCCCGTTCGCCCTGCGGGTAGCGGCGGACGAGTCGACCAGGGACGGTGCGACATCGACCAGGTTGCCCAAAGGTTGGGCCACCGGCACACCGCGGACCGAGTTGCGGCCGGAGTTCGAACATCTTGCGACAGGCGGCTGGAATGATGGGCCTCGCTGGATCGTCCGGACCGACCGGCGCGAGGGCCAGGTCGGCTGGTGGGAGACTACGCTGCCGGTCGAAGGAGGCCAGACGTATCGGTTCGAGGTTCGGCGGCGCATCGAGAGGGTGACGACACCGCGGCAGTCGTGCTACGCCCGTGTGTTCTGGCGGGACGAGAAGGGGGGCACGATCTCGCGCGACAAGCCCGTGTTCGCCAGCTACATGCCCGGCGCGGTGCCGCAGGCGTTGCCCGATTACCCTGCCGACCAGGACATAGGCGACGGCTGGACGCTGCTGGCCAACACGTACACGGCGCCGAAGGCGGCGCGCCAGGCGACGGTTCAATTAATCTTCCGTTGGGCACCGTCGGCACAGGTCGAGTGGAGTGGCTTCCGGTTCGACGCGGTTTCCGAGAAGCCGCGGCGCGTCGTTCGTCTAGCCACCGTCCATAAAGTGCCGTCGGAAGGAACGACGACTCGCGACAAGTGCGAGCTGTTCGCGCCGCTGATCGCTCAGGCGGCCGAGAAGAAGGCTGACCTGATCGTGCTGCCCGAGACACTGACGGCGCTGCGCGGCAAGTGGGACTACGAAGCTGCTGCCGAGCCAGTGCCCGGTCCAGCAACCGACTACTTTGGAACGCTGGCAAAGCAACACGACCTTTACATAGTGGCCGGGCTGGTCGAGCGCGACGCCCACCTGCTCTACAACGTCGCTGTACTGATCGGTCCGGACGCGAAGGTGGTCGGCAAGTATCGCAAGGTCTGCCTGCCGCGCGGCGAGCACGACACAGGCGTGCAGCCAGGCAAGGAGTTTCCCGTCTTTCAGACGCGATTTGGCAAGGTTGGCATGATGGTCTGCTACGACGGTTTCTTCCCCGAGCCGGCCCGCGAGCTGACGAAGAACGGGGCCGAAGTGATTGCGTTCCCCGTAGCTGGCTGTAACCCGCTGCTGGCGAAAGCCCGCGCGTGCGAAAACCACGTGTACCTCGTGAGCAGTACCTACACGCCGGTGGAATCGAACTGGATGGTCTCGGCAGTCTTCGGCCACGACGGCGCGATCCTCACGCAGGCCACGGAGTGGGGTACGGTCGCGGTGGCCGAAGTCGATCTCGACGAGCCGCTGCTCTGGCCCAGCATGGGCGACTTCCGCGGCGAGATGCACCGCGCCCGGCCAGAGAAGTAGGTCTTTGGCACCCAGGTGTCACGCTCAACCGATTGGAAGATGACAACTATGTTTCACACACGACAAATCAACCGGTTCCTGCTGTTCCTCGTGACGGGCGGAGTGCTTCTTGCCCTGTCACAGCCTTTGTTCTCCCAAACGAAGGCAATGCACGACGATTCAATCGCGTTGCTGGAACATGGCGATCGAGACCGAGGCGAGTTGCTGTTCCGCCGATCTGAGGGCGCTGGCTGCGGCAAAAGTCAGTGTTTCGATCAGGCGGAGAACGGGTTCGGCCCGAAGGTTTCGGGACAGGATTTCATTTCCATCCGGCATCCGCAATCGCTGCCTCCGCGGATTAGCTGCGAACGAATCGTTGTTGGCGTGACGGGAGACTACAAGCCTTGCCTGGCGCTGCTGCCCGGTGGAGAGTTGTTGCTCGTGATGTTTGCCAGCGTCGATCCCGGCCAGGAGATCCGCGAGGATATGATCCTGTATCGCTCGTCGGACGGCGCCAAAACCTGGGGCGACCGAAACGTGCTGCCGCTGCTGGGCCGGGAACCGTATTTCAGCCGGCTGGGCGATGGCACCCTGTTCATTACCACTCATTTGCGGAAAGATGAAGTTCGCAATCCCGACAAGTACACCCACAGCTATGTTCATCGCTCAACGGACCAGGGGAAGACCTGGAGCACACTGCGGATTGGCGCGGAGGACGTTCCCGGCGTTTCCCCGAAAACCTGGACCCACACCAGCCGCAACATCCTCGAACTTCGGGACGGTTCCGTGATCCTAGGTGTCTCCGCGGGGAGCAGCACGGACTATCTTTGGCGATCGAAAGATAAGGGGGCGACATGGGACAAGTCGCTGACCTGCAAAGTCGAAGGATTCGATGTCAAGAAACAGGGTTTTCCCTGGTTCGCGGAGACCGTCTTTTGGGAAGCCGCCAACGGCGATCTGCTGGCGATCGCCCGTTGTCACTCCAGTGCCCTGCCGGCGCTGAAGAACTCCGCGATCCCCGAAGGGAATGATCAGGTCGAGCGGATGGCCCTGTTTCGATCGCGCAATGGTGGCGAAACCTGGAGCCTTGAACCCGAGTTGGGGAACGACTACGGCGAACACTATCAGGCGATTTTGCGACTTCAGGACAAACAACTGCTATTCACGTTCACGGTCCGGTCGCTGCAGCCGCCATTGGGCGTGCAGGCAATTCTGGGACGGGAACAGCTTGACGGGTTTCAATGGAACTTCCGCGAGGACCGGCTGATCCTCGACGAAAAGACCCCGAAAGAACAGCCGAGCGGCGGCGGCTTCGGCAACACGATTCAACTTCAGGACGGGACACTGGTGACGTCTTATACCTACAGGGATTCCGCGGGAAAGACACACGCCGAAGTGGTCCGCTGGCGGCTTCCGCCGCGCGATCCCGCGAAAGACTGATCCGTCCGGATGGCAAGATACTTGCGACCGCCGACCGCGCGGGAGGACTGCATCTCTGGGAGACGGAGAGCGGTCGCATTATTGTCAGTTTGAACGATCACAAAGCCGCGATCCGCGCCCTCGATTGGCGATCCGACTCGAAGGTGTTGGCCTCGCCGCTCGCCCAAACGAAACAACCAATTCATCCTAGGAAACCAACTCATGCACTCATCCCAGGCCCATCGCTATGGTTGTTTCGGTTCTCGAAGGATGCGGCATCGGGAGGCTCTGCAGGCCGGGGTGCTGGTCGCCCTGAGGCTCTCGAAGTGCGGTCTTTTTTGCCTGGCGTCCGCACACTGGCTGGCGATCGTGCTGTGCAGTTCGCTGGAGGGCGTGGACGTCAGCCGTGCCATTGACGCCGGCCGCATCGAATCCGCCGCGGAATGGACCGGCGAGGTGCACGTGCTGGGGCCGGTGGTGGTTGACAAGCAGTCGGTGCTGACCCTGCGGCCTCCCGTGCGACTCGTATTCTCGCGCGGTGCGGGACTGCGCGTGGAGGGGCAAATCGTGGCCGAGGGAACTCCGGAGTCGCCCGTCGTGCTGGTCGGGGCGGACGGTGTGGCACGCGGGGAGTGGCTGGGGGTCGAGATCGTGCCGGTGAACGTCGACGTTCCCGGATCGCGGCTCACGGGATGCGTGATCGAAGGCGCGGCGCACGGCGTGGCACTCAAGCGGGACGGATCCTCGCCGCACCGCGTGGCCTCGTGCACGATCAAGTCGTGCCGCGGCAGTGGCGTCTGGCTGGACGGCGTTACCGGGGCGATCATCGAGGACAACCAGGTGACGGACTGCGGTAGGTCCGGAGAGGCACCCGCGGGGGGCATTTGGTGTGAACGATCCCGCGATGCAAGTGTCGTCGGCAACCGCATCGTCGCTGGCGCGCGGTACGGCATATTGGTGCGCAGCGGCGAGCTGCATACGTTGCGGCGCAACCACATTCACGGGATCGGCGGAAAGGCGATGTCAACGGAGGGAATGGGAATCTGCGTGGAGCACGACGCCCGCCGGATCCTGGTTCAGAGCAACGAAGTCAAGGGGTGCAACTATTGCGGCATTGCTGTGTACGGCCCCGACAATCTCGTGATCGACAACGACGTGGGCGACTCGCCGGACGGGATCGGCCTCGCGGGCGCGCCGTGCACGGGCAACATCGTTCGCGACAACCGCATCACGCGCGGCTGGTGGTCCACGCTCTATGTGACCTCGCAGGCCCGTGACAATCTGCTCGTAAACAACGTGGTGCACGGCGGCGACGGAGGCATCACCACCCGGGCTGCCGGTCCCAACTTGTGGGAAAACTGCACATTCTACAACCACAACAGCCAGGGGAGCCTGGTCCTGATGGGCACGGGAATCGCCACGTTCCGCCGCTGCGCCATCAGGACGAATGGTATGTACGACCTGCAGTTGGAATATGGGTCGTATGCCCGCGTCATCGACAGCAAGATACGCAAGGATCGGATCGCGTTTGGCGAGGGTACTGGTGAACACAATTTCATTGAATGGCTGCATACCGCGCGGGTGACCGTGGTGGACGATGCCACGGGGCAGGGAGTGAGCGGGGCCAAAGTCGAGTTCGCGAGCCAAATCGATCCCGACGTGCGAGTAGCACAGGCGACGATGGGATCAGGCGAGGCATCACTCGAGGTTCTCGAAACCACGGTCCGCAAAGACGGCCTGCACGATGCCACGCCCCATCGGGTAACCGTATCAAGTGAGGGTTATCGCCCTGCCGTGCTGGACTCTGTCGAGGTGCGGGACCGCGTCGAGCTACACGTCCGCCTGCGAAAACGCGAGTGAAGTTGGCCTGCGCCCGCCCGGCCGATCGTGGATCAGATTCCGAGGCAGGGCTTGCGCGGCGGAAGCCGCCAGCGGACCACG
>Ga0194129_10008439_pt1 | contig 11915 bp, 11 predicted proteins | sample TA2KigCa35mmetaG_FD_150862 | JGI IMG/M metagenome (GOLD analysis project Ga0194129, IMG submission 150862) | Freshwater microbial communities from Lake Tanganyika, Tanzania - TA2015038 Kigoma Deep Cast 35m | ecosystem: Environmental > Aquatic > Freshwater > Lake | place: Tanzania: Lake... | reverse complement strand
AGGATTACTCGCCTTGGTTCATCCGCACGCGAATCGTGAAGTCAATCCGTGCGTGTCGAAGAAACATATATAATCCGATGAGGTTCAGCGTAATAAGTAATAGTCGGTAATCCATCGAAACAATCGAATGAAGGAGGGCATAAAGCCCGATATTTGTTTGAAACCAGTTGTAAATAATAAATGCGATCCAAACATAGAAAGGTGTGATGTGGCGATAATTATCATTGGCGTTCATATCGGTCGAAGGCAAGATATGGCGTATTCACGTTCGTTTGAATCTAAAAAACATAAAAAGTATTTTTCAATTTTATGACATGACACACCCGGTATAAAATTGAAATAAAAGAAAAGAGGTAAGGTTAAACAGAGACACACATACATACATGAGAAAATTCAAGATTGTTAAGAAAATTCCAACGGCCGCACCCGCACCAGCAGCGATCCATGACATGTCATTCCGACTTATTGACTTCAACGTATATGACTGTATTCCTGATACAAATACGCATTCATCCGCGTCAGAAAATAGCGCAGACGATAATAGTTCGGTGGCTTCGTCTGGTTCGGGTGGCGGCGGCGGCGACGGCGGCGGAAGAGGGCGACCTACAATCGACGCCAACGAATTCCGTATCCAGATGTTCGGCATCAACGAACATGGTGAAACCTGCTCTATCTTCGTAGATGATTACCACCCCTTCTTCTATGTCAAGGTCGCAGACAACTGGACTAATACCACCAAATCCGCGTTCATCCGCAACATCAAAAAGAACTTAAAGAGCCGTTATTACGAAAACAGCATCATCACGGAAAAATGCGAGATCGTGGAGAAACGCAAACTCTACGGGTTTGACGGGGGAAAGAATCACAAATTCGTCCTTCTCGTGTTCAAAAATACGACGGTGATGAACCGCGTGAAGAACCTCTGGTATTGCGACATCTTTACACCGCGTGAAGGGAAAACGCGGATTCTTAAACCCAACGGTTATATTTTTGAAGACGCAAATATGAAGACGAATACGTATATCTACGAAGCCAATATACCACCGATCCTGCGTTTCTTCCATATCCAGAAAATAAGTCCATCCGGTTGGGTGACGTTTTCAACGAAGAAGACGCGACTGATCGAAAAATACACGACGACATGCCAATATGAATATCGCTTGTCATTTGAAGACATTATCCCCCAGAATGAAAAAGAGACCGTCGTTCCGTATAAAATATGTAGTTTTGATATTGAAGCCAGCAGCAGTCATGGTGATTTCCCGATTCCCGTAAAATCATACAAGAAGCTGGCGACGAATATTGTGGATGCCGTATTTACGAAGAAAGCCGCGCATGCGGCGGTTAGTGACGAGGACATTACCGATGATGAATTGACGCATATGATTTATACCGCATTTCAGTATTCATACCAAGGACGACCAGCATACCCAAGTATTGAAACGATCTATCCGAAACGTCGCCCGAAAGAGGCGGATATGGTGCGTTTGTGTCGGCTTGTATTATCGAAAGAACTCCGTCATTTAATCAAGCAGGAAGTCGTCGCACAAGAGAACACGATAGAGCAAATTTTCCTTCAGATGGCGGCAACTGCGAAAGCAGAAGCGGCGAAAGCGGCAGAAGCGAAGGCTGTGGGGGGCGGCGGTGGCGATGACGATGACAACGAGAACGACAGTGACGGCGATAGCGTCGACGGTGGTGACTGTGACAACGCGATGGATGATGAGATGCCATCGAGGTCTACTTCATCAAAAACGGCCGCCGCAGCCACCGCTACCGCCGACCTCTCCGTCAAACTCGTCACCTTACTCAACAACCCCAAACACACCCGTGAAGAGAAGATCAAGATCGTCAGTGATACACTAGGTTCGATCTTCCCCAAAGTCGAAGGCGATAAAGTAACGTTTATAGGTTCGACATTCGTAAAATACGGACAAAACGGCAACCATCCCTACCTCAATAACTGTATCGTTCTCGATACATGCGACAATCTCGACAAAGAAGTGCCGAATTCCGAGATCGAAACCTACACAACCGAAGCAGATGTATTGACCGCATGGACGCGTCTTATCCAGAAAGAGAACCCCGATATTATTATTGGATACAATATTTTCGGTTTTGATTACCAGTTCATGTTTCGCCGTGCGGTGGAGACCGGTTGTTACGAGGAGTTCTTAAAATTGTCGCGCAACTGTGACGAGTTGTGTGCCAACGCGGGGGGCGGTGCGGGTGGTGCGGGTGGTGCGAGCGGCGGATTCATAAACCCGAACACCGAAATCACCGCGGATAATGTCGCAATCGAGCAAACAAAAATAGCCCTTGCGAGTGGACAATACGACCTTCATTATATCAAGATGACCGGCCGACTTCAAGTCGATGTGTATAATTACTTGCGCCGTGATTTCAATCTCTCGTCGTATAAGTTAGACGATGTATCAAGTTATTTCATCGGCGACGCTGTGAAAAGTGTGGAATACGACGCAGCAAGCGACACGACTCGCATTATTTCCGGAAATTTGCTCGGTCTTGAAGTCGGGAATTTCGTGAAGTTCGAACAAACAAATCACTCGACTGACCTTTATAAAGACGGGCATAAATTCAAGGTTATCGCGATACCGAGAGCAAGCGAAGGCGGTGGCGGCGGCTTCATCGTCGAAGGATCAGCGACACCGGATATGAAGATGATGGTGCGCTGGGGTCTCGCAAAAGATGATGTATCACCGCAGGATATTTTCCGAATGACGAATGAAGGCCCGAAAGAACGCGCAGTCATCGCGAAATACTGTATTCAGGATTGTAACCTCGTCCATCACTTGATGAACAAAATCGATATTATAACTGGTTACACGGAGATGGCGAAGATTTGTAGCGTCCCGATTAGTTTCCTCGTGATGCGAGGTCAAGGAATTAAACTCACAAGTTACGTGGCGATGAAGTGTCGCGAGAAAAATACATTAATGCCAGTTATCGACAAAGACCGCAGCGAATCTGGGTATGAAGGAGCGATTGTTCTGCCACCCAAATGCGGACTTTACCTCGACAATCCAGTCGCATGTAACGATTATTCGTCGCTATATCCGTCATCGATGATCAGCGAAAATCTCTCACACGATAGTAAGGTATGGACGAAAGAATACGACTTAGACGGCAACCTCGTCCGTGAAACGGGGGAGCAATGCTACGACAACCTCCCTGGGTATAAATATGTGGATATCACGTATGACATGTATCGATGGACGCGCCCGAAATCGGCAACGAAGACAGCCGCTGCTGCCGTGAAAGTGAAATGCGGGACAAAAGTGTGTCGATTTGCGCAATTTCCGGAAGGTGAGAAAGGAATCATGCCTGCGATTTTGGAAGAACTCTTACTTGCGCGTAAGACAACACGCAAACTCGCAGAAAAACAGACCGATGCGTTTATGGCGAATATTCTGGATAAGCGACAGCTTGGTTATAAAGTAACTGCGAATTCATTATATGGACAGTGTGGTGCGAAAACGAGTACTTTCTACGAGGTGGATGTCGCTGCTTCAACTACCGCAACCGGACGCAAACTCCTCACTTATGCTCGTCGTGTGGTCGAAGAAGCGTATGGCGATATCATGTTGCCGACATCACACCCAAAATACCCGATCGTCCATTCCAAAGCAGAGTATATTTATGGCGATACCGACAGTGTGTTCTTCACGTTCAACCTCGCTACGCCAGAGGGCACCCCCATCCGCGGCAAAGATGCGATCGAAATCACGATCGAGCTCGCGAAACAGGTGGGTGATTATTCATCGAAATTCTTGAAAGGTCCACACGCATGGGTCTATGAAAAAACGATCTGCCCCTTCGCACTTCTGCGTAAGAAAGGATATGTTGGCGTGTATTATGAGCAGAATCCGAATAAGGGTAAACTGAAAAGTATGGGGATTGTGCTGAAACGTCGTGATAATGCGCCGATCGTGAAGGAAATCTATGGCGGAATCATCGATATTCTGATGAAAGAGCAAAATGTGGATCGTGCCATCGCATTTCTGCGCGAGAAGTTACAATACATGATTGACCAGAAATGCCCGATCGAAAAACTCATCATTACGAAATCGCTTCGTTCTGATTATAAGAATCCGCAGCAAATTGCGCATAAGGTTCTAGCAGACAGGATGGGTGTGCGCGACCCTGGAAATAAACCGAATACTGGCGATCGCATCCCGTATGCGTATATTCATAATGACGCGAAGGGTGCGCTTCAAGGCGACAAGATAGAACATCCGGATTATATTCATGCCAAGAAGCTTCAATTGAATTATTCATTCTATATTACCAATCAAATAATGAAACCGGTTCAGCAGTTATTTGCGTTGGTGCTGGAGCAGTTGCCGGCATTTCAAAAGAAGAAGGGGCGGTTCTTGGACGCAATTGAAACCGTCACATCAACGATCGATGACCCGGTCAAGCGGGAGAAGAAAATAACAGAGATGCGACACAAAGAAGTGAAATCTCTGTTATTCGATGAGTTTCTTGTAAAAGCGGACAATTTGAATAAAGGGAATCGAGCGATTACGGATTGGTTCGGCGGCGGCGGAAAGCGCGGGAAATGAAATGGAATGAAATGGAATGAAATGGAATGAAATCATGGAATCATGGAATCATGGAATCATGGAATCATGGAATCATGGAATATTTTTAATCGACGTTCATGTCGTCATCATCGTCATCACGTTCTGGATAATTATTACGATTTATATGATTGACAGTGTTTACAATATCATTATATAACTGACTATCATTATAATTCATCGGTATGTCATAAGAAAATGTGAAATTATTTTCATCGATGTGGTCGATAGAAATATTGGCTGGGAAACGAGGTGACGTGCTGCCTGTTCCCGCACTAGTCGTCGTAATAGTCGATTGATTTGAAGAAGGTAAATAATCACGAATATCACTTCGACAAAGTGGACAACTTGAATGTCTGGCAAACCATTCTCTCAAACATTCTCGATTAAATAGATGATTACATCCACGTATCATCGTAATTTGACTTTCATCTGTGAATTCATCTCTTGAAATGGGACAAGTTGCATTTACGGGGGTTATAATATTTCCGAAAACTGTATCATGTGTTGCGCGGCGAATTTGTTCATTCGTTGGTGCGGATGATGTATCTACTGAAGAAACATTCGTCGTCGTCCGCACTCCAGCTGGAACAGTATATAACATCGAAAATATATTATTATTGTTTGGCTGACGTGCTTCTCTAGAGATCTCCGTATTCAGATATCTAGATAATAAACGAGGAAAAATATCGGTGATTGGTGACGCGGTTGCGGTTGCGGGTGCGGGTACGGGTGCGGGTGCGGGTGTCATTTGTGGAGAAGATGAAACGGTTGGACCTGCGGTAATTTCACGTGAATGACGCAAATGATATTGATTGTAATAAAAATGTTGCCTCACGATACACCTTGTTACATTCTCTCGCAACGTTTGTTCCATTCGTGAAAACATCGCATTACCGTTGACGATAAAATTGTTATAGGAATGAAGCAACGTTGTATATTCATCCATCGTTGTTTGCTCATCTTCAACCGCATTATAATATTGATTCAGGTGAAATCTCTCATCATAACTATTCAGGTTTCTTTCCAATTGAGTCTCCCCTCCTCCACCACGAGCTCGGCCATGATGATTATACGACAGATCTATATTCATGATCAATACATATCATTATTTGTAGTTTCTATATCTGTTTATTTGTTTTCTGCGCTGCTCCTCACGACGAAGATAATTTCGACGACTATATCGTTCGGTGCTGTTACCTTTATCCGCGCTGATACACAACCATAATACGAGGAATATCACAAAGAACGAACCGGACATCACTATAAATTGACCCATGAGAAGCACCATTCTTTTTTGATGAATAGTATAAATAGAATGAAATAAATCAATTTTATTCATGGATTTAAACTTAAACCGAAAAATTTGTTATTATGTAAAGACTCAAAACAAAATTACATTCTATGGAATCGAGATTTCCCGATTTTGTGGGTAAGGGTATAACCGGACTCATGAATTTAGGGAATACCTGTTTTGTGAATTCATGCCTTCAAGCATTATCACATACATACGAACTGAATCGTTTTTTGAATGATGAAAAATATAAAAAACGCTTGACAAATAAACCTGACGCGGTGTTGTTAAGTGAATGGGATAAATTACGAACGCTGATGTGGAGCGAAAATTGTATTGTTTCACCAGGTGGATTTATAGCATCGATGAAGCAAATTGCCCGTTTAAAAAACCAAGAATTATTTACAGAATATTCGCAAAATGATGTTCAAGAATTTCTGGTCTTCATGTTAGACGCGTTTCATATTGCTCTTTCGAGAGAAGTAAATATGACAATAACTGGTAATGTAAATAGTGACAAGGATTACATCGGTCGTAAATGCTATGAAATGATGCGACAGATGTATACTAAAAACTACTCTGAAATGTTGAATTTGTTTTATGGGATACAAATGTCGATGATTACAGATCTTAATGACCCATCAAAAGTATTAAGCATATCTCCCGAGCCATTTTCGATCATATCTCTTTCGATACCGATCGTCGAAATTCCGGAATCTGGAAAGACGCGCGTTCCGTCGCTGTTCGACTGTTTTAGTCATTATTGTAGTGGCGAAGTAATGGAAGGTGAAAACGCGTGGTTCAACGATGAAACAAAACAGTATCAAAATGTGAAGCGCGGAATGATGTATTGGAGTCTACCGAATATAATGATAATTGATTTGAAGCGTGTGCGATATACCACTCGCGGCCCTGAAAAGGTGACAATTCCGGTTGAAATTCCGGTAAAGAATATGAATATGAGTTCATTCGTCAACGGTTATAAACGCGAAAGTTACGTGTATGATTTATATGCGGTATGTAATCATCACGGGAATTTTAGTAAAAGTGGGCATTATACCGCGACGATTTGTACTGCCGATAATACATGGTATATGTTCAACGATGAAAATGTGAAGAAGGTTGACGTAATGAATGATACGATTACAAGTAATTTACCTTATTGTTTATTTTACAGAAAACAACAAAATAAAGTTGGAATGATATCCCAGTAAATATATCCGCATTATTATAACAGTAATATATAGTTATATTATGTCGGCTCAACAACCACCAAAAAATACGTCTTCGTCGTTACCACGTCCCCCTCCTCCAGCTGGACCAAACCGCCCGATGCCTCGAATCAATAATACAAACAATACAAACGAAAACAATAGGACAAGTTCAGCTGCGACGACCGCAGGACTCAAGCAGGTGAGTAGTATATTCGAATGGGTCGATGGAAAAGTGGATGAACATTTAAATACTCGCATCGTGTTTTTGATTTGTGTTGTTGTTTTCATGGTGTATTTCGTCATCAACGCATTATCTGGCGGCGGCGGTGGCGGTGGCGGTGATTCTGGAAATAATTCACAGGAAGCTACGTTATTTTCGAACGTTTCGATTCTTGAGATATTTTTATGGGCGATTTTTATCGTCGTCATTGTCGTAAACGGGTTTCAGTATTTCTTCAATACGAACATCACGACTGAAATCTCAAACCTTCTATCAACAAAACCCGAGATCGTGATTTCTCAAACGTTGTTGCCGGCCGAACCAGATGCGGTAGGTGGAGATTTAGGAACAGGTCCATCTCTCAAAATGCGCAAACAAGTCTTCCATATTCCAGCGAATATATATGATTATGAGAATGCGAAGGCGTTATGTCAAGCGTATGGTGCGAATTTGGCCAACATCGACCAAATGGAAGAAGCGCATAAATCCGGCGCCGAATGGTGTTCGTATGGCTGGTCGGATAATCAAATGATATTATACCCGACGCAAAAATCGACATGGGAAGAGTTACAGAAGAGCACCGACCCTGCGAAGAAGAATAGTTGCGGGCGTCCAGGTATTAACGGCGGCTATATGAGCAACGCTGCCATGAAGGTCGGTGTAAATTGTTATGGTGCCAAACCGGAAATTAACCCAGCGTCGTCGAAATTGATGTCAAGTATTCAGAATTACGAAGCTGGGAAAATGTTGGACCCACTTCATGAGGCACGTGTTCAAGAGATGAAGAATAAAATCAACGATGTTGTGATTGCGCCGTTCAATAAGAGTGCATGGTCGTTGTTGTAAAGATTTTAGAATCGGGTTATCAATTCGTGCTATGAATGTAAATAATCTCTCGGTAAGGTTATTTACACTCCATTACTCATTACGTGTATCACTCACTCCATATACGAACGAGCTTTTTTCGTGGTATTGGTATTCTTTTTATTCGAATGCTGCCGCTGTCGCCGTCTTCGTGTTTTTACATCATGTTGAACACGCTCGCTTGGTGTAACGAGTTCCAATAATCGGTCGAATATATCTTTTGGGACGGGTTTTCTACAGTCGGTCTCTGTGTCGCTGTCGCTATCGGTAGTGTCGGTATCGGCGTCGTCGTGTTCTTTGTGTGGTTTCTTTGTCGGAGACTTCGCTTCTGCTGCTGCTGCTGCTTCCGCGACTTCAAATGCGTAATTGCGAGGACGAAATAATGCTGGCATCATAAACAACCCAGCAGGAACTGCTAAATCACGGAATAAGTCGCTGAATTTTTCGGGAATGAAATGCTGGTCAGCTCTGCCACCGCCACCGCCACCGCCACGTTGATTCTCGGTGTCATCGAAAAAAACAAACAACGGCATCTTATGCTGGTATAGTAAATTATTCACTTGATACCCCCCGCCAATCATATTTCCTTCTTTATCTTGATGAAGTGTTAAATGCTGGTCTGGGTTGAAATACTGCTTTACTTCTGTTTTCATTTGATGATGTTGCTGCCGTTATAATGTAATCTAATGATACTCTTGTAATATCATTAGATTATGATTTCGCGGGTTATAACGCTTCTCGCCGTTACTCGTCGCTGTCATCGTCGGCCGCGGCATCGCCATCAGCTCCGCCACCTTTCGTCTTCTTATCATAAACCCTCTTAATTTCCATGGACGTCTTCGTCTCTCGATTCTTCTTAATATACGCCATAATTTGCTCCACCTGTTTGCCGTTTGTAATCAAATCGGAGAGACATTTTTCAATATACGTCAGCGTAAGCGGTGCGGTTGTTTTCGACTGAACAAACCGAAGTTTCCCGTCGGAAATATTCACGGTCGCCTTCTCGAGTTGTTTTTCTTCGATGATTTCAAGTATTTCATCGTTGATCACCGATTTTTCGGTGCGAATATCACGAACACCTTCTGTTGTCGTCTTGATTAGATTATCAAGTTCAACCCATCGTTTGATTTTCAACTCGAGGGTGGGTGGTGTCGTCGATGCCGCCGCTGACGACGCATGAGAAGCGGTCATGATGCTGGTAGGATTCATTTGTTGTCGTAGTCGTAGTTGTAGAGGATATAACTATATATAATTTATGTTTATATCTTCTTACTATAATGAAATACGGTATAGAATGTTTCACCTGCGACGACGAGTGCGGCGAGAAGCGCGGCGAAAATCAAAAGAACGTCCGAGAGAACGACTGCCGGATCTACGGGACTGAACCGCTTTTTGTCCTAAATAAAGACCAAGAGGCACTAAAGCGGTTTCAACTGCGGTCATTAATCCGGGAATCATGCCACCCTTCTGGGACTGGGACTGGGACTGAGACTGAGACTGAGACTGAGACTGAGACTGGCTACTGCCTCCGCGCTTTCCACGGCGTCTCTTGCCACCGGTAAGGGGCGAACCCTTCAAGGAAGAATAAGCTTCGGCACCGGCAATTGCGCCAGCAACAGCACCACCGGCCATGGCGGCATTCATATCAGGGGAAGTGGGAGGAGCGCCACCAGTAGTAAGTTCGGCACCCTGAAGTGCGGAACCACCAGATTGTGTAGCAGTTCCGTTTCCTTGAGAAGAAGTCATATTGTTCAATAGCTGTTGTGCCATCTTTCCAGCTTGTTGAAGTGTTTCTTGAGAGATTTGGGGAGCTTCACCGGCACCTCCACTCTGGCTCTGGCTTTGGCTCTGGCGCTTAGAACGCTGGCGTCTAGATTGTGTTTTTCGAGGCATGAGAATGATTATATAATAGATATAGAAATAATTTACTAATAATATGTATAAAATTAAATGAAAGTTATTTCTGTTCTTTTACTTGGCTTACTATTTTCATTCGATGTCGCAGTGACACATCCGATTCACCACGCCAATACCCTCGCCACTGACCACGCCAATACCCTCGCCACTGACCACGCCAATACCCTCGCCACTGACCACGCCAATACCCTCGCCACTGACCCCGAATCCGTCGTAGGGGGGCGGAACCCCCAGCGGAACCCCCTTGAATGCGACGCATGTATGTTTTTAGCGAATGGCGTAAATCAAACGATCATCCATAATCCTAAAGTAGTTTCATTTGTAACTGCCGATATTGAAGAAATATGCAAGGTTTTACCTGCTAGTGTTCAACAGTTATGTCTTAGTGCTGCGGAACAATCAGTCCCAAATCTGCTAAATAACCTAGGAGATTTTATTGCCACAGAAGGATGTTCTGATTTAGGGATATGTCATACATAATACTCGTAATCTCTCATGAATAATTTTATTGCGTCATACTAATTCGTTTCATCGTATTACGCAGTCCTACATATGGATGTTCATCAAGCCAACTATTCTTTTCAGTTCGATAAGCTTCAATTATCACCACCACAACACATCACAGGAGGTTCCTATCTTACACGATATTCGTATTGTCAGAGTAAGCAGCCACTTTATATTCAGACACCTAAAACACTTTCGAAACAAGGTATCGTAATTGCTCCCGGTAAAAAAGGGCATATAGATTTACTGCTGACATCAAATGAAATTGATACTGAATGTATCGAATGGATCATGAATTTAGAAAAAAGGTCAGTTGATTTACTTTACGAAAAAAGGCATATATGGTTTACACAGGAATTAGACCAAACCGATATTGAAAATTCGCTTGCGTCACCATTACGAGCATATAAAAATGGCAATTACTTGTTACGTGTAAATTTAGAGCCAAATCGACATGTATCTACGAATGTTCAGCCGTATTTATGTAAAGTCTTTGATGAAAATAAACAAACAGTGACAGTTGATTATATTAAGGCTGAACATTCAATTATATCGATCGTAGAGTTTCAAGGTATTAAATTCACATCTCGTAATTTCCAGATCGAGTTATTACTGCGTCAAGTATTAGTAATACATGACATTCCTTTATTTGAAACATGTCTTATTCACGATGCCAAACCGGTGATTGCCACCGCTGCCGCGAATGAAAATACAACACAATCACATAAAAATGATTTAGGATTAGTTACAAATCAACCTATGGAAATAATGGATGTAGTAGATGATACTCATGAAGAACCATTATTGGATGAAAGTGAAAAATATGTTTCTTGTCAACCAATTAAACATTTTGAATTCACCGAAGTAGATATCGATTTTAAAAATATCCCCGATGAAATTGATGTAACTGAGCCGACATTCGAAGTTCCAGACCCTCCCGCCGCGACGATTGAATCAAAAATAAGTAAAAGTAAGGCGATTACATTAAAAAAACACAAGGACGTTCTTTACGAAATGTATAAAATCGCCAAACAAAAAGCACATGAAATGAAAAGAGCGGCGATGCGCGCATATTTAGAAGCAAAAGAAATCAAGGCAAAATATCTATTGGATGATTTAGATGATTTTAATTCGGATACTTCCGACGACGACAGCAAGAATTGATATCGAATACATTATTTTATCATTTATTTTATATACAATTAAATTATAAGAATGAGTTTTTTGTCTGATTTAGAGAAAACACTTCGTGCGAATCACATCCTTGTGATTTTGGGTGCGATTGTTCTTGTATATGC
>Ga0194129_10008437_pt1 | contig 11918 bp, 18 predicted proteins | sample TA2KigCa35mmetaG_FD_150862 | JGI IMG/M metagenome (GOLD analysis project Ga0194129, IMG submission 150862) | Freshwater microbial communities from Lake Tanganyika, Tanzania - TA2015038 Kigoma Deep Cast 35m | ecosystem: Environmental > Aquatic > Freshwater > Lake | place: Tanzania: Lake... | reverse complement strand
GCGCAACAGGGCCAACCAGGCCCAGGACATCTTGTCCAAGGCGCTTGAAGTGGTCTATGTATGCCCTGGCATATACGGGCCTGACGGTCGTCATTCGAACTTCCATCGCAACGAATGGATGGTCGACCACGCCGACGCAGTTTGGGTTTACAACCCCACAACCAAAGGCACCAAACAATGCTACGGTTATGCCACTAAACTAAACAAACCTACATACATCATAGAAGACTGATTTGTGTGAATAATCATAGGACACATATAAAAGCCTATGTACTGGGAGTTAGCCTTGTCCCCAATGGATGTCGGAGAGTACTTTCGATGAGTACTCAACAAGGCTCTTTATTATTATAACTGATTTGTGTAAATAATCATAAGACACATATAAAAGCTTATGTACTGGGAGTTAGCCTTGTCCCCAATGGATATAGACGGAGAGAGAAACTCAACAAGGTTTACCACTAAAAAGGTAAAAGTGCCTGCTGTGGCACTTTAAATATGATAGCTTGGCCATTGGTACAAAGGCGACCTAAGAGTACTGCCTGGCATATGCAGGAAAAATGTTGTATCAATATGCTTTCACAAAAGGAGAAAAATATGTTTGTAACACGCATCTTACTAGACAGCTTTTCCGACCTTGACAAAATGCTTCTGATAGAAGATTACTTCGACATGGGCGGTGAGAACCCGCAGCAGAACTGTCTTGTAAGTGTTCGGATAGGCGATGTCGAACAGAATGGTCTGTTGCACAAAAACAGCGCCCTTGAAGTCACACTAAACTTCAATTACCAATCCACCCAAACGAAAAGCACAGTTTACAAAAGCGTCTTCAAAGGCCACAATATGGCGGAACTCGCCGTAGAGTGGATTGCGAAGGTCGTCGAAGGTTACTTCGGCCCTGTAAACAAGGCTGCGATTCTTAATCGTCTCAAGCCGCAAATCGTTCAGGAATTATCCGTCATATCCAACAAATAACCTTAATCGTGGGTGGGGCTTGCGCCCTGCCCGCGATAGGTCAATATCTTATATAGGAGATAAAACAATGACAGTTCAAGATCAAACATCCTGCTCATATCGTTACCACGAAATGGCAGGAATTATTGTCAGCAGTATCGTGCGTTCGGCGTTCATAGCCAGTCGGTACACCGCTGAGCCAGCCGAATCGACCAAGTCCTATTACAGTCGTGTAAGACTAGCGCTTTATCATATTGAAAACAAGTATTTGAACCAGGTAGCCGACGCCATCGAAAGAATGGTCGTCGCACCAGAATCAAACAACGATCTGTATGAGGCGGCGTACGCAAGTCTGGACGGACTTTTGAACTCTATGGCCAAAGAAGTCGCAGATCCTGCCTATCAACTTGACATCAATAAAATCAACGAGTATTTTACAAATGAAAATTAATAATTTAAAATCAAGATTTAAGAATATATATGAGTATTTCACCCATATCAGGCTGTTTGCTTTCAACAAACTAAACATACACAACTGTACTCGTGATCTTCACTATTGGGAAGGAGAGTATTCTCGTGGTGTATATTGTGCGGTTTGCGGCAAAAGTGTTTCTGAAGAAACATATGAACGGCCTGTGGATATAGACGAAGATATGCCAGGATCCTAGTTCAAAATTCCATAAGGAGAACACTAACAAATGATATTCACAAGTGCTTTAATATTCTGGTTGATATTGTGGGCTATTATTCTCGTTTCGAGATTGATAATCTACGCAACCAAAGACAAGGTATACGAGGTAGAAAACACCAAATTATACAAGGCCGCCAAGGCCAAATGGGACAAATTCTAAGGAGAATAAACAATGTTTACCATCGACAAATGCGACTATGATTCAGAGACATCAAGCGTCTATGGATTCATGGTCTACCGCAAGGATGGATACTCTTTGCCCAAAGGTATGATCACATCCTTCAACGCGTATTTGCACAAGTCCATCACATCGGACAATGTACAAATCGAGTTCGCGGTTCAATCACCCACGGGTGATGCGTCAGATCACTATCATTACATCATGCTGTGCGACAATTTCAACCAGGCCAAAGCCATCGTGGACAGTTATCACGAAGGTGTCTCAACCATGTTGAAAGAGTACCGCAAGCAAGAAATGTACTCGTGAACAATGGCGCTCACACCTTGTTTGTTGTGTGAAAAAGCGGTAGTTTACTACGCACCCACAACACAAACACTAGCCATGGGTAGCTACCTAGCAATAGCGGCTACCTATGGCTCTAACTTTGAAGGGCATTCCTATGGTGCGATCATCTGTGATGATTGCCTAGACCATGCCATTCAATCAAAGAAAGTCATTATAAAATAATGGCCAGATTCAACCATCCGTCATACGGGAAAATAAACAACAATATACAGGCTTTACCCGTGGCAGTCAGCTTCAATGAAGCCAAGGAAATCTTGGGCAAACTGAACAAGTTTGCCTACGACGACTGGGCTTTCGGCGACTCTGAATGCTACTGGGTAAATGACGATGGTGATGAAGTAGCGTGCTCGTACATTTACGGCGGAATAGTGGAAGTTTGGTTCACGGACAACCGTGAGCTGAACTGCACATACGCCCAAATGCGCGAGTTAAACAAGTGCTATCTTACCATAACCCGTAGTCAAGACGAAGTGTGTGAATAAATGGATTTCATACAAAGAAAAGAATCAATAAATCTTGTTCGCCGCCAGGGCGGTGGCAGCGGACAAGCACATAAAACCGCTCTAATCAAATGCAATGAAAGGCTAGGTTAACAGTATGTATACCATCGCTTTGCTTGTCCTCATGGGACTTGTAACATCAAGCGTGGTTGCCGTTGTTACCGACCTCGTTCCTGCAGTGTCAAAGATCCCGTTCGTGGGCAATCCCGACCGTCTCTTTGTCGTTGCAGCAATCCTTCTTGCGTGGCTAGGCAATGTGTCCATCTTGGGCACTTTCGGCCTTGACGCCTCGCAGGCTTGGGTTGACGTGGTTGGTTCTGGCTTGGCGATCGCTGGCTTTGCTGGCATCACCAATGCAGCAGTCAATTTTCTTGACCGCAACTAACTGAGTTCATTGCGCATCCGGCATATGTGCGTGTTCTAAATGCCCTATATGCCATTAACAATATATCCAAATATAGTATCCAAAAAAGGAGAATCCAAAATGGCTACTAAGACTAAATATCAGCTTCGTAAAGCTGGTGCTCGAGCAGGCTACTTCGGCACGAAGATCGCCGTTGCACCGGTTGTTGCCGTTGTTGACACAGGTACTGCCGCCATCCAGGCGACTACCGCCATTGTCAAGACGACTGCAAATGCCCTCACCCATCTGGTAAAGGCGCCTTTCAAAGGTGCCATTCGTGGAAATCAAATCCACAAAGCCAAGTATGGCGAGAAGCATGCCCAATCGATTGAGAAGAACACCAAGCTTGCAAATGGTGATTTGGTCGAAACTGTCATTTCAGCTGAAAAGGCTGAAAATGAAAGATAGAACCGAATCATTTGTTTACTACCCGGTATACCTTGTGAAAGTCGTGGTTGCCGCTGCACGCGGTTATGTCACTGGCTTTATCAAGGGCTGGCGTAGCAACTCTTAGATTTATTGGTGCCTTCGTGGTCTGGGGGTTAACAGCCCCTAGATCATGCAAAACTAGTGGGTCAACCACCCCAGTATAACACCAATCAATATAATGCCCAAATAGCAATTATACCAATATCAAAACAAGGAGAAAAAATATATGTCGAACGACATCAATCTCTTGGATGCCTTTATCGGCGACCAAGATTTCAGCGTTGTGGCGACCGACCCAGCGTCGCTCAACGGCAATAGCAAGACGACCACTTTGACCAAAGGTCGTCGTGTTCCGTTCACGGCAACATTTGCTGGAATGCAACTTCCTGCATATGCCACCTTGCAATCAGCCTATCTTCACCGCGTGTCGGTGATTGACCATGTGTCCTTGAAGCAGAATGGCAAGGTTTCTAAGCTTGTCACTGGTATCTTCAAGCCCGTCAAAATGGATGTCGAAGTAGTCTTCGACGGCCAGATTGTAAGCCTTCCGAACCTTCTTCGCGCAGTTGTCAACCGCAAGGTTGGCGCTGACAAGCAGGTTTCTGAAGAGAATTTCATCGCCACTCTCGAGCAACTCGGTATCCGATTTGCCTCTGGCATGAACCTCTTCTGGCAGCAGTTCGGTTCAAACCCAGAAGGTATCAACAAACTCGTGGAAGCATTCAAGTCCGCGGGCGCCGTTGACGCAATGGGTTCGATGCAAAACGCTGGTCGCATCAAGGAATGCTATCAGATGCCTCAGCGTGACGGAAGCGATATCGCTGGGCCTGAGATCGTAAGTTTCGAGCTCAGCCGTGCGGATCGCGTTCAGTCTATGACTGGCCAAGGTTTCTTGGATCTCGTGGACGCCGTCAGTGAGAACTTCAAGCGTATACTCACCTTGCGCAAGCAGGCTGCAGTCGTGCGCCAAGAAGTCAACGCCAAAGCAATCGCCGAAGGCTGGTCGCAAGAGCGTATCGCTCAGCGCAACCAAGACGCGGGTGCCCTGGTTCGTTTGAGCCAGCAGTGGGCAACCGTATGGTCTGGTGCTCAACAGCGCATTATTGTTGACAAGAAAGACCCGTCCATCAAGACGCCAGAGTCGGTATTTGACCCGACCTCTGCGCCGTGTGGTCGGTTTAAGATGATCGTTAGCGGTCAAGAAGTCTCTGTAGACCTCTGGACTAATAGCGTTCGCGCCAATACCTCGGATTCAGTGAAGGTGACATCACCAAGCAATGAAGACGCGGCTTTGGATGCCAAAGTTCTTACTTGGAACTAATAGCCTATTTACCATTCGGTAGGAAGTACGGTAGGGGTCAGGACGAGAAGCGCCTGATCCCTACCCGAAAAGCACCGATAAAATACAAGCCTATAAGTATTTTATCTTGCTTTTTTAGTAAATACAAAGACAAATAGTAATGAAAGGGAAATCATGCTTTTTTCTATGATGATTGTTCTGGCAGTGACTTCGTGTCTGCTGGAGCTTATGATCGCTGCTCGTGTGCCCGTGTGGCGACGATGGAGCGGAAGCAGCCAGTTATTCAATCTTGTCAATTCATTGTTTATATCATTCGTCATGGGTTTGGCATTCGGCGCAGCGGGTCTAGTTGCGCTCGGTGCTGGTATCATATCAACCTTGATGTCAGTCCCAGGTTATAAGTTGCTTTATTGGAACTATGATTCACCTGGGGCCCTTGCTGTAGGCGGGAACCGCTGGAAGCATTTCAAAGATAACTTTGGTGTCTATTGGGCCAAATGGTCAATAGCAATCAAGGATTTCTTTAAAGTAATTTATACGATAATTAAGGTAATAACATTTCCAATCTGGTTTAGTCGTTTGATTTTCACAAAAATCAGACCGTATGTTATTAGGTTTAATTCGTCGATTGAAAGAATGGGAGAGCGTGTAGAGGCCCGTAAAGTGGCTTCTAGATCTCGAGTTTAAAAACTACAACTAACCTTAAGGGGGTTAAATTATATGCCAACAATTAATACCCGTTCATCGGGCTATGTCAATGGCCCGCTGCGCAGTGTTAATAATTACCAATTCGGATTATACGATATCGGTACTTTGCGCCAAGCCCTTGAACACACAGGCGAACAGTACTTTCGAGTTGGTGCTGTAGATCTTCCTGAGAACAGGTATCAACTCGACGAAATCAAGAGAATAATCGACCACCCTAGCATTCAATATGCTTTGGTCGACAAGAACAAAGTCGTGTTCGTCCAAGTCGGCGACCACGGAAATGAAATCGAGAACTATGCGCCCTGGATGAGTATATTCCATGAAATGGGTTACTCTGTAAAGGGCGGGGGCAAGACGGCTAAACGCCTCAAGGCTTTTCACCGTCCCACCCTTCTCAATGCCCATTTCGCGTTCGAAGAATGTCGTATCTCGTACTTTAGCGAGGGCGACGAGTTTAGTCGTTATCAGGATATACTTTCTTCGGATTCCGACAGCGTCTATACCAGGGAACAAATCGACCGTTTGGTCGACGGCGGAATGATTATTTCCGACCGTCTGGTCCACAAGGCGGTCAAGAATGTTCCCAACTATACGCCCGGACCGACGGACGATCCCGACGAATATCTGTACAACCCGGTGTTCCGTCAGGAGCTTATCGACGGCCTGCTCAATGCGAAGGCTTTCAATGTCCGTTTGATCACGATAGACGGTATGCTCAAGGGTAACGCGTTTGTTTCCAAGCATCTGCCGAAAGAAATCGATGTAATTTCTTGGGAAGGCAATCTCAAGAAAGAAGTCAGTTACCTAGGTGGTGTCAGGTTCCTGGCAGAACCACAGGGAGCCAAGTCTCGTGTCCACACGGACGATCAAACCCTTGCCAATTTCCCCATGCTTTTCACAAAAGAAGATATGGAATCTTGGCTTAAACAAGAGTATGAAAAATTGTTTGAAAACGCCGTCAAGGACCAATCCTTGATGAACTGGAAAAACATATATCAACGCTCTTGGCGTGACAGGGTCGATCCCGAAGACGAAGAATCGCAGGCCCGCATGAACTATGTGGGCTATCGATGGCGTGCCATGGGCATGAAGGTTACCGATTCCCCGTGGCTCTTCGAGACGCTGGCTATCGGTAGCGCAAAGCCTATGGAGGAGAAAATCCCCATTGCTTGCGCCGTTTATGAGCAAATCATATCCGAGTCGATGGCTCGTATGGCCGGGTTCTTCATCGCAGTGGAGCCGGGTCATATCCGTCGACTCAATGATCTCGAAGTGCATGTCGTCAACGACTTGGACTGGATCGAGATGTATGAATCTCATGGCGGATGCGATCAGGACGACTTCTTCAAATTGTTCTATCGGACAATGGAAGGCGGAGAACGCGACGGTCAAAGGGTGGTAATCGCCATGCGCTCGCCAAACGGCTTTGGTGAGTACAGTATATTCAAATATACCGAAGGCGATTGGTACCCCGTCTGGAAACTTGCGGATGCAAGTGAGCGTTCATTCCTGCCCGTTAGCGGGCGTGGATGGCCCAAGCGTTTGAGCCAAGCCATCGTCGATGGCGATGTGTGTTACTCTGGTTTGCCAAGCCAGATCAATCCCAAGAAGAAGTCTCTAAGCGATGCATATACAAAGCAGGATGTAATCAACGATCTTGAAGCGTCTATCTCTACAGGTAGCGTCGGCAAGTTCGTTAATGCAACTATGCTCTGGGCGTCGGTGTTCCAAAGACACCGTAAAGTCCAGGTATGCAGCCTGGAAGACGCTATTGACGGGTATGTCCAGACCAATGTGGTCGAAGACAGGCACGCAATCGACATTGACGCAAACGAGATGGTTCATGAAATCATAGCGTCCGGACTTCCTGTAGACCGTTCCATTTGGGATGCCACAAATCGTAACTTCAAGAGCTATTTGAAGCCAGGTCAATGGGTGGAAAAATACGAAGGTACGATCACCCAAATGAATTTTCTCTGTCGTAAATACTTCAACGAGTTCGTCGCGCGTATTCGTGCGCATTCGCAAACCAACATCAAACCTTTGCCTATGGTAAAGACGCTTGGTTATCGTATGCACTTTATTGCGCGTTATGACCTCAAGAAGTTTCGACAGCTGATCATGAACACCAACAGTCAAATGACCAATGACCAAGGCGGTCGTATAGACCGTCAGGGTTGGGATATGATTTATCAAACCATAGTCGACAAGATCCATTCTTTCGAGACCGACAACGACCGTTATGATTATGTTCTGGGCTTGTACCTGGTCACCATGACCGATCCCACAAGCACGAACAAGATCACCGACCAAATTGTCATGAATCGTTTGGTATTCAGCTATCTGAAGCGTGCGCTGATATTCTATGGTATCGGCAAGTCCTTGGATATCATACAGGAAGACGATGGTATGCTCAAGTTCCGTCAGAATCTTGTCACCAAATGGCAGTACAGCGATCCAGAAACGGGTATGGTTACCAATGAATTCGACGATCCTGCGGAGTATCAACGCTTTATGATGCAACGCAGTCCGATAGTTCATACAACAGCGTCCTAATAACTTCCTCGTCCTGTGGGACTCGAGCATCTGCTCGGTTCTCACAGGGCGGGGATTTATCAATTAATTATATGTTCTTAAATCTTAATATTTAGACTCTTTTGACTTAGGGATTGAAGCAGAAAAAAGTCAGTGAGCAGTGCGAGGAGATAACGAACGAGCGTCCTGCCGAACGGTTAAAACTACCGTGTATGGTTTGACCATCTAAATTTTTGCGGTAGTAAAAAAGACATAGTCTTTGTAGCTTTAAGGTTTTATTATTAACTTAAATATTCTTCCAATCTTGCAAAAGTATGATATCATTTATGATGAAATACAAAATTAAAGGTAAGAAAATAAACAATGATTGATGTGTTTTAAGTCTCTAGAAGGTAGTTAATGAGATTTCCCCCCTTTCGTCTCATTTATGCGGAGGCAACAAAGCGTAAACATCTAGGTGCCGAACACCGATTGTTACAATGCTTTCTAGAGATTTAAAAAATATCAATTGGAGGAGATATGTCAGAACTAAGTTTACAACCGGATGATTATAACTTAAGCAATCCTGAAGAAGTTAAACGGTATTTGATAACGGGTCAGGCAGAATTGCTTGACTTTTTAAATAGGGTAGAAACTGATTTTTCAAAAGTTACAGAACTGTACACCAAATGTTCAGTCGCTGAAGCCGACCCGAATACTTTGGTGCAATTGGATGTCGTCACCCATAGATACATAGCCGCACTTACATCTCTTCATGTTTTTTATCAGCAACTTTTAGCGATAAGAGATATCGAAACTCCGAAATATTACACGGATCAATTTTATCCGTGACAGCAGAAGTGGTGTGGTTTCACGTGAAACATTGTTGCACTATCAAATTTATATAGGTTTTGCAAAAATTTCACCATAATATATATATGATTTGTAATCTCTATGCTATAATAATACAACAATTTCATACGAAACACTAGAAATTTTAGTTCTAATTATACTAGTTTTTATATGTTATAGTTAACCAATATATGACGATAAGTCAAGGAGATAGCAAATGAGAACACCGACAAAAACTCTTTTGATTGATAAATACATCAACGAAAGAATAGGTCAAGAGATTCAACCAGGTCAAATTGCGCAAGCAGTCAGCTGCACAATTCAATCTATTTATCTCTACATTCGCAAGAACCCTCAGCGTTTCACAAAAGTGACGCGCGGCACATTTAAAATTAATGCTGCCAACAACCAGTCATTTTTAAATAATGAGGGTACTATATAAAAAGATTTTTGTAGGCATGCGCATAACTTTCTGTTGTGCGTAATGTCTACAAAAAGGGAATACAAATAAAAATACTTTGTAAGTGGTATACTTACAAATGCCCGTTCCCAGCGGGCAGGGTAATAAATCCCTAACATAACAGAAAGAATACTGTTAATACAACAGAAAGAATACTGTGAAGTCGGAGATTGGCAACCTGCCATCTGTGATATGGACATCTCGTAAGTGTCCACACATCTTCGGGTTCGCAACCTGCGCCATACTAATGACGATCAAAGTTTGATCGCCAGACTAGACGACAAGGAGCGTAACTAGATGATAGATAAATATATAGCGGCTGTTCTATTGGTTTTTTCAAACATAGTTGGTTTAAAGACTTTGTCCAATATCGAGCAAAGCACCGAACAAACAATGTTTTTACAATCAACGCCGTTTCATGATAAAACTCGAACCGTTTCCACGGTTGATATCAATAAACAATCTGAAAGCTTTAGTGTAAATACAAAGTCATTAAATACAATTCAACATTATGGTATTGTTTTCAAGCACGGGGATGTTTCTTGGTTGCCAAAGCTGGCTGCGCAGGCTGGATGGCCCACAGATAAATTGCCGATGCTTGAGACTATTATTTTAAGAGAATCTGGCGGGTGCCCCAACCGACGCGGCGGGGATGCAGTTGACAAAAATTGTAAAATAACCCATGTAACAGAGTGGAATCATCGCTCTGACACTGGGTTATTGCAGATCAATGGCGTAAACTATAACCTTAGTCGCAACAAATGGGCTAGAGTTTGCCTCGATCTTAATATTTGTGAACAAACCCCGTTGCTTGACCCACTGAACAACTTGAAGGCTGGTTTCCTTTTGTACCAGTATTCCGGTTGGGGTCCATGGGATCCTTGCACATGGGGCCCAGAATGGAAGCACAGATGCAAGAATCCTTTAAAACCATGATTCAAATGCTGTCGTGTTCGTCATAAATGCTTTAACATAAAAAAAATTGCATATGACAAACTTAAACCAAAACGATGACAATGATTTTGCCCAAGAAGAGCCGAATGATGCTGACATTTTTCGTCAGTCAGAATTCGAAGAAGATGAGTCCCCGGTTATCGAAGAATCGGCGACATCCGTCGAGCCTTCCGACAGCCGGAACGAAATCGATGAAAACGACCTAGATTTTTCCGACGAAGCCGAAGAGGATCTTCTTACGATTCTCGAGCATAAGATGAATTCTGAAGAAAATGCTGAAACCGTTGAAACTATAGAAGATGATCCTATAGAAAATATCAACGATGCGGTTATAATTCCTCGTCAAAAAAACGAACAACATTGTCAAAGATGTTGGATGTTGGTACGCAACAACGCGCCCGGATGTCCAGCTCATGACGACGATTGTCCTATTTTTCAAGGTGTTGGGTGAGTCCTTCCCAGACCCGTTACCCAGCAAGGGAGTGCTGTGCCCCTTAATTTATGACCTTTCTCCTAGCAAGGCTAAATTATTAAGTTTCCTGGGCGTAAGTAGGTCGCCAGTAAACATACAGCGAATTTATACAAGTATAATATGTTCATATTCATACAAAGACAACCTTATGGATAACAGTAACCAAAAAATTGAAAGCCCTGTTTCAATAGAAACAATTAATGATATACAAGATGTTTCTTCCAGCCTGAATGAAGACACCGTTTTTACATTGGCGGATGTCTATTGGGAGCTCAGGGTACAACGGCGTTTGGTACAAAAAGCCGCAGATGTCCAGTTAGTTCCCGATAAAGGCGTGTTTGAATATTTTGAAAAGAACTTTCTCAAAATGGAGAATGCCTTCAAGAAATCCATCAAGTCTTATTGCCAGGATTTTGAAGTGGGTCGTTGGGCCTTGGACCAGTACGGTGTCGGCCCTTTGAGCGTGGTTAGGATGCTTCGATACATAGATGTAAAGAAAACCCGTTCCCACGAACAGCTCTGGGCATACGCCGGATTGGCGCCTAAAAGCGGGCCTAACCAAACATACAATAGTTCATTGAAAGAAACATGCGTCGATCTTGGCAGGTCTTTTATTCGGCATGCAAATAAAGCGGATTGTTTCTACGGTCAGCTCTTCAACAAGGAGTTTGAACGCAGAAGCGAGCTTAACGAGAGCGGAGCCTATGCCGATCTGGCTAAGGAAGAACTCGTGATCGCCGACACTTACGTGACAAAAGATCAACCCGAAAAGCTAACAATTGATCGTTTGCGTGCCCAGGCGCAGCGATACGCTGTTAAAATATTCCTTGTCCATTGGTATACTTTGGATTACAAAGATACCTATGGGCACGAGTACCTGAGCAACAACAAAAATATTGTGCCAGTGCCTAACATGTAAAAGGAAACATAACAGTGCAAATAATATCAAGCATGTTGAATCCGGGTCTTTTTGAACCGGATTTTAGACCCTTGATCTATTTGCTGCTTGTTATGATTTCTTCGTTACTTGTCGTGGTCATCAAAAACTGGAAGCATTTTAAAAGAGATTTTGACAGCGAATGGGAGTTGTGACGATGCACGACGGAAAGGAAAATTGTACATGATACCTGTTATTGTGACCGCCGCGGTCATACCATT
>Ga0194129_10008436_pt1 | contig 11920 bp, 13 predicted proteins | sample TA2KigCa35mmetaG_FD_150862 | JGI IMG/M metagenome (GOLD analysis project Ga0194129, IMG submission 150862) | Freshwater microbial communities from Lake Tanganyika, Tanzania - TA2015038 Kigoma Deep Cast 35m | ecosystem: Environmental > Aquatic > Freshwater > Lake | place: Tanzania: Lake... | reverse complement strand
CCGCCGAGGCCCGGTCCGCGATCGACGCGGCCTCGGCGCGCCTCCAGGCCGACCTCGACCGGTGGCGATCGCTCGCGACCTGATCCGCCCGACGCCCCTCGTCTCCCGGGCCGTCTCCCGGGCCGTCTCCCGCGCCGTGGCCCGGTCCGGCGGCCGGGGCGGCGACCCCGGCCCGGCTGTGCGTCGGCGACCGCGACAGGGCTAGAACTCCCGCATGCAGCTCGGCGTCGTCACCCCCGTCCTCACCCGCACCCCGAAGGGCCACGCGGCCTGGGAGGCCGACGCCGGGATCGAGGAGGTCGCCCGCATCGCCGCGGCGGCCGACGCCCTCGGCTACCACCACGTGACCTGCAGCGAGCACGTCGGCATCCCCGTCCCGGTCGCAGCCGTGCGCGGCTCCACCTACTGGGACCCGCTGTCGGTCTTCGGCTTCCTCGCCGCCCGCACCGAGCGGATCCGCTTCGCCACCTACGTGCTGGTGCTCGGGTACCACCACCCGCTCGAGCTGGTGAAGCGCTACGGCACCCTCGACCGGGTCTCGGGCGGACGCCTGATCCTCGGCGTCGGGGTGGGATCGCTCGAGGAGGAGTTCGACCTCATCGGGGCACCGTTCGCCGACCGGGGCGCCCGCGGCGACGACACCGTCCGGGCCCTGGCCGCCTCGTTCGGGGTTCCCGAGCCCGAGTACCACGGCACCCACTACGACTACTCCGGCTTCATCATCGACCCGGTGTCGGTGCAGCGGCCGGTGCCGATCTGGATCGGCGGCCGGACGCCGCGGTCACTGCGCCGGGCGGTCGAGCTCGCCGCCGGGTGGTCACCGTTCGGGCTCACCCTCCCCGAGATGGCCGAGATGCTCGACCGGGCCCGCGACACCGAGGCCTGGGCCGCCCGGACCACGCCGCTCGAGGTGGCGCTGCAACCGGGTGGGTTCGACCCGCTGGCCGACCCCGGCCGGACCCGGGACCGCCTGGCCGAGCTGGCCGCGATGGGCGCGACCATGGTCGAGACCCGGGTCCGCAGCGACTCGGTCGAGCACTGCATCGACCAGCTCGCCGCCCTGGTGGAGTACCGAGCCGCCCTCGACTGAGCCGCTGACGGGCTGGCGGCCGCTCAGGCCTCGCCGTCGGCCGGGGCCGGGCGGCGCCAGAACACGGCCAGGAACAGCGCGGTCCCGAGGATCCCGATGGCGGCCGAGATCGCCAGCGCGGTGTCGGGCTCGAACGGGAAGTCCCAGCCGATCACGTCGTCGAGCGACCACTTCCCCGGGCTGAACGCGGCCAGGGCGATGCAGATCGCCGTGAGGGTCCCGGTGTACTCCCAGCCCTCGCCGGGCAGGAAGCTCCAGAACCCGTTCTTCTTGTGGTTGGTCACGAGCGCCACCAGCACGATCGAGGCCGCCCCGCCGTAGGCGAGGGGGGTGAGGAGCCCGAGGATCAGCGCCACCCCGGCCGCCAGCTCCAGGTAGGTGACGTTGAAGGCCTGGAGCCGACCGTTGCGCAGGCCCAGGCTCTCGAACCAGTTCGCCATGCCCGGTCCGCTGCGGACCGCCTTGAGGTGGCGGTACCCGTGGGCGAAGAAGATCCCGCCGATCCACAGCCGGGCGAGCAGCGTCGCGAGGTTGTACCCGTCGGGCGCGAAGTCCGGGTTCAGCACGGGGGGTCCTCCATCGGGTCAGGGTGTCGGGTTTCGTGGGTCGGGGGGTCGGGGTCGCGGGCGACGAGCCGGCCTGGTCCAGGACCCTATCCCAGCCTGGTTAGGCTCCCGGGTGAACCCGCCGCACCCGGAGGTACGAACCATGTCGCGAGCCGCCGATGACCTGATCCTGATCAGCGTCGACGACCACATCGTCGAGCCCCCCACGCTCTTCGACAACCACCTTCCCGAGAAGTGGAAGGAGTTCGCGCCGAAGTTCGTGCACAAGGACAACGGCACCGACGTGTGGGTCTACGAGGGCAACGAGATCCCCAACATCGGCCTCAACGCGGTGGCGGGCAAGAAGCCCGAGGAGTACGGCATCGAGCCGACCGCCCTGAGCGGGATCCGCCGGGGCTGCTGGGACGTCCACGAGCGGGTCCAGGACATGAACCGCAACGGCGTGCTCGCCTCCATGAACTTCCCGAGCTTCGTGCAGTTCTGCGGTCAGCTGTTCTCGAAGGCCAAGGACCTCGACATGGCCATGAACATGGTCCGGGCCTACAACGACTGGCACATCGACGAGTGGTGCGGCTCCTACCCCGACCGGTTCATGCCGCTGTCGATCCCGCCGATCTGGGACCCCCAGCTCATGGCCGAGGAGGTCCGGCGGGTGGCCAAGAAGGGCTGCCACGCGGTGACCTTCTCGGAGAGCCCGGGCAAGTTGGGCTGGCCCAACGTCTTCGGTGACCACTGGGACCCGTTCTTCGCCGCCTGCGAGGACGAGGGCACGGTCATCTGCCTGCACATCGGCTCGTCGTCGACGGTGCTGGCGGTCGAGCCGGGCGCACCGATCGACATCATGATCACCCTGACCCCGCTCAACACCATGCACGCCGCCACCGACCTGGTGTGGTCGCAGGTGTTCAAGAAGTTCCCGAAGCTGCAGTTCGCGCTGTCGGAGGGCGGCACCGGCTGGCTGCCGTACTGGCTGGAGCGGCTCGACTACACCTACCACCAGCACCACTACTGGACCGGCCAGGACTTCGGCGACAAGCTGCCGAGTGACGTGGCCCGGGAGCACTTCTCGTTCTGCTTCATCAGCGACCGCAACGGGGTCGACGACCGCCACAAGATCGGCGTGGACTCGATCACCTGGGAGTGCGACTACCCCCACTCCGACTCGACCTGGCCGAACTCCCCCGAGACGCTCGAGAAGCAGCTCGAGGGCGTGCCGGTCGACGAGGTCGACAAGATGACGTGGCAGAACGCCGCCCGCATCTACCAGTTCGACCCCTTCGCCCACCGCACCAAGGAGCAGTGCACGGTGCGGGCGCTGCGGGCCGAAGCCAAGGACTGACCCGACCCGCCTCCGGCGTCACGGACCGAGCCCGACGATCCGCTCGCCGGGCTCCGGGCCCGGTTCGTGGCGCAGGTCGGGCACCAGGCCCGCCCGGGCGAGCAGGCGCACCGCGCGCGCCTCGGCGACGTCGATCACGACGGCGTCGCCGGGTTCCCGGCCCACGATGAAGGTCACCACGCAGTCCCCGCACACGGCGGTGGCCTGCATCCGGCAGTCGTCACAGTCGATTCGCATGGATGCCACCTTCCCACCGGGGTGTGACACTCATGCCGGGACCGTGCCGGTCACCCGTCGGCCAACCCCAGCGATCCCACCAGGCCCCGGACCCGGCGCTCGATCTCGTCGCGGATCGGCCGCACGGCCTCGACCCCCTGTCCGGCGGGGTCCGCGAGCACCCAGTCCTCGTAGCGCTTCCCGGGGAACACCGGGCAGGCGTCGCCACAGCCCATCGTGACCACCACGTCGGACGCCCGGACGGCAGCGTCGTCGAGCCGCTTGGGTCGGGCGCCGAGGGCCCGGAGATCGATGCCGACCTCGGCCATCGCCTCGACCACCGCCGGGTTGACGTCGTCGGCGGGGGCGGACCCGGCCGACCGGACCACGACCCGATCGCCCGCGACGTCCTGCAGGAACGCCGCGGCCATCTGGGACCGGCCGGCGTTGTGCACGCACACGAACAGCACTTCGGGCCGGGCGTCGGACATCAGGGCTCCTCGGGGGGACGGGGGAAGAACAACTGGATCAGGCCGACTGCGATGACGAGGCCGACGAGCTGCATCACCACGAACATCGGCACCGACGCCGGGGCGATGCCGGCGAAGGTGTCGGAGAACATCCGCCCGACGGTCACCGCCGGATTGGCGAAGCTCGTCGACGACGTGAACCAGTAGGCGCCGCCGATCCACGCGGCCACCGCGAAGGGCACGACCCGGGCGCGCCCCGTGCGCACGCAGCCGTGGATCACGAGGAGCAACCCGACGGTGGCCACCGCCTCGGAGACCCACAGCGGACCCGACGACCGGGACTTCGTCGACCATTCGACCACGGGCAGGTCGAACATCACGTTGGCGAGCATCGCGCCGAGCGTCGCCCCGATCACCTGGGCCACGACGTACAGGCCGGCGTCCCGGCTCGAGATGGTGCCGAAGACGCGGTCGACGAGGGTCACGACCGGGTTGAAGTGCGCGCCCGACACCGCACCGAACATCAGGATCAGGCCCACGAGTGCCCCGGCGGTGGCGAATGCGTTCTCGAGGAGCTGCAGGCCGACGTCGTCGGGCGAGAGGCGCTGGGCCATGATCCCCGAGCCGATCACCGCCATCACGAGGAAGGCCGTGCCCATCGCTTCGGCCAGGACCCGCCGGGTCAGGTCGAGGCCGAGCCGACCGGTGCCGGTCTCGGGTGCCCGGGCCAGTTCGTCGTCGGACACCGGGAGCCGGTCTGCGTCGCGAGCGTCGTGGGCGTCGCTCACGCCGCCACCCGCCCGAGTCGGGTGATCCGGGTCCGCAGATCGGCCACCACTGCGTCGAAGGTGACGGCGCGTCCATCGGGCACCGGGTCGGGCACCGACCAGTGGAGCCACTCGGCCGGCGGCGCGAGCTCCTCGTGGGCCCGGTCGCACACCGTCACCACCAGCGGCCCGACGACCACCGCGTCGAGCGCCTGGGGCCGGGTCGCCGACAGGTCGAGGCCGGCGCGGACGGCCGCCGCCACCGCGCCCGGATGGACCTCCGGCGCGGGATGGGTCCCCGCCGACTCCGCCGCACCCCCGGTCAGGGTGCGCCACAGCGCCGCGGCGAGCTGGCTGCGGGCCGAGTTGTGGGTGCACACGAAGAGCGGCACCACACCCGCCGGGGCGCCCGGCCTCCGGGGCCCGAGGTCGGCGAAGGCGTCGGGGCACAGCCCCACGTAGCGACGGCGGGCGTCACCGGCCGAGGGGGTCCGCCGCACCAGGCCGGCGCGCTCGAGCACCCCGAGGTGATGGGCGAGCAGGTTCGACCCGAGGCCGAGGCGGCGACCCAGCTCCACCGGCGACCGCTCCGAGACGGCGAGCGCGTCGACCACGGCGAGACGCACCGGGTCGGCGAGGGCGGCGTGGCGGGCCGCCCGCCCGACCAGATCGGCCCGCTCGGAAGCGGCGCCGGGGGCGGCGGCGGGCTCGGCGGGAAGGTCCGGGCGGCGGGGCACCCGCCCTCAGTATCACTCAAGATCTATTGAGTCAATAGATCTTGAGCGTTCAGCGCCGGAGCACGGCCAGCAGCACGTCGGTGCGGACCGGGGTGGCCCCGGCCGCCGCGGCGGCGTCGCGGACCCAGTGGTCGTCAGACGCCACGAGGACCGGCACGTGGAGGCCGAGGCCCCGGAGCTGCTCGATGATCACCGGGTCGGCGGGCCGGTCGGCGGGCGAGAACACCACCCGCACCCCCTCGACCCGGCGGGCGGGCCCGCCCTCCACGTCGGCACCGTCGAACACGACGATGGCGTGGCTGCGCAGCCGGAGGTGGGCCCGGTGCAGCGCCGACACCAGCTGCTCGCGCTGCTGGGCGATCGGCACCTGCGGCCAGGCCTTGATCGACACGTTGTAGCCGTCGACGAGACAGACCACGCCGGGGGACCGCAGCATCGCCTCGACCGCCTCGGGCTGGTCGACGTGCAGGCCGGGCGGGCAGGGCACCGTGACCCGGCGACCCGACGGGGCCGCCGGGGCCGCCGGGGCCGCCGGGGCCGAGGACGCGGTGCTGCGGGCCAGGGCATCGAGCCGGCGGGTGACGTCGCGGGCGGCCCTGGCCAGGTCGGCGACCTCGGCCGGATCGGGTCCCGGGCCCGGGGGCGGCGTGGCGGTCTGGCGAGCCTGCTCGCGCAGGCGGCGCTCGGCGTCGCGGGCCCGGTCGGCTTCGCGGCGGGCCCGGGCCTCGGCGTCGCCACCGACCCGTTCGGCGGCACGCAGGGCCGCCTCGGCCTCCCGGGCGACCCGTTCCGCCGCCGTCACCCGGTCCGCCGCCGCCTCCTCCCGCTCGCGCCGCGAGCGTCGCTCCTCGCGCAGCTCCCCGTCGGTCCGGGTGAGCTCGGCCCGGACGTCGGCGAGCGCGGCCTCGGCCCGCCGTCGGGCCTCCTCGGCCCCGGCCACGCGGGCCTCGCCGGCCTGGGCCTCGTCGGCGAGGCGCCGGGCCTCGGCCCGGGTGCGGTCCTGGGTGCAGGCGGCGCCGAGCCCGAACTCGTACCCCTCGGGCCGGGCTGCGTAGAGCGCCGAGGCCCACCAGGCCAGGTCGTCGCGCTCGGCGGCGACGGCGGCGGCATCCACCGCGTCGGCCGGGACCCAGGCGTCGAGCACCGTCCGCACCTGGGGCCGGTCGAGGAACTCGGCCACGACCCGCTCCCGGAACCCGGCGTCGAGGTCGAGCCCCCGCCGCAGCTGCAGGCGGGCGGTGGCACCGGTGAGGCCCCGACGGTCGAAGCCGGCCAGCGTCCGCAGCGACGTGGGCACGTCGGCCGGGGCGAGGCCGTGGAGGACCTCGGCGGCGGCGTCGAGCAAGGGACCGAGCAGTCCGTCGGGGACCCCGGCGACGCTCACGGGGCTCGACCCACCGTCAGCCGGCCTCGGCGCCGACCACGACCGTCTCGATGGCGTCGCCCGACGCACCGCACCAGCGGCACTCGACCGCCTCGACCTGCTCGTCGAGGACCGTCTCGTCCTCGACCTCGAGCTCGCCGCCGACGCTGTAGTGGTGGAAGGCCCGCGTCCGGCGGGTGGCGACGACGTCGAAGCGGGTGAGGTTCCCACAGCCCCGGCACCGGTAGCGGGTTCCGCTCGTCACGCCCCGGAGCGTAGCCAGCGCGCCGGCACGGGCTTCCGGCATCCACCGACCGCCCCGGGGTCCCCGGACGCCGAACAGACGTTCGGTAGTCTGCCCCGATGCCCGAGTGGTTCCCGCACCTCGAGCCGGCCGGCCAGCGCTCGTTCACCGACCTGGGCACCCCCCTGCACGACGTCACCTTCGTGGTGGTCGACCTCGAGACCACCGGCGGATCCCCCGCGTCGGCCGCGATCACCGAGATCGGAGCCGTGAAGTACCGGGGGGGCGAGTGCCTCGGCGAGTTCCAGACCCTGGTCAACCCGGACGTCCCGATCCCGCCGACGATCACGGTGCTGACCGGCATCACCGAGGCCATGGTCCTGCCCGCACCCCGCATCGCCGAGGTGCTCCCTGCGTTCCTCGAGTTCGTGGGCGGTCCCGACACCGTGCTCGTCGGGCACAACGTGCGCTTCGACCTCGGGTTCCTCGACGCCGCGTGCACCGGGCACGGCTACCCGCGCCTCGCCCACCGCACGGTCGACACCGTCCGGCTCGCCCGGCGCCTCGTGCGCGACGAGGTCGTCAACCTCCGGCTCGCGACGCTGGCCCGACACTTCGGGGTGCCGAGCACCCCGGACCACCGCGCCCTCACCGACGCCCGGGCCACCGTCGAGGTGCTCCACGCGCTGCTCGAGCGCGCGGGAACGCTCGGCGTGCTCGGCCTCGACGATCTCCTCGCGCTCCCCACCATGCGGGCCCACCCGTCGTCGGGCAAGCTCGCGCTCACCGCCCGGCTCCCCCGGACCCCGGGCGTGTACCAGTTCCTCGACCGCGCCGGACGGGTGCTCTACGTCGGCAAGGCCACCAACGTCCGGTCCCGGGTCCGCAATTACTTCAGCAGCGACGACCGGCGCAAGGTCCCCCAGCTCCTCCGCGAAGTCGAGACCATCGACGTCGTGCCGTGTGCGCATCCCCTCGAGGCCGCGGTGCGGGAGATCCGGCTGATCCAGCAGCACAGCCCCCGCTTCAACCGCCAGGCGAAGGCGTGGCGGTCGTACGCGTACCTCAAGCTCACGCGCGGCGAGCGGTTCCCGCGGCTCGTGGTGGTGCGCACGGTCTCCCCCGACGACGGCCGCTACCTCGGACCGTTCCGCTCGTCGGGCGCGGCCCACACCGTTCGGGAGGCGATCGAGAGCGCGGTCCCGATCCGGCGGTGCACCCGGCGGGTCGGGCGCAGCGCCGCGCTCGGCGGCGACCCGTGCCTGCCCGCCGTGCTCGGGGCGGCGGCGTGCCCCTGCACCGGGTCGTGCCCCGCCGCCGACTACGACGCGATCGTGGCGCAGGTCGACCGGGGACTCGGCGGTGACACCGCCGCCCTGGTCGACCCGCTCGACGCCCGGATGCGGGCCCTCGCCGAGGCCGAGCGGTACGAAGAGGCCGCCGCGGCGCGTGACCGCCTCGCCGCCCTCACCCGGGCCCTGGCCCGTGACCGGATGGTGCGCGCGGCCCGGGCCGCGGGCCGGGTGACGGTCGAGGACGCGCACGGACGGGTCGAGATCGTCGCCGGACGACTCCTCGCCGCCGGACCGCCCGGGTCCGACGGCGGGTCCCGGGCCGACGCGCATCCGCTGCCCCTCGATCCGGCGGCGCCACCCGGACGCGACGAGATCGACGAGCTGCTCGTGGTCGCCCGGTACCTGTTCGGGCCGGCCCAGGGGACCCGCCGGGTCGGGCGGGCCGACGGTCCGTTGGCGTCGCCCCTGCCCGCGCTCCCCCGCTACGCGCCGACGGTCACGGTGCCCGTCGGGCGCGGGCGCTGACGGGGTCGGGCTCGGCTCCGCCATTGGCCGCGAGCCGGCGGCGGCGCAGCCACCAGTGGCCGCCCTCCACGATCACCTGCACGACCACGGCGGTGACGAGCGCCCACAACAGGACGATCACCACGAGCGGGAGGTAGCGGCCCGACCCCTCGCCGATGAGGACGTCGAGGAGCTTCTGGCTGTCGAGGTAGCCGAGCCGGCGGGCGGGCAGACCGACGAGGACCAGGCCGACGGGCACGGCCACCACCCAGGCGACGCACCGCAGCCACCACGGGGCCCGGGCCCGCGGCGAGCGCACCGCGGGCGTACCGGAGCGGCCGCGCCGGGTCCGGCCCGGGGTCGACGGCGTCGCCGCCCCGTCGGCGTCAGCAGCGGCGGCCGGACCCACGACGACGCGCGCCGCGGTCGCGGTGGCCACCGGGCCCGACGCGGCACCACCCCGCCGTCGGGGCGGCGGCGCGCTGGCGCCCGACGACACCGGGCCGCGGTCCGGCGGCCCGCTCATGCGGCGGCCCCACCCGCGGCGGCCTCCCGCTGCGTCGCGGCGACGAACCGGTCGAGCGTGCCCCGGGCCCGACCGTCGTCGAGCACGGCCGCAGCCAGCGCGACCCCACCACCGAGATCGTCGACCAGATCGGCGAGGTACAGCCCGGCGGCGGCGTTCAGACAGACGATGTCACGCACCGGACCCGACGCCCCGTCGAGCACCCGGTGCACGATCGCGGCGTTGGCGGTGGCGTCGCCCCCGGCCAGGTCGGCCACGGTCGCGCGCCCCAGCCCGAGATCGGCGGGATCGAGCTCGAACCGCCGGATCTCACCGTCGCGCAGCTCGAACACGGTCGACGGGCCGGTGGTGGTCAGCTCGTCGAGCCCGTCGTGCCCGTGGAAGACCAGGGCGCGGGTCCGCCCGAGGGCGCCCAGTGCGCCGACGATGCGCTCGGCCATGGCCGGGTCGGACACCCCCACGGCCTGGCGACCGACCCCGGCCGGGTTCGCCAACGGGCCGAGGAAGTTGAAGGTGGTCGGCACCCCGAGCTCCCGGCGGACCGGCCCGGCGAAGCGCAGCGCGGCGTGGAACCGCGGCGCGAAGCAGAACCCGATGCCGACCTCCTCGACGGTGCGGGCCACCGCCTCGGGCCCGAGGTCGATGGCCACCCCGAGCGCCTCGAGCACGTCGGCCGACCCGCACTGCGACGACGCCGCCCGGTTGCCGTGCTTGGCCACCCGGGCTCCGGCCCCGGCCGCCACCAGCGCGGCCATGGTCGACACGTTGACGGTGCCGGACCGGTCGCCCCCGGTGCCACAGGTGTCGATCACCTGGTCGGCGTCGGGAACCGTGACCCGGTCGGCGAACCGCATCATCGTGCGGACGAGCGCGGCGAGCTCCTCGGGGCGCTCGCCCTTCGCCCGCAGCGCCACCGCGAACGCGGCGATCTGGCCGTCGGTGGCCTCACCGCGCAGGATCGTCGCCAGCGCAGCCTCGGCGAGGTCGTCGGGCAGGTCGTCGCCGCGGACCAGACGGGCCAGGACGTCACCGAACAGACCGGTCGTCTCGTTCATCCCCGCCCTGCCCCCACTCGTCCTGCTGCGCTCGTCAGTCCCACCACAGGTCACCGCGCATCACCCCGCCGGCGATGAGGCCGAGCTGGATCTGCGAGGTGCCCTCGACGATGGTGAGCTGCTTGGCGTCGCGGTAGTAGAGCTCGGTCATGTGGTCCTTCATGTACCCCGCGGCCCCGAGCATCTGCATCGCCTCGTTCGAGACCTTCACCGCGAGCTCGGTCGCGTAGTACTTCGCCATCGACAGGAAGGGCACGTGCTCGCGGGTGAACTCCCCACGGTCGGCCATCCAGGCCGCCCGGTAGGTGAGGAGGCGGGCCGCCTCGATCTCGGCCGCGAGCTCGGCCACCTTCCACTGGAACCCCTGGAAGTCGGCGATGGTGCGACCGAAGGCCGCCCGCTCCTTCGCGTACTCCACCGCGTACATCAGCGCGCCCTCGGCGAGCCCGATCCCGCGTGCGGCCACGATCGGCCGCATCGCGTTGAGTCCGAGCATGGCGAGGCGGAAGCCGCCGACCTCGCCCACGACGTTGGCGGCGGGCACCCGGACCCCGTCGAGGAGGAGCTCGCCGGTGTCGACCCCGCGAACCCCCATCTTGCGGTCGGTGGACCCCACCGAGACGCCGGGCATCGACCGCTCGACGATGAAGCCGGTGATGCTGTCGTGGGCCCGGGAGTCGGGCGCGCCGGTCTTGGCGAACACGCAGTACCAGTCGGCCTGGCGCACACCCGACATCCAGCACTTCGCGCCCGTGATGACCCAGTCGTCGCCGTCGGGGACCGCCCGGGTCCGCATGCCCATGACGTCGCTGCCCGCCTGGGGCTCCGAGAGCCCGAACGCGGCGCGCTGCGCGCCGGTGGCGACCGGGGTGACGTAGCGGTGCTGCTGCTCCTCGGTCCCGGCGATCAGCAGCGGGCCGGTGGGCAGCCGGGTCAGCAGCAGCATGAGCGAGGCGGCGTTGGAGTACTTGGCGATCTCCTCGATCGCAAGGGTCAGCCCGAAGATCCCCGCTCCGGATCCCCCGAGGTGCTCGGGGACACACAGGCCCGTGAGCCCGGTCTCCACGAACAGGTCGAACAGGTCCTGGGGGTACTCGTCGGCCTCGTCGATCTCCCGGGCGCGGGGTGCGACCCGCTCACGCGCCAGCTTCCGGACCGTCGCCTGCAACTCGGCCAGCTCGGGAGGGAGGGAGAAGTCCACGGGAGCCGGAGTCTACGGGCGTCCGCACCGGCGGTCCCGGCCGCCGCCTCCGGACCAGCCGGTCAGGCGGACCGGCGGCGACGCCGGATGATCCGCCGGCGCTCCCGGGTCGTGAGCCCGCCCCAGACCCCGTCCTTCTCGCGGGCGGTGATCGCGTACTCGAGGCAGGGCTCGCGGACCGGGCAGAGTTCGCAGACGGCCTTCGCCTCTTCCGCGGCGTCGTCCTCGTTCACCGGGTGGAAGATCGCCGGGTCGAGACCCCGGCAACGGGCGTGGGCCCGCCAGCCGTCGGTGCTCGGAACGGTCGGGAGGATGGACAGCGGGGAGGGCTGCACGCGATACACCGCCTTGCTCGAGGCCTCGTGCTCGTCACCGGGACCGGGGGGCTCCACACCGCCGACGGCGGCTGAGGTGATCGGGGCAACCTGACCCGCCCGCGGGGCTATTCCGGGCGCTCGGCACGACGGGGGCAATGTGGCCCACGCCACCTCGGGCCCACCGGCGGGCCGGGCGGCCCTGCCCCTGACCGCGGGCCGGGGCGGGGCCG
>Ga0194129_10008435_pt1 | contig 11921 bp, 11 predicted proteins | sample TA2KigCa35mmetaG_FD_150862 | JGI IMG/M metagenome (GOLD analysis project Ga0194129, IMG submission 150862) | Freshwater microbial communities from Lake Tanganyika, Tanzania - TA2015038 Kigoma Deep Cast 35m | ecosystem: Environmental > Aquatic > Freshwater > Lake | place: Tanzania: Lake... | reverse complement strand
GCGCAGCTGCTGTTCAGCTGGTTCGTCCTGGGGTTGGTGGCCCTGATCCCTTCGCTGCTGCCCACCTTGCTGGCTGCGTTCACACCGGAGGCGCAGCGGGGTCGCATGCTGGGCACTATCATCAGCGGCCAGTTTAGCGGGATCCTGCTGTCACGCACCTTCAGCGGCCTGCTGGCGCAGCAGTGGGGTTGGCGCACGGTCTACGCCCTCTCGGCTGTGGGGATGCTGGCGGTGTCAGTGCTGTTTGTCCGGAGGCTGCCGGCCACCGATCGCCGCAGTTATGGGCAGCTGCAGCGCTCCCAGCTGCGGCTGTGGCAGCGCTTTGGTCTCCTGCGCCGCTCCTGTTTCTGCCAGGCCTTGTTGTTTGGCTGTTTCATGGCCCTGTGGAGCTCCATGGCCCTGCACCTCGGTGGGCCACCCTGGCGGTTCGGGCCCGCGTGGATCGGCAGTTTTGGCCTTGTCGGGCTGGTCAGCGTTGCCGCAGCACCGCTGATCGGGAGGTTGGTGGATCGTGTCGGTGCTGACCGCATCGTCCTGGCTGGTGTGTTGATCACCGCGGCGGGGGGGTTTGCCTTGGGGCTATGGCCGAGCTCCCTGTTGGCCCTGGCTCTTGGGCTGATGGCCGTTGACCTTGGCGTGCAGGGCAGTTTTGTCGCCAATCAGACGCGCATCTACGCCCTTGACCCTGCGGCTCGCAGTCGCATGAGCGGTCAGCTGTTTTTGACGGCCTACCTCGGCGCTGCAATCTGTTCGGCAGTGATCTCGGGGTTCTGGGCCACTTGGGCCTGGCCCGGCACCTGCGTCTTCGCCTTGATGTTGGTGCTGCTGGCTCTGGTGATTGAGCGCGACACCCTGTTGCTGCTCTGGGGGGATGGAGAATAGGGGACTCGAACCCCTGACCTCTGCGGTGCGATCGCAGCGCTCTACCAGCTGAGCTAATTCCCCGTTCACAGTCCATTATTTCAAAAGACACGTCGCTGACTGCGAGCTCTGTTGCTTTGAGATGACGACCTCCATCACCCCCGAACGCCTCGCCGCTTTTGACGAGGCGGCAACGGCCGAACTGGCCCGTCGTCTTGAGGAAGACGACTACCCCTCGCCCTTTGACGGCCTGGCCGATTGGCATCTGATGCGCGCCTTGGCGATCCATCGCCCCGAACTGGCCCGGCCCTACGTGCACTTGGTCGATCAGGAACCGTTTGATGAGGACTGAGTCCTCAGCGCCGGCGGCCGCCGCGGCCGCGGTCGATGCACTGGCTGGACGCCGCGTGCTGGTGGCGATTACAGGCAGCATTGCGGCGGTCAAGCTGCCGCTCGTCGTGAGCGCCCTGGTCAAGCGGGGGGCTCAGGTGCGTTGCGTGCTCACCCCAAGCGCTGAGCGCCTGGTGAGCCCGGTGGCGCTGGCGTCGCTCAGTCGTCACCGCTGCTATCTGGACTCTGACCAGTGGAGCGCCAGCGCCGATCGACCGCTGCACATTGCCCTGGCCGAATGGGCCGAGCTGGTGTTGGTGGCCCCCCTGAGCGCCACCAGCCTGGCCCGGTGGATGCACGGCCTGGCCGACACGCTGCTGGCCAGCACCCTGCTGGCCAGCGAGGCGCCAGTGCTGGCCGCCGCCGCCATGAACACGTCGATGTGGCTCAGCGCGCCGGTGCAGCGCAACTGGCAGCAGATGCACTGTTGCGAACGGGTGCTGCCCTTGGGGCCAGCGGCCGGGCTGCTCGCCTGCGACCGGGTCGGCGACGGCCGCATGGCCGAGCCGGCCATGCTGCTGTTGGCACTGGAATCGCTGCACCTGTGGGGCTGGCGCCGCGACTGGCTGGGTCGCAGGTTGTTGGTGACGGCAGGCCCGACCCGTGAACCGCTCGATCCGGCGCGCTGCATCACCAATCCCAGCACGGGCCGGATGGGTGTGTTGCTGGCCCAGGCGGCTCGCCTGCGCGGTGCCGAGGTTGATCTGGTCCATGGTCCGCTCAACCTCGATTTGGCCTGGCTCGAAGGCTTGCGTTGCCATGCGGCACCCACCGCAGCACAGATGCAGCAGGCCCTGGCCGAGCTGCAGGGTGGGGCTGATGCCATCGCCATGGCGGCGGCGGTTGCCGATCACCGCCGCGCCCACCCCGCCGCTGTCAAGGCGAGCAAAGGCGACCTGGGTGCCAGCCTCACCGATGGCTGGGAAGCCGTACCCGACCTGTTGGCCGAGCTGGTCGCCCGGCGCCAGCGGCCTCAGCCCATCTTGGGATTTGCCGCCCAGAGCGGAGATGTGCTGACCAAGGCCCAGGCCAAGCACCGCCGCAAGGGATGTGAGCTGTTGTTCGCCAATCCCATCGATCAGAGCGGCAGCGGGTTTGCCGCATTGACGAATCAGGGCTGGTTGCTGGGCCCGGGTGATGGGCAGCGTTCGATTGCGCCCGCATCAAAACTGGCCATTGCCCACGAGTTGCTCTCGGCCTTGGCCGCGCTGATGGAGGAGCCCGGATTCAGGCCGCCAGAGGGTGATCTGCCTCGTTGCGGTCCCGCTGCAGCAGATCCATGAAGGTGCACAGCTGCAGGCGGGGGATGTAGGGCCAGCCGCCGCTCTGCTCCATGGCCCGCAGCAGGTTGAACAGGGCGCTGCGATCGGCGGGCAGGCTGCTGCGGAAGGCCCCATCTTGCAGATTGCGATGCAGCTCTTCCAGCTGGCGCAACAGGGTCAGCAGGGCCTCGGGCTGGCCATCCAGCTCTTCGCCCAGGCTGCGCAGGTCGCGCAGGATCTGGTCAAGGCGCTGTTGCTGGGGGGCATCCAGGGCCGTTGCGGCCGGTTCACACAGCATCTCGGGGGTCATATCGGTTGTTCCAGCGGGCGATTCCAAAGCTCTGTCAACAGAGTTGTTGAGAGCCGCGACATCGTAAGGGGAAAGGGCATTTTGCACCGGTAGGATCCGCGCCAGACCGGTTTCTCCCCATGCGTTTCCGTCCTCTGCTGGCCTTGGTGCTGGCGCTGTGTCTGACCCTGGTCACCGCCTGCAGTGGCGGCGCTGAGGCCAAGGACCGCGCCAATCTCACCTACGACGACATTCACAACACCGGTCTGGCCAACGATTGCCCGACCCTTCCCGAGTCGGCCCGCGGCTCGATCACCCTCAGCAGCGGTGGCAAATACCAGCTGCGCGAGCTTTGCATGCACCCAGCCGAGGTGTACGTGAAGGGTGAGCCCGCCAACAAGCGCCAGGAAGCGCAGTTCGTCCCCACAAAAATTCTCACCCGATACACCACCAGCCTTGATCAGGTCTACGGCGATCTGGACGTGCAGGCTGACGGCCTCAAGTTCAAAGAAGATGGCGGCATCGACTTCCAGCTCGTCACCGTGCTGCTGCCTGGCGGTGAGGAAGTCCCGTTCGTCTTTTCCAGCAAGGAGCTGAATGCCTCCGCCGAGGGTGCGGCCATCACCACCAGCACTGACTTCAGTGGTTCCTATCGGGTGCCCAGCTACCGCACCTCCAACTTCCTCGACCCCAAAGCCCGCGGTCTCACCACGGGATACAGCAGCGCTGTGGGTCTGGTGCCTGCCGGTGACGATTACACCTCGGAGACCGTCAAGCGTTACGTCGATGGCACCGGCAACATGAGCCTCTCGATCACCAAGGTCGATGGCAACACCGGTGAATTCGCCGGCGTGTTCACGGCCGTGCAGCCCTCTGATACCGACATGGGCACCAAAGAGCCCCTGGACGTCAAGATCACCGGTGAGCTTTACGGGCGCCTCGAGCAGCTCTGATAGACGTCCCGGTTCCACCGTTCGGCTGTGGTGGTGGTGTTTAGGGCCCTTCGGGGCCCTTTTTTGCGCCCCTGCTGCGGGACCCGCTTCTTGCTCTGGGAGAATCGCCGCCATTGCCCGCTGCGTTTGCCCATGACTGCCTCAGTGACCAGCCCCCAGGGCCTGATCGCGCCCCACGGCGGCAGCCTGGTGGATCTGATGGTGCCCGCCTCTGAGCGTGAGGCGGTCAGGGCCGGCATCGATCGGGTGGTCGAGTGCAGCGACCGCAATGCCTGCGATGTCGAGCTGCTCGTGGTGGGCGGCTTTTCGCCGCTGCGGGGGTTCATGCACCAGGAGGACTACGACGCGGTTGTGGCGGGCTATCGCACCACCAGCAGTCTGTTGTTCGGCCTGCCGATCGTGTTTGACACCGACGACGCCTCGATCGCTGTCGGTGAGCGCCTGCTGCTCACCTATCAAGGCCAGGAGCTGGCTATGTTGACGATTGAGAGCCGTTGGGAGCCCAACAAGGTCATCGAGGCCAAAGGGTGTTATGGCACCACCTCGCTGGAGCATCCGGCGGTGCGCATGATCGCCAGCGAGCGCGGGCGCTTCTACTTGGGTGGCCGGGTCCAGGGCCTGGAGCTGCCCCGCCGTGTCTTTCCGTGCAAGACACCGGCCGAGGTGCGCGCCACCCTGCCGCTAGGTCAGGACGTGGTGGCCTTTCAGTGCCGCAACCCCATCCATCGGGCCCATTACGAGCTGTTCACACGCGCCTTGGACGCCACCAACGTCAGCGAGGGTGGCGTCGTTCTGGTGCATCCCACCTGTGGACCCACCCAAGACGACGACATTGCCGGTGAGGTGCGCTTCCAGACCTACGAGCGCCTGGCCGCCGAGGTCAACAACCCCCGCATCCGCTGGGCCTACCTGCCCTATTCGATGCACATGGCCGGCCCGCGTGAGGCCCTGCAGCACATGATCATCCGCAAGAACTACGGCTGCACCCACTTCATCATCGGCCGCGACATGGCGGGCTGCAAGAGCTCGCTCAGCGGCGACGACTTCTACGGCCCCTACCAGGCCCAGGATTTCGCCCGTGACCGTGCTCCCGAGCTCGGCATGGAGACGGTGCCCTCCCTCAACCTTGTCTACACCGAGGAGGAGGGCTACGTGACCGCAGAGCACGCGGAAGCCCGCGGTCTGCACGTCAAGAAGCTCAGCGGCACCCAGTTCCGTCAGATGTTGCGCGGCGGTGAGGAGATCCCCGAGTGGTTCGCCTTCCGCAGCGTGGTTGAGGTGCTCAGGTCCGCTGGCTGATCCGCCAGATGAGCGTCCCGGTTAACATTCCTTCACTTCTTACCCCCGCCCTCCCTTGGCCGTGAAAAAACGCTGGCGCAACGCGGGCCTGTATGTGCTCCTGGTGATTGTGATGATCGCTGTGGGCACGGCCTTTATCGACAGGCCCAACCCGGCCAATGCCCCTCGCACCCTTCGCTACAGCGATTTTGTTGAGGCCGTGCAGAGCAACGAGATCTCCCGCGTGTTGATCTCGCCCGATCGCGGTACGGCCCAGGTGGTCGAAAACGATGGCCGCCGCGCCGTCGTCAACTTGGCGCCTGACAAGGACCTGCTCAAGCTGCTCACCGACCACAACGTCGATATCGCCGTCCAGCCCAGCCGTGAACCGGCGGCCTGGCAGAGCGCGATCGGCAGCCTGATCTTCCCGTTGCTGCTGTTGGGGGGCTTGTTCTTTTTGCTGCGGCGGGCCCAGAGCGGCGGCGGCAACCCGGCCATGAGCTTTGGCAAGAGCAAGGCCAGAGTGCAGATGGAGCCCCAGACCCAGGTCACCTTTGGCGATGTGGCCGGCATCGAGGGGGCCAAGCTCGAGCTCACTGAGGTCGTCGATTTCCTCAAGAACCCCGATCGCTTTACCGCCGTCGGCGCCAAGATCCCCAAGGGTGTGCTGCTGGTTGGCCCTCCCGGTACCGGCAAGACCCTGCTGGCCAAAGCGGTTGCTGGCGAAGCCGGGGTGCCTTTCTTCTCGATCTCCGGTTCGGAGTTTGTCGAGATGTTTGTGGGCGTCGGCGCCAGTCGCGTGCGCGACCTGTTTGAACAGGCCAAAAAGAATGCTCCCTGCATCGTTTTCATTGACGAAATCGATGCGGTCGGGCGTCAGCGCGGCGCCGGTCTCGGCGGCGGCAATGACGAACGCGAGCAGACCCTCAACCAGCTCCTCACGGAGATGGACGGTTTCGAGGGCAACACCGGCATCATCATCGTGGCGGCCACCAACCGTCCTGATGTGCTCGATCAGGCCCTGATGCGCCCCGGTCGTTTCGACCGCCAGGTGGTGGTTGATCGCCCCGACTACAACGGACGCCTGCAGATCCTGGGTGTGCATGCCCGCGGCAAGACCCTGGCCAAGGATGTCGACCTCGACAAGGTGGCGCGCCGCACCCCTGGTTTCACAGGTGCCGATCTGGCCAACCTGCTCAACGAGGCGGCCATCCTGGCCGCTCGCCATCAGTTGAGCGAGATCTCGATGGACGAGGTCAACGACGCCATCGAGCGCGTCATGGCCGGCCCCGAGAAGAAGGACCGGGTGATGAGCGACAGACGCAAGCGCCTCGTGGCTTACCACGAAGCTGGCCATGCCCTGGTCGGTGCCTTGATGCCCGACTATGACCCTGTGCAGAAGATTTCGATCATTCCGCGCGGCAATGCCGGCGGTCTGACCTTCTTTACCCCCAGTGAAGAGCGGATGGAATCGGGCCTTTATTCCCGTGCCTATCTCCAGAATCAGATGGCGGTTGCCCTGGGTGGCCGGGTTGCCGAAGAGTTGGTCTACGGCGATGACGAAGTCACCACCGGCGCCTCCAACGACCTGCAGCAGGTTGCTCGAGTGGCCCGCCAGATGATCACGCGTTTTGGCATGAGCGATCGCCTCGGCCCCATCGCTCTGGGCCGCAGCCAGGGCGGGATGTTCCTGGGTCGCGACATCGCTGCTGAGCGCGACTTTTCAGAAGACACCGCCGCCGCCATCGATGAAGAGGTCAGCCAACTGGTGGCCGAGGCCCACCGCCGCGCGACCGAGGTGCTCAGCAACAACCGTTCGGTGCTCGATCAACTCGCCGATCTCTTGGTCGAGAAGGAAACCGTGGATGCCGAGGAGCTTCAAGAGCTGTTGATCAACAGCGACGTGCGCGTTGCCGAGTACGTCTGAACCCCTGATCACCGCGTTGCACCACCAGCCGTTGCTGGTGGTGCTTCGTGCTGTTCAACCCCTTGACCTGCAGTCCCAGATCGCCACCTTGGCCGGCCTGGGCGTCAGGCAGATCGAAGTGGCCTGGAGTGATCATCCCGACTGGGCCCTGCAGTGCCGCTCCCTGGTCAGCACCTTCGCCACCGTGCGCTTTGGTGCGGCATCGATCTTTGCGGCCGACGCCCTCGACGCGGTGTCGGCCGCAGGTTTCTCGTTTGCCGTCTCACCCGTTCTCGATCCACAGCTGTTGCGTCGTGCTGACGCGTTGGGCATTGCCCTGGTGCCAGGGGTGCTGACTCCGAGCGAGGTGCATCAGGCTCGCTTGCTGGGCTGCGCCATGGTCAAGTTGTTTCCAGCGGTGAGCCTGGGCAGCGCCTACTGGCGACGTCTGGCCGGCCCCCTGGGCGGCCTGCCGTTCTGCATTGCCGCCGGTGGTTTGGGCCCCGCAGATCTCGAAGAATGGCTCGCCCAGGGAGTCGATGCCGTTGCCATTGGCGGAGCGCTCAACACTGATCAAGCCTTGCAGCAGCTGAGCCAATGGCTCGCAACGCGTCGCGGTTGACCGTCGGGCGACGACGGCGTTGTCGCCAATGGGAGTCTCTTGTGCTATTGATGAGACAGAGCTCTCTCTCCTATGTCTCAGCTCACCGTCAAGCTCAGCGATCGTGCTGATGCGTTGATTGCACAGCTCCAAAAGGAAATTTTCAACCGTCGCCGCAAGAAGGTCTCAGCGGCTGGTGTCATTGAGACGCTGGTCGAGAGCGGCGCCAAATCGCAATCGGACAAACGGTTTGCCACCTCGTGGAAAAACCTGGTCTCCGACATCGAAAAGGCGGCCAAGGTTGCCGATGCCCATGGCGCCAAGCCGGCCAACCTCAGCGATGAGGAGTGGGCCTTGGTGCTGAGCCATCGCACCCGCACACCGGCCAAGCCTGCCCAACGCAAGCCTGCCCAACGCAAGCCAGTGGCACGCCAAGCCGCGGCGGACAAGCCAGCGACCCGCAAACCCCGCGCCAGCAAGGCTGTCAGCGCGGCGGCCCCATCGGCCACCGCTCAGCCGGCGGATACCTCGGCCGTTGCAGGCAAGGCCAGCACAGCCAAGGCAAAACCTGCTCGCAAGAGTGCTGCCAAGCGTCCGGCCCGCAAGGCTGCAGCCCGCAAACCCGTCGCCAAGTCGGCCGAGTCCACCAGTGTCTCAACCCAAAAGGCGACCTCGTCGGTGGCGCGGCGCATGGCCAAGGCCGTCAGTCGCCTGAGTGGCGCGGCAGCGGTGGTGACGGCACCATCAACCAATGGCGCCGTCAAGGTTCCGCTCAGCATCTGACCCCAAGCTGAGGCTGCACTGGCCTTGGTGCAACAGGAGATGATCCGCCAGCACCAGGGCCACCATCGCTTCCACCATCGGCACGGCCCGTGGCAAGACACAGGGGTCGTGCCGACCCTTGGCTTCGAGGGTCGTCGCTGCGCCGGTCGCGTCGACCGTTTGCTGGGCTTTGCGGATTGTGGCTGTGGGTTTGAACGCCACGCGAATCACGATCGGCTCACCGTTGCTAATGCCCCCCTGAATTCCTCCCGAATTGTTGGTGACGGTGTGCAGGCTGCCGTCGCTGGTGGGGACAAAGGCGTCATTGTGCTCGCTGCCTTTGAGCAGGGTCCCGGCAAATCCCGAGCCGATCTCAAAGCCTTTGGTCGCCGGCAGTGACAGCACTGCCTTGGCCAATTCGGCTTCGAGTTTGTCGAACACCGGTGAGCCCAGTCCGACAGGCGGACGGCGGACGACGCACTCAATCACACCGCCGCACGAATCGCCCTCGCGACCGATCGCCTCGATGCGTGCAATCATCTGCTCGGCGACGGCGGCATCAGGGCAACGCACGATGTTGGCCTCCACCGCATCAAGGCTCACCGTCTCAGCGTTGATCTGCGCCTCGATGGTGTGGATGCGCTTGACCCAGGCGATGACCTCGGTGCCATGGGTCTTGGCCAGCAGTTGTTTGGCGATGGCGCCAGCTGCAACCCGGCCAATCGTCTCCCGGGCTGAGGCCCGTCCTCCCCCACTGCGGGCCTGAATCCCGTATTTGGCCTGGTACGTGGCATCGGCGTGGGAGGGCCGAAAGGCGACCTGCATCTCCTTGTAGTCGCCGGGCCGTTGATCTTTGTTGCGGACCACCATCGCGATCGGAGTCCCCAAGGTCACCCCATCGAGCAGGCCGCTGAGAATTTCGACTCGGTCATCTTCCTTGCGTGGGGTCGTGATTTTGCTCTGCCCAGGCTTGCGACGGTCCAGCTCGGTTTGGATGGCCGCCAGGTCCAGCTCCAGTCTGGGTGGACAGCCATCAACGATCACCCCCACGCCGCCGCCGTGGGATTCGCCAAAGGTGCTGATCCGAAAAAGCTGGCCGAAGCTGCTGCCCATGGACTCATTGCGCTGGCTTGAGCCTACAAACTGGGTTCCGAGTGCAGTGTGGGAGTGCGTTGAGGAAGCAGGAGCGTGCCGCGCTCATCATGCAGCGGCTTGAACAGCACTACCCCGAGACACCGGTGCCGCTGGATCACAGCGATGCTTTCACGCTGTTGATCGCGGTGCTGCTCAGCGCCCAATGCACCGACAAAAAGGTCAATGAGGTGACGCCAGCTCTGTTTGCAGCCGGGCCCGATCCCACCGCCATGGCTGCGCTCAGTGAAGAGACGATTTGGGCTTTGATTCGCCAGCTGGGTCTGGCCCGGACCAAGGCCCGTAATGTCAGACGGCTCGCCGAGCTGCTGCTCGAACGCCACGGCGGAGCGGTGCCCTGCAGCTTTGAAGCGCTGGAGGCGTTGCCGGGGGTAGGCCACAAGACCGCCAGTGTGGTGATGGCCCAGGCCTTTGGAGTGCCGGCCTTTCCGGTTGACACCCACATCCACCGGCTGGCCCAGCGCTGGGGCCTCAGCAACGGTCTCCATGTCGAGCAGACGGAACGCGACCTCAAGCGCCTGTTCCCGCGAGAGTCCTGGAACAAGCTGCACCTGCAGATCATTTTCTATGGGCGGGAGTACTGCACCGCCCGCGGTTGCGATGGCACCGTCTGCCCGCTGTGTCGTGAGCTGTACCCCACGCGTCGTCGCGCCGTGCCCTGGCGAAAGGCCTGAATGGTGTGTTGACGTCTCAGCGAAAGCGAGGGGGGCGGATGCCCGTGGCCATCACCAGCAGCCGTGTGAGCAGTGCACCAACCAACGTGATCAGTACGGCGACTTCGAGTCGCCAAGGGTAGTAGGTCGCCGCACTCGCATAGGAACTGATGTAGAGCGACAGCAGGAAACCCCAGATCAATGCAATTTCGGCATAGATCGAGTACCGCAGGGTGGGGTGCTGAGGATCGCCCCGCACTAGATCCCGCAGGATTGCGCCACCAGCGCCCGTGAGCGCACTGAGGAGCGGTCCCCAGAGGATCAGAGGATCGCAGCGGGTTTCCACGGCCACAATCACGCCCACAACCGTGTAAGCGGCCAGAGCGACGGCATCCAGCAGATCGATCACCACAGCCAGATGCATCCATTTCGGAATCCGGCCCATGGGGGGGAGGACGCGGATCAGCAGAAAGGACAGCAGCACCAGAGTGATCACCACCATCAGGCTGATTGGTGACCGCAGCACGCTGGGGATGTCGCGATTGATGATGATGTCGCGCATCAGACCACCCCCGACCGCAGGCAGGGCAGCCAGCACAAAGGCGCCGAACAAGCTGAAGTCCTCACGGTGGGCCATCAGCAGTCCTGACAGGGCAAAGGCCACCGTGCCCAGAATCTCAAGGGCGTAAAACCAGTCCTGGCCAACCGTCAGTGCCAGCAGCACCGGGAACAGATAGCGCTGCACGATGGTGGTGTATCGGCCTTCACGGCGCAGTGCGTCCATGGCGGCATCGAACCGCTTGACCAGTGTCGTATCGGTGGTTTTGCGGCTGAAGATCGCATAAATCGGACCGCGAAAGATGGTGAAGTGACTCATCACCAGCTTGTCGGTCCAGTTATTTTTCCAGGCGCTCGTCGCTCCGACCAGGCGATCCACCGGCACGATGTCGACCTGGCCCGTCTGCAGGTTCCTGAGGTTGGCTTCGTGGTCATTGCTCCAGACGATGCGTCTGGCGTTGGCCGGGTTGGTCGCAAAGTGCTCGATCTGATCGCCGTAGTAGTACCCCTTCACCAGCCCCACGATGCAGTTGCCCTGTTGCAGGTCCTGCTCGAGTGCGCTGCGGTCCTTCAAGGCCAGTGTTGCCTTCGGGTCAAAGCGCCGTCGATAGAGGACGACCTCCTCATAGCGATAGGGCTTGGAATAGTGCGCATAGGTCTCGCGTTCGCGGGTGCGGAATGCTCCGCCAGCCACATCCCGCGTTCCAGCGCGCAGGTCCTGTTGATGTTGCTGCCACGAGACTTCCCCCAGTTGGTAGCGCAGGCCCAGCTTGTTCTCAAAGACCTCGCGCAGCAGCTGCACATCCAGCCCGGTGAGCTCGGTGCGATCCTCCGAGCTTTCCAGGTGTTGATAGGGATCCCAGCGGTACCAACCGGCCCGCAACGTCTGCTGCTGCACGGTGTTGACCGCAGGCTGGCCAGGCACAGCCTGAGCCAAGGTCCCTGTCGGCTGCAGCGCAACAATCCCGATCACCAACAGCACAACGCAGGCCAGGCGTTGCAGCAACCTGGTGCCGCTTGGGCGAGAAGGGCGAGATGGCATCACGACAACAGTGTTGTTTGCTGAGTGGGCGCAGCGGTCATCGTCGCCTCCCCCGGGACCTTTGCCAACACACCTCTCCATCGACGTCTCCCGATCACACACCAAAAAGCCCCCCGCGAAGGCGGAGGGCTTTGGGGATTCCGAGATTTGAGCTGACCGTGGTTGCCCGCAATCAGCTTAAGGGTGGTGATCAGCCGGGCTGTTTGCCTCAGCC
>Ga0194129_10008433_pt1 | contig 11923 bp, 10 predicted proteins | sample TA2KigCa35mmetaG_FD_150862 | JGI IMG/M metagenome (GOLD analysis project Ga0194129, IMG submission 150862) | Freshwater microbial communities from Lake Tanganyika, Tanzania - TA2015038 Kigoma Deep Cast 35m | ecosystem: Environmental > Aquatic > Freshwater > Lake | place: Tanzania: Lake... | reverse complement strand
TGAACGGTTCTCAGTTTTCGCTGGGAGCAGCCTTTGGCTTGTTTGCTGTTTTTGGAATGTTGCGGTTCAGGACCGAGGATATTTCAATCAAGGACATGACCTATCTGTTCTTAGCGATTGCCTTTGGGGTCTTTACGGCAGTGGCGCAGATGCCTTGGTGGATGCAGGCGCTGGTTTTGGGGGGTATCTTGGGGATTACAGCTCTGTTGGAAAGCAATTTACTCTACCGTCGGGAATCGGTCAAATCCGTTCTCTACGACAAACCAGAGATGCTGCAAGGGGCTTCCAACCAAGAGCTTATCGATGATTTGAAGGCTCGCACGGGATTGCCGGTGCACCGTTATCAAGTGGTGCGTGTGGATTTGTTACGGGATACCGTTCAGCTCAAGGTTTATTATTTTGAGTAAAGCAGGGATAGGAATTTGGTGCCGGGGATTCTTGGGGCTCCTTGGCCACCTTGTGTTCCTGGGTGCTTGTATGGGCCCGCTTGCCGCCTTGGCGCAAGGTAGTCCTGCCTTGTGGTTGGAGGGAAATTATACGGTGTTCCGAAGGGCCGCGTGGAATTTGGCCTTGGAACCGGAACTGCGCTTTCAAGGAGACCGACTGCAAGCGGAGCATGCCGTTTGGGATGGTTATCGCTATTGGGGTGTCGATCGTTTGCAGGTGGATTTGAAGGGAGAGTATCGGTATAAATGGAAAGCCAAAGATGCGACGCTTACAGGATCCTTGGGGGGAGGAACGCGTTTAGCTTGGCGGAATTTACCTCAATGGTCTCAGGTGCGCCCACGGATATTTGGGGATGCTAAGGTCGCTTGGCAATGGAGGAAATGGAATGCAGGGTATCGCCTACGATGGCAACAACAATTTTCGGATTTTGGGATTGCAGGGGGGGTGGAGCTCCTCAGTTCCTACGGTAGGCACAAAGGGGCCTTGGCCTACAAATGGGCCAAGGGTCGTGCAGTGGAATGGGCCGAGGAGTGGTGGGTCCCAGTACCCGGGGAAGTACAGGGTTTCAAGGCCTGGGGCCTCGATCGTTATGACCATCGCCGCAGCACGGTGACGATGCAATTCCGGTACCGAGGCCAGGGTTGGTCCGTAGGTTTGGGCTGGGACAGAGACCGCTTCAGTCCCGAGGGATCCGGGGGCCTTTATCTGCTCCGCTTGGGCCATCAATGGGCTCCATAGCAGCTCCTCGCAAAGAACGCAGTAGGCTAAGGGCGGTCATGCCGATGATTTTGAGATCGAGCAGGGGAGACCAATTTTGAATGTACAGCAAGTCAATCCGGACCCTGTTTTTCATGTCTTGTTTGGCACGGGTTTCACCGCGGTAACCCAAAGCCTGGGACAAACCGGTGATGCCGGGTTTGACCCGATGTCGGGCCATGAATCGCTCGATTATTTGGGAATAAGATTCCGTATGCGAGAGCATATGTGGTCTGGGGCCCACCACGGACATGTCGCCACGCAAGACATTGAAGAATTGCGGTAATTCGTCCAATGAGCTGTTCCGCAGAAAGGTCCCAATCCTGGTAATGCGTGCATCGTTGGCAGATGCCTGCACGAGGTCCGCCTCGGCATTGACCCGCATAGTTCGGAATTTGTAACATCGAAAGGGCCTGTTGTCTTTGCCGGAGCGTCGCTGCACGAAGAACACAGGTCCTTGGCTATCCAATCGAATCCATAGCGCCATCAGCGGTATCAACCAAGTCAGGATACCCACCACTACCGTGGAGGATATCAGCACATCCATCAAACGTTTGAGGGCTTGCGCGTTCTTGGTTTCTAGGGGAAAGGGGCGAAGGCTCCAAACCGGAATATGCCCCAAATAATCGATTTCGATACGGCCTAAGGGGATTTCTTGTTGATCGGGAACCAAATGTAAATTCACGAAATGCTCAGCGGCCATTCGGCTAAGATTATGAAAATCATTGCCTTTGAACAAGGATGCGGAGCAATAGAGGTCGGAGATGGTTTCGGCACGAAGCAAGGAAGGAAGCTGTTCCAAGCAATCATCCACGGAACCCAAACACGCAAACGTCGTGCTTTGGGGATTTCCGAAATACCCCAAAATTTCGGGAAGCGTTACGATAGATTTGTGCTGTATGACCGTAAACTCGCTGGGGAGATCGTTGCCGATCAAAACTGCTTTGGCTCCTGAATGCTGCTGGGGACGGAGCCTGCGCAGAATATACGGGAATAGCCAATGCCATAACACATGCAAATTAGCGGTGACGGCCAGCATCAAGGTAATCAGGATGCGGGAATAATAGACCTTGATCAGTCCGTTGAAGGCATAGGTTGCCACCGCAAAAAGCGCGAAACAGCGAAACCAAAGCCACAGTCTCCTGAATGGATCCGAAGAAGGGGCGATGGAATAAAGTCCAACCACCAAAGCGCAGGATATCCATAACAACCAAAGCAACCCACCGAAGGCCAGGAAATCCAAGTTAACCAGGTTCTGCCATTCCTTGAAACGGAGGTAATACCCCAAGCCGTAGGCCACGGTGATGAGGAACAAATCAACCCAAGCCAGTGGGACGGTGTGACGGCTTCTAAGCAGCATGGTTCTTGGGGTCTTGGGTGTTGTCTCGTAGGGCGGATTTGCCGCGGTGCAGCATGCCCCAAAAATACCCATTCCCAAGCAAACCCACGATGTACAGGCCTTTCTGCCTTTCGAGCATGCTTTCGGTCAGCATGGACGACAGGATAATCACGAAGACCATGAGCGCTTCCCACTTTTGATTGTTCCACGAACACCACAGGCCGGATAGCAAACCCAACAGGAGCAGGAAGAATCCCAAGGGCCCCAGCGTAGCCAAGGTTTGCAGGTACTGGTTATGGCTGTTGAATTGGTTGATGTAACCGGTTTCCAAACCATTTCGTCGATAGACTTTATTCAATTCGGTTTGGAAGTCGCCTGCGCCGGTTCCAAGGATGGGGTTCTCGGCGTAACATTCTAGGGTATTCTTCCACTTGGCTACACGAAGGGATCGACCTCCCCAACGGTTGGAGGTATGGTCGGCTTGAAGGTCCACCATTTCGCTAACGCGTGAACGGTTCACGCTGTTGGTTTGAATGAGCAACCAAGGTAGGAGGACCAAGAAGGCCAGGCCTACGGTCATCCACCATCGAAATTTCCGAAGTCGGATAAGGATGAGCAAGAAAACGCCTACCATGGCAAGGCCGGTGAGCATGGCCATTCTGGAGGAAAGCTGGGTGACCATGACTACTGTGAAAAGCATATAGGCGAGGTGCCCACCGTATGCCCTTGGCGATGGCTTAGGGGAAGGCAAGTCCCTGACCGGGCCCGCCAAAATTTGGTCCTGGGCATAGGCAACCAAGGCAAGCAAGATCCACATGCTGAGGTAGATCGGGTGCAAACCGCTGGCTCGTGCTAGGTTCTCGTACACCATGTCCTGGAACCAAGACGAAGGACCGCTGCTGCGCAGGAGGACATCGCCCACACAAATCACGGTAACAAGGACCGCACTCATCCAGATGCAGCGAGCGAACCATCGGCGTTGCTCCGCTAGCCACGGTTGCAAGGCCATGAAGGCCAGGGGCCAAACGAGCCATTGGGCTTTGCTGAGTACTTCGGTGATCCCTTCGCCTCGGTTATCGCTCCAGCCCAATGAGGCCAGGGTCCAAAGCCATAACAATATTTGAGAATAGCCCCATATCCCCTGACGCGCCAGGGGCTCTCCTTGAGGGCGAAGCATCCAAGCGCAGATGGGTAAGGCGAGCAAAAACAAATTTTGCCAAGAATAAGGAAAGAATACTCCCGCAACACAGAGGGCCAAAACAAGCCTTACTGCAAGGGGTGTGATCTTGCTCATCGCTTGGTCTGGTGTTGCGCCCATGATTCCAGCAGGGTTTGGTAGGCATGGGCGATCCCATGCGGGGTGTAATGTTCGGTGATTTTGCGACGGTTGTTGGCGATTTGCGTTTCGCTGAGGCTGGTCTTTGCCAACAAATGGTCGCGGATCTCATCGCTGTTGCGGAAATAGTAGGCGTCTTCTCCGGTGACCGCACGGTTGAAGGGGTTGTCATGGGCCATGATTCTGCAGCCAGAGGCCATGGCTTCCAGAAGAGAGGGGTTGGTGCCGCCCACGCTGTGTCCGTGGAAATACCAAGCGGCGTTCTGTCGGAGGATTTCTACGGCATTCTGGTCATAGACGCCTCCCAACCAACGTCGATGGGCTTGGTTGGGATTATTGACATTGGGGTACTTTGCCTGCAGCTCTTGGGCGTAGCGGTTTGCGGGCTTGCCGACCAGGATCAAGGGCAAGGTCGAGGTTGAAGCTGCGCTGGCTGCTTGGTGGCCTTCCAGGATGGTATGAATATGGTTATCCGGTTCCATGCGGGCGATGAGCAAATGATAAGCGCCCGGGGTCAGCCCGTAGGTATTCATTAGGGTATGGACGGCTTCAGGATTGAGGTCATCGCGAACGACCGCGCTGTAGGGAATGTAGGTGGAGGGCTTCCTGTGGGTTTCATGGAGGTAGGTTTGAATAGCCAAGGAATCCGCGATCAAGGCTTGGCTGTACCGGGCGGCCCTTGCTTCGGACCAACGCAGGAAGCGCCGGACCCAAGGACCGTATTTGCTGCGCTTCCACTCCAGTCCGTCCATATTGGTCAGGACCGGTACAGCGCGGGGGTGCAGACCGTACCAGACCGCAGAGCTGGTGTAGCCCAATTGCAGGATGACATCGAATTTCCTTCGTCGGGCATCCAGAATGCACCCCAGGTCGTACACAAATTGTCCTGCAGTCCCTAAGCGATCTTCCAAGTCGTAACAATGAATAATTTCTACCCCTTGGCAGCTTTTCTCTCGGTACGGATGCAGGGAGGAATTGTACACCGTGACCCTGTGGCCCTCAAGGACCAGCCCTGTGGCCAGCTGCTCTGCAAACTGCTCAAAACCGCCGTAATGGTTGGGAATTCCCCTGCAACCCAGGATGGCCACATGCATGCTCCCAAAAATAGACCTTCCAAGGGGGACTTGGGCGCTTTGTTGTAGGTTTGTGCCGTGGGACTGGTCATTCGCCAAAGCTTCAAATCAACCCTCTTGACCTATGTCGGGGTAGGCTTGGGCGCTTTGAATCTCTTGTTCTTTTTCCCGCGCTACCTGAATCCGGAACTCATCGGCTTGCGGGAGCTTTTGTTGGGGGTGGCGCTCAGCCTGTCCATCTTCACCCAATTGGGAATGCAAAGCGCCATGTCCCGCTTCTTCCCTTATTTCCAAGACGAGCAAAGGCAGCACAACGGCTTCCTGCTTTTCACTTTGGGCGTAGTGACCTTGGGTTTGCTGGGCTTTGGGGGCTTGTTCCTCGGACTTCAAGGCGTATGGGAAGGGTTGTTTGCTGACAAATCGGCAGCGGTGAACGCGTATTGGGGCATGATTTTGCCGCTGACGGGGATGATGATGCTGCAGAATGTGCTGGAAATATGGGCAAGGCTGCATTACAGGATTGTGGTCAATGCCCTCTTGCGGGAGATTGGATTGCGTTTGGCCTTGACGGGTTTGACTTTGGCGTATGCCCGCGGTGCGATTGGTTGGGATGGATTCCTTTGGGGGATGTGCGCATCTTACGGGGTTTCGGCCTTGTTGTTGGCGGGATACCTGCATGGTATGGGGGTTCTTTACCTGAACCCGGCCTATGTGCGGGTTCGCAGGCCTCTTCGGCCCATCATGGCCAGGTATTCGATGTGGATGATTGTCGGAGGAGCTGGGGTGGTCATCAACGAGCGGATTGACGGTTTGATGCTGGCATGGTTGGCGGGTCTTGCCTCCACAGGGATCTACAGCCTGTCCTTCTTCATCGGGACCATTATCGAAATGCCGCGCCGTTCCATTTCTCAAATTGCGGGGACCCTGATCACCCATGCGTGGAAGGCGAAGGACTTCCAGGCACTGGCCCAATTGCATCGTCAGGCGGCGCTGAATCAAATGCTTATCGGCGGGATTTTGCTGGTGTTGGTATGGACCCAAATTGATGCGGTCTTTGAATTGATGCCCAACGGGCAGCTGTACCTGGAGGGTAAGTGGGTGGTGTTATGGATAGGATTGGCCCGATGGTTTGATATGTCCAACGGGGTCAATACGGAGATTATTTTGAATTCCCCGTATTATCGCTTCAATTTGATTTCGATCTTGTTGTTGGGAATGATTTCTTTCACGGCCAACTACCTTTTGATCCCCGTCTATGGCTTGACCGGTGCAGCGGCCGGGAGCACCTTGTCCATTCTCTTGTTCAACCTCTTGAAAGGAGGTTTCTTGTGGTTTCGGTTGGGTATACAGCCTTTCAATCATCAGACCCTCAAGGCTTTGGCTTTGCTGTTCGGGGTTTATGCGGTAGGGGTGGCGATGGGGGCCTTGGTTCCGCTCCCTAACCGTTCGGAGCAAGGGGTGGGTATCTCGTGGGGGTTGTTATGGACCATGTTTTGGCAGGGAACGGGGATGATCACCCTGTTCGTAGTGATTCTTTACCGATGGAAAATATCGCCGGAAATGAACGGAGTGATGGACTCCATCTTACGCAGGATGGGTTGGTCCAAGGCTTAGCCCAAGATGGGTTAGTCCAAGGCTTAGCCCAGAATCTGGGCGCTGTGGTTCTTGGTGTCCACTTTGGTAATGACCTCCTCCACCTTCCCTTGCTCGTCGATCACAAAGGTGACACGGTCGGTCCCCATGTATTTACGGCCGTACATGCTTTTCTCCACCCAGGTTGCATAGGCTTCGTGAACGCTGTGGTCTTGGTCGGCCAACAAATCAAAGGGTAGGTTGTATTTGGTTCGGAACTTGGTGTGCGATGCGGGGCTGTCGGCACTTACCCCCAGAATACTGTACCCGGCCTGAAGGAAACGGTCGTGGTGGTCCCTGAGATCGCAGGCTTCGGCGGTGCAGCCGGGGGTATCGTCCTTGGGGTAGAAGTACAGCACCAATTTGCGGCCTTTGAATTCCTTCAAGGTGCGGATTTGGCCGTTTTGGTCTTGGGCCTGGAAGGAAGGGGCTTGATCACCAATGGTAGGTCTGCTCATATTTAGAAGATTAACGGGTTAAGGTTTGGAAGTGTTGTCGGTGGGCTGTGCAAAGTCTTCGATTTCCAAGGGGAAGCGATGGACCCTGCTGTTGCCTACCTTGTCCGTAACAAGCAATTCCATACTTTGTTTTCCGAGGGGTATGCATTCGTCAAGGCGAATTTGAAGCAAATTGTTTTTGGCATCGTAGGCAGGGAGTATCCACGCATCGCCCGCACAGAAGCGATAATCCGCGATGCCGGCCATCCCATCCTGAATGCGGAAGTACAAGGATTGACCCCGCTGGCGACGAAGTTCTTTGGGCTTAAGCAGGCTACGGATCGTTGGGGGTACCGTATCGAGAACCAAATCCAGACGACCAAACATTTTGGCCTGCGCGTGATAGTGGTCACCTTCCCAACGTCCGGTTAAATGGGCGATTTGTCCACTGAGCCCCCTTGTTCGTAACAACACTTTGTTTCTGAGGCCGGGATGCAGGCGCCCTGGCTTGGCGGGAAGGCAGACTTCGAAGGCTTGATGAACAGGAATACGGGGATCGTGAAGCAAGTATTCGTGTTGGGATACTGCACCTCGACCTACGGGTAAGGCCTTGATCTGTAAAGAAATGCTGTCGTAAACCGTGCCAGGAGGGAGATTGACTTTGAATCCGCCTACGGTACGGCTTAGGCCTTGGTGGGGGGCATGGCTTCGTGGAAGATAGGGCTTGGTGGTGGATGGGCCCAAAGTATCAGGGGCGATGGTGAATCCGTAGCCGATACTGTTGTCGTTGAAATCATAACACCATGCCTGAACAGAGTCCATTTGGCCTTGACCGGAGGGAAACAGAAGCCCGTTCCGCATGGTATTTCCATACATAGTGAGCAAATTGCCGGGGCTTCGTTGGCAACGATGCTTTTGCGATCGGTCTTTGATGCGGGCTAAATAGTCCATGACCGAATTTCCATAGCGGGTCTGATCGAAATGGAAACGATCCGCGCGAAAGTCGTAGACCGTGTCCCGGTTCTGCAGGATTACGATTCGGTAAACACCGGTGGTTAATTCATTGGAGTCCTGCCGGTCCCTTGCCATCAATTCGAGGTAAGCCGGGTAACGCAGGAGGTGGGTAGGATGCTTGAGGGTGTCCACCGGGTACCCCTCGCTGGTCAGCAGGTAGGTGGCCTTGGTTGGATTGGGTTTTCGCAGGGGGTTCGACGCGGTTCTTTTGCGCTTTGAGGAACGTTTGCCTTTGCGTTTCTTTTTGGAGCGAACCTTGGCGGCGGGCTCTTGGTCCGGATACAAAACCGTACGTCCCAGAACCTCGTCGCTGTACCCAATTCCCGGTATTTGAACCAGCTGTATGGATTGCACAAACGGGGCCGCATGGTCAATTAAGCGAAGCCCAAAATGTTGTGGATTCAGGATGTCCTCGCTGAGGGTGTGTCGGACTTCAAAATGCAAATGCGGTCCACCAGAGCCTCCGGAATTCCCGCTGTATCCGATGATTTGCCCTTGTTTGACGGGGAGTTCATGGGGTTTCAAGGCCATGTCCAATTCGAATTGGATATACTGGTAATGGCGGGCCTTCATCCACTCGGCGATGGGGGAGGCGTAACGGTCCAAATGCGCATAAACCGTGGTGTAACCGCCGGGGTGGTCGAGGTACAGGGCCAAGCCGTAGCCTGTCGCCGATGTTTTGATGCGGGCCACATGCCCGTTGGCTACCGCAAGGATGGGCACACCGATTTCGCTACCGGTTCTATAATCCAATCCGCTATGCAAATGGTTGGTGCGCAACTCGCCAAAGACCCCGGAGCTCAAAGGACGCCCGGCGATTGGATGAATCCATGGCTGGGCCGCGGCAACCAACCCCCACAGGGACCCGACAAGGACCCCCAGATTACGGAACCGACACCAACTCAAAGCCTCAGAAATTGGGGCTCAAGACAAAACGGCTGTAGAAATCCTCAATGTGCTGCACGGCTTCTTCGGCCGTATCCACGATTTCGAAGAGGCTCAAGTCGTTTTCGCTAACATTATGTTCCGAAAGGAGCAAGGTTTGGCGAATCCAATCCATCAGACCCCCCCAATACGAGGCTCCCACCAGGATGATGGGGAATTTTCCGATTTTGTGGGTTTGAATGAGGGTCAAGGCCTCGAACAACTCATCCAAGGTCCCAAAGCCACCGGGCAAAACAATGAAACCCTGAGCGTATTTGATGAACATCAATTTGCGCACAAAGAAGTAATCAAAATTGAGCAGTTTGTCCGCATCAATGAAGGCGTTATGCGATTGCTCAAAAGGTAAATCAATGTTAAGGCCCACGGATTTCCCTCCGGCATTGCGGGCGCCTTTGTTCCCGGCCTCCATGATACCGGGGCCGCCTCCGGTAATCACCCCGTACCCTTGGCGCACCAGCCTTTCGGCAATTTCCTCGGCGATACCGTAATAGGGGTTGGTTGGTAAGGTCCTGGCTGAACCAAAAATGGACACACAAGGCCCAATGCGGGATAATTTCTCAAAGCCTTCCACAAATTCCGCCATGATTTTGAAAATCTGCCACGAGGAGGAGGCTTTGATTTCGGTCCAGCTCTTCTGCTCGAAGGCGTCTTGGATGCGTTCTTGTTCGTTCGGAGTGGTCATTGTTTGGATGGTTTGGTGGATGGTAAAGAAAGAAGCCAGAGTCCTGCAAAATTGAGGGCTCCGTTCAAGATCAAGAGCTCGAAACCAAATTCGTAGCCTCCTAACCAACGCGCGCTATTGGTTTTGAGTATGTAGCAGAGCAAGGGCGTGATCATCGCCACGGCAGGAACCCAGCGATCTCGAACGCTTCGACGGCTGAAAAGACCAAAGGTAAACATACCGAGCAAGGGACCGTAGGTATAACCGGCCACGGTGAACAGCTGGGTAATCAAAGACTCGTTGTGCAGGGAATGGAAGAGGATAATCTGCAAGGCCAAAATCAGCGACATGCCCAAGTGGACCCGCTTTCGGGTTCGGATATCGCCCTTATTTTCGTTGAATCCCAGGAAGTCCACGCAGAAGGATGTGGTCAATGCGGCAAGGGCGGAATCTGCCGTGGAATAGGCCGCAGCGATCAAGCCAATGATGAAGGTTAACCCAGCCACTACCGGCAAATGTTCAAAGGCCAAGGTCGGGAAGAGCATATCCGCTTTGGCAGGCAAGGTAATGCCCTTGGCCTCGACATAGGCGTATAGGAGGTAACCCAAAACCAGGAAGAGCAAATTCACCACCACCAGCACGATGCTGAACCAGAACATATTTTTGCGGGCATCGCTGAGGCTCTTGCAGCTCAGGTTTTTCTGCATCATGTCCTGATCAAGGCCGGTCATGACCACTGTGATGAAAATTCCCGACAAGAACATTTTCCAGAAATTGCGGGCGCTTTGATCCCAGAAGAAAATCTGCGACATGGGGGTCCCCGTCCCGGCAGGATTCGAGATAGCGGGGGCAGATACTGTCCGCAAGTCGCCTTGAATCAGCGAACTAAACAAATCACTCCAGGACCAGCCCAATTCGCCTGCGATTGCCTTAACACTGAAAATAACAGCCAATAACAGAAACACGGTTTGCAGGGTGTCCGTGATGACGATGGTTTTCATTCCGCCGCGGAAGGTGTAGAGCCAGATGAGGGCGACCGTGACCGTGACGGTCAGCCAAAAGGGAAGGCCCAAGGGGCCCAATACCAATTGATCCAAGATCATGGATACCAGATAGAGCCGGAACGAAGAACCGATGGTGCGCGATAGGATGAAGAAGGCGGCGCCGGTATAATGCGTCGAGGGCCCAAAGCGTAAGCGGAGGTACCCGTAGATGCTGGTCAAGTTGAGCCGGTAATAGAGGGGCAAGAGACCGTGGATAATGACCTGGTACCCTACAAAATAACCGAGCACCAACTGGAAATACGAAAATCCGTTGTTACCTGCCGCTGCCCCTACAGCCCCCGGGACGGAGACAAAGGTGACGCCGGACAGCGAAGCGCCAATCATCCCGAAGGCGACCAAATACCAGGGCGCCTGCCGGCCTGCGACGAAGAAGGATTGGTTGTCCTGAGAGCCGCCGGTACGCCAGGCCACGAGGACCAGCATACCGAAGTAGGCGATGATAAGACCGAGGACGAGGTAGGGGGACAAGGTTAGGATCTTGGTTTCAAAGCGTAGGGCTAGGGCGAAGTTAAACCGCGGGGGGTGCTATTTTTGGCGACGATGAATCTGGGCTCACAATTGGTGCAGGATGCGGTGGATGCCTTTGCAAAGTTTCCGGGCATAGGACGCAAATCGGCCTTGCGATTGGTGCTGCACCTTCTGAGAAAGAATCCCGCGGAGGCCAAGGGTTTGGGGGATGCTCTTCACAAACTGGTGGATCAAATACGGTACTGCGAACGCTGTTTTCATTTCAGCGACCATGCGCTATGCTCGGTCTGCGCCAACCCAAAGCGCCAGCATGAAACCGTATGCGTTGTCGCCGATCCACGGGATTTGATGGCCATTGAATCCACGGGGCAATACAACGGGGCCTATCATGTTCTCGGTGGCCTGATTGCTCCCCTCGAAGGGGTGCAGCCGGAGCATTTGCAGATCGAGTCCTTGATCGCCAGGGTTCAGCAAGGCGGGATCTCCGAGGTTGTGCTGGCCTTGAATTCCACCCACGAAGGGGAAACCACGGCCTTCTACCTTTCTCGCAAATTATCCGGAACCGGGGTGCGACTAAGCACTTTGGCCAGAGGGGTCGCGGTAGGGGCCGAATTGGAATACGCTGATGAGCTGACCCTGGCCAAATCCATTGCCGAGAGGGTACCCTTCAAAGCCTAGGTTGGAGGCCTATTTCTTTGCACTCCCCAAAAAGCAACGTTTGCTGGGTTGAAAATGGGGCTTGATCTTGTAT